>JACCDI011648089.1_pt1 | contig 15967 bp, 13 predicted proteins | sample 7442791 | NCBI WGS metagenome assembly JACCDI01 (sample SAMN15323434, study PRJNA562643) | freshwater metagenome | isolation source: river surface water | place: USA:Blue River Watershed | collected 2017-08-15 | reverse complement strand
GCTGGGAAAAGGCTGGAATGGAGAAAAGTAAAAGAAGGAAAAGCTTAATTCCTTTGGATAAATGGTTCATGTACAGATTCATGCTTGGATGTAGAATTTAGAATGGAGCCATTTTCCTTCTTTTGGATTAGAAGAAAATGGCTTTTTCTGATTTAAGTAATTCTCCCTTTTGGAAATTATCTGTGCTGTTTTGCCCACCAAATCCTTAGAAAGGGTGTAGATTCAATACAGTCCTTTTTCCACATTTGGAATTCGGAAGTTTTGGAGGAAGGCAGTTTCATGTTGCTCCTCAAATATTTTTGCTGCCTGTCTCAGCAATTCTGGATGCTGAGCTGCCACATTCACTAATTCTTGAGGATCCGTTCGCAGGTTGTAAAGCTCCAAGGTTGGGCTTTGCTTATCCTTCAAATGCTGGCGTACTACCTTCCAGTCCCCAAACCGAATCGCTACTTGGCCCCCATATTCAGGGAATACCCAGAGCAAAAATTCATGTTGCTCCTGCTTGTCTTGACCCAGTAGCGTAGGCATAAAACTGATGCCATCGTTACCCGATTCGAGTTCAAATCCTGTCAACTCACTGAGAGTTGCCATGACATCGTATTGCGCAGACAGGTGTTCCGATTGCGAACCTGGCTTTATTTTGGTTGGCCAATTGGCAATGAATGGAACGCGAATTCCCCCTTCATAAACATAGCCCTTGGCTCGACCTTGGACCTCTCCAAAAATCCCTGAGCTTTCAAAAAATGCTCCATCCGTCCCCCCAGTAAAGGTCACTCCATTGTCAGAACTAAATAGAATTAGCGTGTTTTTATCAAGTCCTTTTTCTTTGAGGTAGGCCACTAGTTTCCCTACATTCTCGTCCAAATAGGAAATCATGGCCGCATAGCCAGCTCGAGGATTTTGATGAGGGAAATAGCCCTTTTCTCCCAAATAAGGGGCTTCTTCCCCAAACTTAGCCTTGTAGTAGTCTACCCAGCGCTGGGGAGCTTGAATGGGGTTGTGCGGCAAAGGGGTAGCCCAATACAGGAAAAAGGGATTTTCCTTCTCTTGTTCATCCCCTATAAAGGACAGGAGTTGGTCAAACATCACATCGGGCGCATAGGCCTTTAAGGAGTAATTATTGTAACTCATGGGATCCAGTATATCTGCCCCTGCTGCTAGCTTGGTGGTGGGTGCAATCGTGTCATTCTCGAGAAAGACCCTGTGCTCATTGTGGTAGAGATGTACAGGGTAATAGGTATGGGCTTGGCGCTGGCAATTGTAGCCAAAGAAAAAGTCAAAGCCCATTTTTGTAGGAATGGCATCTGTATGAGGAGCTCCCAATCCCCATTTCCCCACTATCCCAGTGCGATAGCCCACCTCTTTTAATTTTTTGGGAAGCAAAACGGTCGATGAGGGGATGGGCCGTTGCCCTTCCAAGGTTGAATCCAGCAGGGTGGCTCGGTAATTCCACACATCCCCGCGCTCGCTCCACTCATCATTTCCTCTGATGTAGGCATGGCCAGCGTGGGTGCCGGTCAGCAACATGTACCGGGCTGGCGCGCAAACGGGCGCACCTGAGTAGTGCCGGGTAAACATCATTCCACTCTTAGCCAACGCATCAATATTTGGGGTTTCAATTTTTTGTTGCCCATATACCCCGAGTTCTCCATAGCCTAGGTCATCTGCAAGAATGTAAATGATGTTTGGGCGCTCCTTTGGGGCAATTCCATCTCCTTGAGCAAGTGCAGCGAATGCAATTCCCGTAAAAATTAGACAACTTAAGATTTCTTTTTTCATGGCTGTTTCTCAGTATACCCACCCTAAATTGGAGGGGATGAACTCTATTTTTTTTGTGGCATTCTAGCCCCAGTTTTCTGCCACCAGGCTTGGAGGGATGATTTGAGTTTTGCAACCAGATCTGGTAGTTGATCGGCGAGATTGGTCGTCTCATAGGGATCATTTGCCAAGGAAAAGAGTTCATCCGGCTGCATACCAAAGTAATGGATCAACTTGTACTCCCCTGAGCGAATGATGGAATAGGGAACAACATCCGCTCCCCTGTAGTGGGGAAAATGCCAAAACAAATCCCTTGATTCTAACGCGCCCCCTGCCAATACTCCCGCCAAACTTTGCCCATCGAGACCTGGTTCTTCCGGATTTAATCCCAGGTAGTCCAAGATCGTGGGAGCCCAATCTAGCGTCACGATGGGAAGCTCAGTCTGCTTCCCTGCAGCTACCTTTCCGGGCCATTTCACCACGGTGGGCACACGAATTCCCCCTTCGTAGGGATATCCTTTTTGAGAGCGTAAGGGCTCGTTATTCGTGATGGGGTTTGTGGGATTACCCATCAAGCCCCCATTGTCAGAGGTGAAAATCACCAAGGTCTTTTCGGTCAACTTCAAGCGGTCCAAGGCAGCAAGCACCTTGCCCACATTCTGATCCACATTCTCAACCATTGCGGCATAAACGGGATTTTTTTGTTTACCCCCAGGTTTTTGCTTGTATTTTTCGACTAGCACTTGCGGAGCCATAAGTGGCGTATGTACGGCATAAGGAGCCCAATGGATGAAAAATTTTTGGACATGATTTTGGAGAAAATTGACAATCTCATCGCCCTCTCGGTCCGTTAAAAATTCACCAGAATCCCTAGGCGTAACCCGATCAAAGGCATAAAAAGGCGTGGGGGTAGCAGGCTCGTAAGGATCAAAGTAGCTAGGGGGTTGACCCAGGTCATTGCCTCCAAAGTTGCGATCAAATCCTTGCTTCTCAGGATAGTTTTCCTCTCCACCTAGATGCCATTTTCCCACGTGGAAGGTGGTATATCCCTGTGTTTTCATGCGCTCGGCAAGGGTAAGCTCTTCCAAAGGTAGAAATCCTTGATTTTTTGGGGTGCGCAGGGGTTGATCAGGATTTTCCGCATATTCACCTGGCAAACCCGTGGTTCCTACACCTTGAAATCGCGCATAGATCCAATCGGTAATTCCCATTCGGGCTGGGTACTTGCCGGTCATCAGGGCTGCTCGGGAGGGGGAGCAAATGGCTGCAGCGGCATAGGACTGTCTAAAAAGCATTCCCTCGGCGGCCAGGCGATCTATAAATGGGGTTTCGTAAAAATCACTTCCTAAAACCCCAATGTCCGCCCAGCCCAAATCATCTACATGGATCAACAGGACATTGAATTCTTCCTTGGTCTGTCCCATGGATCCCCAATAAACACAGATTGAAAGTAGAAAAATAAGGCTGTACTTTTTCATCAAATTGGAAAGAATTGACGCTTACTAAACTCTTGGAATTGGGACAAGAAGACCGAAATTGAATTTTATGACCATTCAAATTATCAAATTGAGGCCTCATTCCCAAATAAAGTTAGGACACTGGCAAGTAGACCTTTTTGCTCCTTTCCTAAATCTTGCTTCGTGGACTATTCAGGTGGTCAGCAGCAACCAAGGAATCGGGATTGAAGCTACTTTGAAGGCGCTAAGGAAGGTAACCTTCAACTTTGGTCGAAAAAACAGCTTTTTACTCCCCCTTTTTCTTGCTAACTTTTACTTTCTAGAGCCCCCAGCCATGAAAAATCTTTTTCTCCTCCTACTTTCCTTCCTGTGGTTGAGTGCCCAAGCACAGGGGGATTTACAGCAGCCCAAGCAGCCAAACGTGGTGCTTATTTTTATGGATGACATGGGCTATGGGGACTTAGCTGCCTATGGAGGTTATCCTCAGCAGACCCCACACCTCAACGCGCTTGCCGCTTCAGGCATGCGCTTCACCAATTTCTACGCAGCACAGGCCGTGTGCAGCGCCTCGAGAGCAGCCCTACTGACAGGTTGCTACCCCAATCGGATCAATATTTCTGGTGCACACATGCCCTGGTCTACCACGGCCCTAAATCCAGAGGAAGAGACACTCGCCACCTTGGCAAAAAAGAAAGGCTACCGAACAGGCATGATCGGCAAATGGCACCTGGGTGCCAAGGCTCCCTACCTACCCACCTCCTACGGATTTGACTCCTATTTTGGCCTTCCCTACTCCAACGACATGTGGCCTGTAGGCTACGATGGCAAGCCGATTACCGATACCGCGGACCGTAAATTCAAGTACCCTCCGCTCTTCCTGCTCGAAGGCAATAAACCCGTGATGCCCATCCGAACCCTTGAAGACCAAGCACAACTAACTCAGCTCTACACCCAGCATGCGGTCCAATTTATTGAGCAGCACAAGGAGAGCCCCTTCTTTTTGTATCTGGCCCACTCCATGCCACACGTACCGATCGCGGTGTCTGATCCCTACAAAAACAAAAGTGGGGAAGGGCTATTTGGGGATCTGATGCTCGAACTGGATGCTTCAGTAGGTGAGGTAATGGCGGCACTCGAAAAAAATGGGCTGACCCACAATACGCTGGTCATCTTTACTAGTGACAATGGCCCTTGGCTGACTTTTGGCAACCATGCAGGCAGCAGCGGAGGCCTTCGCGAAGGCAAGGGTTCGGCTTGGGAGGGCGGGGTTCGGGTCCCTTGCATCATGAGTTTGCCCGGGTTGATTCCCCGCGGAACAGTTTCCAACAACTTGGCCGCTACGATGGATATCTTCCCCACCATGGCGGCACTTCTAGAGGCTCCCTTGCCTGATCAAAAAATCGATGGGGTGAATCTATTGCCCTTGCTTCAGCAGGTGACCGATGCCAATCCTCGAGACCACTTTGTCTATTACTACGATGCGAATAGCCTCAAGGCCATCCGGCAAGGGAAGTGGAAATTGGTTTTCCCCCATGTCTCACAAACCTATCTGGGCACTCAGCGGGGCAAGGAGGGATTCCCAGGAATATACAAATCCATGGAGGTTCCCCTCGCCCTGTATGACCTATCTACCGATCCTGGGGAAACGTTTGACTTGGCTACCCAAAATCCAGAAGTAGTAGCCGCGCTGAGCGCATTAGCCGATGGGTACCGAAAGACGCTAGGCGATGACCTCACCAAGCAGCCTGGAACAGAGAAGCGGCCAGCGGCAAAAATGGATTGAGGAAAAGGTTATTACCGAGCTGAAATTGGGGCCTTGCTAAATCTTCCCCAAACCACAAACAGGGTAAGCAGCAAAAAGACCAATTGGAACACAATAGGTTCTCCTTTGGAAGCATGCAAGGCAGTGGCCAAGCCCATGATGATCGCTAAGCCTAGAGATGCCAGCGGAGTGAGTATAGGAAGGATGCGGAGCGCAGCAGGCAAAATCAGTCCAAGGGCCCCTAAGACTTCTGATATTCCGATAAATCGAATCAAACCTACTCCATATTTTTCAATTAGCTCACCCGATTGTTGAATAAGATCTGCCTCAGAGGTAGTCAATTTGGTCACTCCGATCATGCCAAAGGCGAGAGCGAGGGAAACTTGTACCACCCAAAGGGTGATGTGAAGAGCTTTGGAAGGGGTAGAGGTACTCATCTTTTTGTTCGGTTTGAATTAGTTAATTCTCAGCCCTACCCAGAGGTAGGAGGTGGGCGTAAATTATTTTAAGCGCCCTTCAACTTGATCCTAAGTTAGCACTTTTTCCAAATTGACGCCCTCGCGAATTTTAGGAGTTTTTATTAAACTTAATTACACTTAATCCTGATCATTTCCAATCAAATAGGTGATTTTACTTCCCACAGTAGACTCAAACTTCGAATACTACCGATCTCATTATCATTTATCCCATCAGAATTAGAAATTTCCAACAACCAATTTAGAATCGAATTAGCAAAAGTGATATTGAACCATTTTTGAGATTTTAGCCAGTTTGCATTTTGTAAGACTTGATTCATTAGATTTTTATCAATCTCAGCTTTATCTGAATTATCCTGAATAGATTGATACCAATCAAATGCTCTATTTAGCTTCTTTTTTACATCATAATCTGTGTAGGGGACCCCTTCTCCAATCCAGGAGCTAAAAAGAATCTCAGAAATTTCAGTTATTTTTCTAATTTCCTTTTCTGACAAATTATAGTCCGTTAACTCTGCCTGGGCTATGAATAAAAAATTTGTCACATCCACCCAATCATATCCGTCGGATTCTCCTTTTATCCATTTCGCATACTGTGGATTTAACTTCATGTCATAACTAATTTTAGTTCAGGAAGAGTTTCTGTTTAATCCTAAATAAGGAATAAGTCTAGGTTCTTTAACATTAACCAATAAATCAAATTTATACCAATTCTTTTTCCAAGATCATTCACTTCTAAAGAATCGGCCAATTCAATTCTATATTCAGACAATTTGAAAAACAAATTAATTCACGATATGGTTGCACTAGGATATAAATGTTTCACATCTATAAACCTAAAAATTAGTTTTGGAGGGGAAAAAAAAGAGTTATTAACTAAAAAACGAAGTGAACCGATTTCAGGCGGTTACTAAACTCCAAGTCTTATTGTAACTTACCAAAGCGGTGGCATCAAAAAATTGCATAACCCACCTTCATAAAGAAATAAACTAAGCAAGTTTACCCGAAAACCCCTCCCTAACCAGTGTTGCCATGGCTAAGACAATCCAAGATCAACTCGCAGAAAAAACAAAAGCAAGATTTCCAGAAGCAGAAGTCAAAAAAGTAAATAAAGACAACTTTGTGGACATCCACCTTCCATGGGTCCACCCCAAAAGAGGAACCCATCTAGGATTCAATACCGCAGGTGGAACCATCAGGGTGATGTTTTATTGTCGAGAGGAGGAATTTAACAAGCAGGTCTTAGCCACAAGCACTGATTTGGAAGCCTATAGCCAAGGGATTCGCCTAAAAGGAAATCCAGAATTTAAAACCGTGGATTCCGCGTGTACTGCTGCTTTCGTCTTTGTGGAAAGTTTGAGTGGATTTGTAACCCAAAATTCACCTGTGCAACCTCTTTCAAGCACAAGTGGGAATGTCGGGGCAATCCTTCTTAATCGGATTAAAGTTGCCTATCCAAAATGCAGCATCAATGAAGAGAAAAGCTATGCCAGTTTTACTTTTAAAGCTGCTTTTCTATACGAATTACGCATTCAAAAAGGGACTATCCGACTTTTAGCGGCTAATTACCCGCAAAAAGCACCGGTTGCAAAGTGCTTTGAATTGATTGCTCTTCATCAACTCGACGAAAAATCAATCCAAAATCGGTATCCAATAATCGTGGAGCCAGGCAAAGTTAGCCCAGACAAATTAACCGTTAGGATTGAAATCCCCTATCAGGCTGCAGACCTAGAAAATGAGGGTTTTATCACGGATTTAATCGCCACTTGCGAGCAGTTTCACAGCGAACTCATGCCACTGATTAATGGGTTCCAGACGATGCCCGTTGGAAAGCTGCAAGCGGTCATGGGAGAAGGAACTCCAGGATCAAAGACAAGTAAGGCGGATGAGAAAAAAGAAGTTCCTACGGCAACAACTTCAAGGGAAGACGAACTTTCGATGTTTGATTTGACTGAATTTGATCTTGAGGGAAGGCCAATCGGAATGAAAGATGCTCCTCCTGCACCTTCCCAAAAAGAAGAAGAAAAGCCTGAAATTGATTTAAATGACTTTTTGTCCACCTTTGGATTGGAGGAAAAACCGACGCCCAATACAGCAAAAGCAGCTGAAAGACAAGAAAAATCCGAAGATCTCCAACAGTTTGACGAATCGGATCGTTGCCTGGATGATCCCATCCCTTTTTTGACTTGCATCCAACTGATTCGCAATTATTACTTGGGGCTTTCAAGTGAATCCCCTGCCTATCGGGCCTCCTACGAAGAAACCCTGCAAGAATTTACAAAAGCAGCCGTAGTACCAAGGATTTCAAATACCATGCTCCGAATAGCGCATGAAAATGGCAATTTGATTGAGCCACTATTGCTTGGGCCCCGGATGAATGCAGAAAAGATCTACGACGAAGCCTACAGTACTCACGACGACTACGTCCGCTCTTTGGCTGAGCTTGTTGAAGAACTCTTGCCATTTTGCAATGTAGGCCTCTATCTTGACACGCTTGAACTTTTCATGTACTTGGGAGATATGCTGGACGAAGAGGACTCTCCAAGTGGATCATTGAATGCACAGGACAGGTACTTTCCGCTATTTTTAATGCTGAAGGCTAGTCCCGAACAAAAGTTAGGCAACCTAGAGATGGTATTGAATAAGGGGGCAAAAACCCGAAATGCTAACAATGGATGTGATGTGAAAAGTTTGCTACTTAAAGCATCAGGCAACTTCAACCAATTGAGCAATGAAGAAAAGTTGGCACTCGTACTCTATGATTTTATCCTATGGGATGAAGGGCCAGGTTTGGACATCAAACTCGGAGATATTGCTGCTGCCAAATCCATTTTTGCACTTGTCACGCAAAATGCAACTCTTGGAGAAGAGCTTGTCGGGGGATTTAATGACAATGCTTCTTTTGAAATCTTCCAATTTTTCAATGTGGAGTTTAATCGGGAAGGCTTTCATGAGTTCTGTTTGGCACGCTGGGAAGAACTAGCGGCTGAATGGAATCCACTTAAATTACAACTGCTATTGGAGCATGTAAAACGGGATTTCCACCCCAATACGTACCTAAATAATCCTGTCTTGAAAGATTATTTGCAAGTGTATGGAGGAGTAAAGGTGGTTGATTTACCCGCAGCACCAAGAAAGATGGAAGAGGAGAAACAAACGGAGGAAGATGAAAGCCCTTATGTCCTGAATGAAACAAAAAAAACACTGTTCATTAGCTCTTTGCCGCACTGTATTTTGTTTGTCCTTCTTCAAGTAGGATCCAAATTAGATCAGTTCACCGAATCAGAAATCGCAGACATCCAATCCACTTCAGTAACGATGGGAGAATGGTTTGATATGGACCAAGACGAATGCCTTGAAGCACTTGATGAAACTTTCGATCTCTTGAAAAAATGTAAATCTATCTTCAATACAGAAGAGATGGGGGATTTAGTTTTTGAAAATTGCTTAGTAATCAATAGAGAGGTTCCCAATGAAGCCGTACGGGAGGATATCATTCGGTATATGAATGACCTCGCCAATGCCGATGGCAGGGTGACCGCTGTAGAGAAAGAAAACTTAGATTACTATGCTACTTTGATCAGAATTGGAAGTGCCATTTTTGGTGAAAATTAATAGCGCAAACATGGAAAATAGGATACCTCGGTAGCCTATTTTTTTGAAAAATTTAGACTGCACGGAAATCAAATAGGACTTTTCAAGTGTAAAATAAAACCCTGATTCATCAGCAGGTGACTAAATAACTCTCTTTAGGAATATTCAAAAAATTGGACAAGCCAAAAGATTAGTGAAGAATGAAAAAATAACTTTTCAAAACAGATCAAAAATATAATAAGTAGGCGCCTTTTTTAGATAGTCTTCAGTTGAATTATTCGTTCAGCACTTCAGCCAATTTTTCCTTTGATTTATATTTTGAGAACCAGACATACAACTGGGGGACGTCCATAACCATCCCATTCATATAAATATCTACTGAATTTGCCACTTTATCTCCCAGCCTGGTATATCCATAACCAATAGACGCATACACATTATTAAAGCTATCTGGATTATTAGACAATTCTTCCTTCAAGAGGCGGACTTCCTTTTTTGCTTTGTAATATTTATAAATCAGATACCCAAAAATTGGGAATATTATCAAAGCTAATCCTAGCGTTAAAATCACGGTTAGCCAGATGTCTACCATTTTATTCAAAAGATATTTATTCAAGCAAAATTCTATCGCTTCCTTTTTTTGAGGGCTCATTTTTTGTTTAAATTTTTAGTGGATAACAGGATAACTACTCATTTTTTCAACTATCATTTACTACTAAGAGCGCTGCTGAAATTTTCTTTCTTCTTCATCTCTTCAAGAGTTCCCCAGTTTTTTTGGTATGCCTCAATTTTGTGATAATCATTCGAGAGTGCTAAATCATAAAATTTAAATAGAAAGTCTTTTTTATTTCTTTCCATTACTGTTTCAAAAAATAAATTGAAGTCATTTTCGCTCGAATTTAAAACATATTTGATCATTCGTGTGGTAAACCTGAATGAATCAAAGGTTACTAACTCCAAAAGCTTTTCCATGGAATCTACAAAGGAGAAATTCAATACGTTCTCAATTGAGGGAGGGATAGTCAACTCATCAAGCTTTGCGAAATAAAGAAAAATACTTTGATTCAAGCATCTGTTTTTAACAAGCATGTTTTCCACCACCAACTGATGTGATCCTGTTATCGAAATATCATCAATAAAAATACAGCATTCATCATCCTCAGGTTCTTGAGAGAATTTATAAGTGTCATTTTTTATTAGGTTAAACCTTTCAGTGGCATCCATGGCCCCATAATCTTCCGTGTAGGTTTGACAACGATCAATTTTTCCAAATCTTAAATGGACACCAGAAGCTCCAGATGCATCAATTTGATTCTTTAACAAATTGAAAAACCCAAATGCCAAAAAATAACTTGCAGTAGGAATTTGAGAATAGGGACTGCTATAAACCGCAATTTTTTCTGGCAATTGGTCACTACTAAAAAATCCAGATTGAATAAAATTGTTAAACAATTCAAATGAAAATTTTTCTGCTACCTGAAAGTCCCCAAACTTAAATCTACTGTATTCATCTGGTGAAAATGAATACTTTTTCGGATCTGTAATCGAGTGAACAGCAAACCTAGGGTAAATCAAATTTTGCTCCGAGGTGAGCAAAAAAGAATCAAATCCAAATTTCATTGGACCTAAAAAATCGGTCACAGGATTATCCCCTATGTGGATCACTTCATTTAACCTTATTTCTGGATGATATTCTTTTAACTTTAATGACAAAAGCTGGAACATTTCTACAGCAGGCTTACCATACCCCACCTCATCCGAAAACAAACAAAAATCAAACTTTCCGGCTAAAGAATAATTTCTCAAAAATCCTCTTATAGTTGCGCCAGAAATAAATGCTGTGTTACTCGTGATTGAAATTGTCTTCTCAAATGGCAATAAAAAATTCAAGAAGGACAAAAAATCTTCACAAAGGGTTGGGGGAAACTGAAGGAAAATTTGCTCTACTTTATGGACGAGATCAGTCAAATCAATTTTTTCTGACCAGCCAAGATCAATTAGTACCCGTTGGTATAACTGTTGAATGGGTAAGTTCTTCCCACCTCTTTCAATCACATGATTATGTTCTTTACCTACCTTTGCAAACGCCTCGTTTATTGCTTCCGGAGTGTAATTTTCATTAGTTAATTGACTAATTAACTCCGCTCTTTTTTCCTTAAACAGAGGATTTGGAAAAACCATGGTATTCCAAAAGTCAAAAGAAAAATGGGAATAAGCGTTTTTAGAAATAATTGTTGTTAGACCAGCCCAAGAACCTTTGTAGTCTTTGCTATCCATCAATGTTTTGCTTTAAATAAATCTCAACCCGTCTATTCCTCCCTTTTAAGGCTTTATTTTCATTTGGATAAATGGGCTTTTCATCACCAAACCCTTTAACAGTTAGGGTATTTTTAACACCGTTGTTCAAGAGAAAATCCTTGATGGCATCAGCTCTTTTCAAGGAAAGCTCCTTGTTGTATTTCTTTTCTCCCGAGTTATCAGTATGCCCATGAATCTCAATAGTAGCCTTATTATTTTGATTGATTTGATCCACTAAAAGCAAAAGATACTTCTCGAATCCTTTATTTATCTTATAAGAATTCAGATCAAAAAAAACATCGTTAATGGTAAATGAAGGCAATTCAGGAGCAATCAGTGAATAAATATTAGTTTCATACTCCGCATTTAATCCAGCCACTTGCAATCCAAAAACTTCATATCCTGTTCTAAAATTTGTTTCTCTAAATCCAGCGTCCCCTGCTGAACCGCGTTGAGTAGGTTTGTAGTTTAGTTTTTCGGAAGAAGCCAAATAAGCCATTCCATTACTCGTTTCTTTATATCCCCAATCATCATTGAGTGTATTTGCATCTGAAACAGCAATTGGGCCAGACCAAGATGTCCAATCAGCTGTATTCTTTCGTTTGAAGGCATAAACATCAAGATCAGTTTTGCCCTCAACAAATCCATTTGAACTAATGTAAAGGGTAAGCCCATCTTTTGATAACCAAGGTGTGCGCTCTGCGAAAGGAGTATTTACAATAGGCCCTAAGTTTACTGGAACTGACCAATTGTCTCCTTCCATCGTACTCACATACACATCCGTATTCCCCCAAAAACTATCGTTCCATTTCCATCCTTTTTTATGGTATTCGCCCACATGACCTGGTCCATCTGACACAAATAAAATAAAGGATTGATCTTCAGCCATCCAGCCATCTGCCTCCGTGAAAATAGAGTTAACTGGCTCGGGCAAATGATTAATTTGATATCCTGAATTAGTCTTCTTCAAATAAAACAAGTCCGTTGTTTGAACTGCAGCATTGGAGTTATCCTGCACTCCTAAATTTTCGGGATAATTGGCAGTGACCAACAAATCTCCAGTAGACAGCACTTGTGAAACAACTTCATGCCCATTTGTATTTATTTCCGTAATTGGCCTAGCGTCTGCCCAAACACCTTCTTTAAACTCACTCTTAAAAATATCTTCCCCACCAGCAGATTTCACCTTGGTGTAGTCCAACTTAAAATCAAAAAAACCAGTTCTGTCCATTGCAGAAAAAAATAATTCCCCGCCATCTGGGCTCATGACTGGTAAATACTCATTTGCAGAGGTATTGATTGCATGACCTAATTTTACACGCTGCCTTTTCTGATCTAGCACCTTTATGTTCTTAGACTGAGTACTCATTGCTAAACTAGCTGAATCCGCCGCAACACCATCTTCACCAGTAGTAGTATCATTTGAAGCACCACCGCATCCGCTAAAAATTTCAAAAAGACACACCAAAGTAATGGATGCCAGTCTAAGGGATTGTTTTCTCATTATTTTTCAAAATTTAGTGTAGTGTTAAATCTTCAATTACCAGAATAAGTCTTTTAAATATTCACTTATCATTAAGTCATTAAATTAATAAAAAATACCTCTCTAATTACAAAAAATGGTAATGCCCACAAATACAAGATCAAAAAATACAAAGAATATTTACCTAGTATCGGTCTCAGGTGGATAAAAAAATAACCCTCTCCAAAATAAAAAAACGATTGGAATAAAATGAGGACAATTGATTTTACGCATTTAAAAAATAAACTTCTAGACTACACAGAAAGTGCCTCTCGGATAAAATCAAATACAGCAAGAGCAATAATGAAAATACCAACCACCTTACAGGAAATAGTCACAAAAAACTGAACGGAACCACTTTTTGCTTTACGCTTTTTATAAATCAATCCGGGTAAGGCTAGCCAAATAAAGAGTCCAAAAATTACTTTGATTAATACTCCAAACATCCAACTAAATCTAATTTTTTGAGTTTTTAAATTCCATTTACTCTGTCAAGAATCTGCCCCTAAACTTGTCTTAATGTTGTTTTCTTTTTACACCATTTAAAGACCCACCTGCAAATACATTTCTCCCTTTACTATCTGGATTAAATTTAAGAGCAACTACGAATCGAACCATTGGAGCATTAGAGGTACTATTTCAGTTAGAATGCTCAAAACAAACTGGGCATTATTCTCAACCAAATACCTTAATACTATTACCTAAACTCACAATTCAAACAAATTAGTACTTATTTAAAAACCAGATTTCTGACTTTTAACTCTTTGTAGGATCTAATTTGGAAGTTTTCATCAAACCCAATCTGTATATCAACATCACATTCTTGTGTTTTATTTCTCTTTATTCTAAAACAGCTATACTGTATGGAGTAATTGAAGTAAAAAACATTACCTATCTTCTTATCAAAAAGAAAAGTACTTTCGTCGAAATAAATTTGTTCATCTGTATAATCTCTTGGAGAGGTAAACACATTATTAACTTCCTCTGGAGTAACATTAATCAAATTGATGAATTGGTCTACAGAATCTGAATAATAATTATAGGCATCGAAATTGTTGGAAACGATGTCCATGTAATAACTATTTACTTTTTCGATTAAATAGTCCTGATTTTGCAAAAACAGCAGTTCACTTTGAACAGCATTCAGCGAATCAATCCTAGCGTTAATTGCATCGTTCATGGAATCTTTTTCCATTTCCAGCATCAACTTAGAATTAACCAAGGCAACAGAATCTGCTATTCGCTGTTGCTCAATTTGGGCTTTTTCTTCCGCTTTAGTTGAATCAAAGTAATTAAACAACAAGATCACTATAAGCGATCCTACTATGAAAAAAATTACAAATATGAGCAAAATAGGGCTCTTTTTTGGAGGAGCCACTTGCGTAGGTGCTCGCTCAATAATTTTCTCGACTACTTTAGTCTCTTCATGAAAGTATCGCTTTAATTCCGGAATTTCAGAAGCCTTCGTCCAATTAATCCCTTTGAAATAAACAAGAGTGTCTTTATCAATTCTTTCTAACAACTCAGAAATTTCAAATGGGCCATAATCTACCCCTGCTTCATCGAGATAGAAATATTTGCCTGATTTTCCGCCTTTATTGAAGTTTAAAGCCATTCTTCAGGTAAAAAGGTCTACAAATTTTCCCAAACCACCCGTATATTTTTCGCCTGTAGCTTGAAACTCCCAGGATCCATTGCTTCGAACAAAACGACCAAATTCTACTGCATCTTCATCGCTGAATTTCTCCTTTAGGTTGTATCTCAAAATTTCAACGCCAGTTTCATCATCCCAAATTCTGATGTAACAATCATTCACCATTCCAAAATTTTGCGAAAGGGTTCGTCTATCCTTTTTCTTATCGTTGGGGTATTTAGTAATGGTAACTGTAATGACAATTTGTGTGATTCCTTCCCAGACTTTATCAAAATAAACGCGCATATCCTCGTCATCCTCACCATCACTTTCTGTCCCATCAATGGAATCAACAGCTCCAAATACCGATCCGTCTCCTGAATAGGGGCGAACTCCTTCTGGCGTTTCTGTTTTTAGGTCAGAATTAAAAAAAACAACATATTCATCCGCAGGTATCTTTCCATCCTCAGTCAACAAGAAAGCACTAACATCCAAGTCGAAATCTGGACCGTTTGGCTCCTCATTCGGATCCCATCCCAATCCAATACCTGCTACTTTTAGCTTAGGTGCCTCTTTCGCTAAATTAAAACGACCCCCTTTGTTTAAATTTAATCCCATATTTATTGAATCATTTATTTTAAAATTTCTAAAAAACTTTAGATCCAGGCAAAGGGCTAGATTCGGAAATGACTAATAAAATCCAAATTTAATCTTAGCTGTGACCCTCTTGTCTAAATCAGTTGATACTATCTATTTATAAATTATTTTACCCTTTACTTAACTGGGTTTCCATAGGAGTTAGCCTGTTGATCTCCTTCAGCGAACAGCATCCATAAGGAATAAAACGGAATGATTTGGAACCAACCCGAATTTCCCCTATCGTGACATCTTTTTGCGCCTTGTGCAAGCATGAACCAAATTAAAGGAATAATGGCAAGTGCAACAAATGAAAAATTCTCAATCATCGCCATGACTATTCCGTAAGAAAAGGAATAAATAATTATACTCAAACCATATTCCATTCTTCTAATTCTTCCCTTAAAAGAAAATGGAGCTGAGAACATTTTCTTTTGCTCGGAAGGAATACTAGCTTGATTTGATGTTGGAATGACGCGATCCTGGGTCAAAACTGAACTGGTTGGAGCACTCACCTCTTTTTTAGAAGCAAGGCTAGCTGGCTTTGGGGTCGGAATGACAGCTTCCTGAGTTAAAAACGAACTAATTGGATCACTTTCAACTTTTTTAGGCTTGAAGAATTTTTTCAATTCTTGGACCTCCTTTGCATTGGTCCAATCAATCCCCTCTCTATAAACTAAAGTTTCAGGACCAATTTTTTCCAAAAGTTCCGAAAGAGAAAAGGGGCCAATGGGATTCCCATCTTCGCTGTAATAATATTTCTTTTCTTCGCTAGTATCTTTTCTTAAGTCTAAAGGCATATCTATTTCTTTTTAATTGGAGGGGGTGGTG
>JACCDI011615828.1_pt1 | contig 15972 bp, 14 predicted proteins | sample 7442791 | NCBI WGS metagenome assembly JACCDI01 (sample SAMN15323434, study PRJNA562643) | freshwater metagenome | isolation source: river surface water | place: USA:Blue River Watershed | collected 2017-08-15 | reverse complement strand
TACTTACTTAACTGCTTATGCCCACAACCGTAACTTGCTGGTTAAAGAAGGGGAGAGTGTTAAAAAAGGCCAGAAGATCGCTGAGATGGGAGACACTGATACCAACTCTGTTAAGTTGCACTTTGAACTCCGTGTCAACGGTAAGCCAGTAGATCCAACGCCATATTTGCAGTAATAGCGCTTAGCTAAACAGCTCATTCTTGTTTTATGGCAACCGTCCTCGTTTTTGATATTGAAACGATTCCAGATGTCGCTGGCTTACGCCGCCTAGAAGACTATCCATCGTCAATGTCTGATGCCCAAGTTGCTAGTAAGGCAATGGCAGATCGCCTGGAGAAAACTGGCAGCGAATTCTTACCTCTGTATTTACAGAAAATCTGCGCGATTTCTTGCGTGATCCGCAGAAGCACTAGGGAAGGCATCCCCCAAATTAAAGTTGGTACGCTAGGTAGTGCTCAAGACGATGAGAAAGTATTAATACAAACCTTTTTTGAGCTTATTGAAAAATATACTCCGCAATTAGTTTCATGGAACGGCAGTGGTTTTGACTTACCCGTGCTGCACTATCGCGCTCTCGCAAATCATGTTCAGGCGCCTCGCTATTGGGAGATGGGTGAGAGCCAAGAAAATGATAGCCGCGAGTTTAAGTGGAATAACTACATCAGTCGTTATCACATGCGCCATTTAGATCTCATGGATCTATTGGCTAAGTTCAATGGTCGCGCCAACGCACCTTTAGATGGCTTGGCCAAGCTATGCGGTTTTCCTGGCAAGATGGGAATGGATGGTAGCCAAGTTTGGCCTGCCTACCTTGATGGAAAAATTGATGATATTCGGCGCTATTGTGAAACAGACGTCGTCAATACCTATCTCATGTACTGTCGTTTTCAGTTATTAAGGGGTGGCTTTTCCTTAGCTGAATATGAAGCAGAAATTACTTTTGTAAAGGACTATTTAGAAGGTTTATCTAAAGAACCTAATGGTGCACAGTGGCAAGAATATCTTTTAGGTTTCTCTCGGGATGCGTAGGGGAAGCAAGCCTATTCATGTGGTGGTGACTGAACCAGTTACCGTAGAGGCCTTAGATTTAGATGCACAAGGCATTGCTCGCTTGGCTCCCAATGAAGAAGAGGTCACTCAAGGTCAAAGTGGTAAGGTAATCTTTATTCAAGGGGCTTTACCTACTGAACGCGTTACTTATGTGGTGACGCAAGATAAAGAGCGTTTTAGTAAGGCTAAGGTATTAGATATTCTTAAGCCAGCAGTATTTAGGGCGCAACCCAAATGCGCTGCATTTGGCGTATGTGGTGGATGCTCGATGCAGCATCTCGATATTCGGGCGCAAGTTGCGATGAAGCAGCGAGTCTTAGAAGACGATCTCAAGCACATTGCTAAAGTAGCTCCTGAAGAAATACTTCGCCCGATGGGTGGCCCTACTTGGGAATATCGACATCGCGCACGTTTAAGTGCCGTTAATCGCTCCATTAAAAAAGGGACGGTCTTAGTTGGCTTTCATGAGGGTAAAAGTGCCTATGTTGCCGATATGACCGCATGTGAAATACTGCCAAGCAAAGTTTCTGGTCTATTGCCAAAGTTGCGTAAGTTGGTAATGGGTTTATCGATTGTCGATCGTATGCCCCAGATTGAAATTGCAGTTGGTGAACCCGAGGATCCCTATTCTCCAGACCCTCAAAAACAGCAAGCAGTTATTGCATTGGTTTTTCGCATACTCTTGCCCTTGACTAAGGCGGACGAGCAATTGCTCAGAGATTTTGCTGATCAACATCAGGTCTGGATTTGGTTGCAATCTAAAGGGGTTGAGAGCGTAGCGCCTTTCTATCCTTTAACTGGAAAGCTTTGCTATCGCCTGCCGGAGTTTGAAATAGAAATGCCATTTAAGCCGGTGGATTTCACGCAAGTGAACCATATGATGAATCGATCCTTGGTTAGCAAAGCTATTCGCTTATTGGAGGTAGAGCCCTCAGATCGAGTACTTGATTTGTTTTGTGGAATTGGTAACTTCACTTTGCCATTAGCCAGAAAGGCGGCTAGCGTTTTAGGAATCGAAGGCCTAGAAAGCTTAACTAAAAGGGCTCAAGAAAACGCGATTCACAACGGCTTACAAGATAAGGCGAGCTTTATGCGCAGCGATTTGTTTGAAGTCAATGCGCAAACCATTACTTCATGGGGTAGGGCAGATCGTTGGTTGATGGACCCACCGCGTGAGGGTGCTATGGAAATTTGCTTGGCATTAACGCAGCTACATAAGCAAAATAGTCCTCTTTTGCCTAAACGTATTGTGTACGTGTCTTGCAATCCCAAAACTCTAGCTAGAGATACTGAAATCTTGTGTCATCAAGCAGGTTATGTTCTCAAGAGTGCCGGCATTGTGAATATGTTCCCGCACACCTCGCATGTTGAATCAATTGCCGTGTTTGAGCTGGCACCTCAGGCTCAATAAGTTCCCAAGAGTGCTTGTACAAAAACCAAAGGCGCCACGAGGGCGCCTTTTGGGTAAAACACAGCAGGACTAAAAAGGATTAAAAAGGATTAAACGGATAAAACCAATTAATCTCTGTCGCCACCCATAATGCCAAAGAGAGCTAGTAAATTAGTAAAGACGTTGTATACATCTAAGTAAATAGCTAGGGTAGCCATAATGTAGTTGGTTTCACCACCATTGATGATGCGTTGAACGTCAACCAAGATAAAGGCGGAGAAGATGGCAATCGCCAAAACCATCACAGTGAGCATGAGGGCGGGTAACTGCAACCAAATATTTGCAAGGGACGCTACGATCAAGAGCAAAACACCAACCATCAACCATTTACCCATGCCTGAAAAATCACTCTTGCTAACACTGGCAATCGTTGCCATGACAGCAAAGATGGCTGCTGTGCCACCAAAAGCTAGCATGATCAAGGTAGCGCCATTGCGATAGCTATTGAGGGTATAACCAATCAAACCGGACATCATGATGCCCATGAAGAAGGTGAAGCCAAGTAGCAAGAGAACGCCTAAGCCACTGTCCTTATTCTTTTGAATGGCCCAGAAGAAGCCAAAAGCAACTGCCATAAAGACAATGAATCCCAGAAATGGGCTACCAGCCATCAAGTTCAGGCCAAAAGCAACGCCTAGCCAGGCGCCGATGACGGTTGGCACCATGGAGAGGGATAACAGTGCATAGGTGTTGCGCAATACGCGATTTCGTATTTGTGGGGTGCTAATCGAGCGGGTTTGCCCAAAGCCGTAAGAGTTCAGGTCACTCATATTGACTCCTTTTCAGTAATAATTTCCAGAGCTCACTTGGAGCTGTTGACATTAAGTATAGACAAAAGAGGGTAATTTCAAGAGCTAGGCTTAAATGGGCTGAAAAAGACCACAAAGTGAGGGGTTATGCCCTGTAAATTCAATGGCTTAGCAGGGCTCAGGTCAGGGTAAATACGGTCAGCCCATGTATAATTCGGGGGTCGCTGAAATCCTAGAGCGCTATCAGAATCAGCTAGGCAAGCCCTGTTGAGCCTTTTGAGCACTGTTTTGGCATAAACCTTTGAAATTACTACTGGAGTTTTGCATGGCTATTGAACGCACCCTTTCTATTATCAAACCTGATGCTGTCGCTAAAAATGTGATCGGCAAGATTTATGACCGTTTTGAATCCGCTGGTTTGAAGATTGTTGCCTCCAGAATGGCTCACCTCTCACAGAGAGAAGCGGAGCAGTTCTACGGCGTTCACAAAGACCGTCCTTTCTTCAAAGATTTGGTGAACTTCATGATTTCTGGTCCTGTGATGATTCAGGTATTGGAAGGTGAAGGCGCTATTGCTAAGAACCGTGATTTGATGGGCGCTACTGATCCTAAGAAGGCAGACAAAGGCACTATTCGTGCTGATTTTGCTGACAGCATTGATGCTAATGCTGTACATGGTTCTGACGCTCCTGAAACAGCTGCTGTGGAAGTTGCTTTTTTCTTCCCTGGCATGAATGTTTTCAATCGTTAATTTTTAAATCCTATTTAATCCATAAGTAGGCGCATTGACTTCCCCGCGCGTAAATCTCTTAGATTTTGACGCCGACCAAATGGCGGCGTATGTCGCGGGGTTGAATGAAAAGCCCTTTCGGGCAAAACAACTCATGCAGTGGATACACCAGCGTGGTGTATCCGATATCAACAACATGAGTGATTTGGCAAAAAGCTTTCGGGCAACGCTGCTCGATAAAGCGCAAGTTCTCTCTCTTCCCGTTATTAAAGATGAGCAAGCATTCGATGGTACCCGTAAGTGGTTACTCGATGTCGGTGCTGGCAATGCTGTGGAATCAGTATTCATTCCTGAGGATGATCGCGGCACTTTATGTATTTCGTCTCAGGCTGGCTGTGCTGTCAATTGCCGCTTTTGCTCAACAGGGTATCAAGGTTTCTCCCGCAATTTAACTGCAGGAGAAATCATTGGGCAATTGTGGTTTGCAGAGCATTTGCTCCGCAATGATCCTAATGCAGTTCGTCGCGTGGAAGACTATCCGACGCCAGGTTGGGAGCATACCGGTCGGGTGATCTCCAATGTGGTGATGATGGGCATGGGTGAGCCATTGCTCAATTACGATAATGTTGTGACTGCTTTACGTTTGATGCTTGATGATCGTGCTTATGGCCTGTCGCGTCGTCGCGTTACGGTTTCAACATCTGGCGTGGTGCCTATGATTGATCGTTTGGCGCAAGATTGTCCAGTGGCTTTAGCAGTCTCGCTACATGCCCCGAATGATGCTCTGCGGGATCAACTTGTTCCTTTGAATCAAAAGTATCCCTTAAGAGAACTACTTGCTGCCTGCGAAAGATATTTACCTTTTGCTCCAAGAGATTTCTTAACATTTGAGTATTGCATGCTTGATGGCATTAATGATTCCGATGTCCAAGCCAAAGAATTAGTACGTCTGCTTGCCAATATCAAGTGCAAAATCAACCTCATTCCATTTAATCCATTTCCAGAGTCCGGATTAAAGCGCTCCTCCGCGCAACGAGTGAATGCCTTTGCTGGCATTCTCTTGGATGCTGGAATGGTGGCAACAGTTCGTAAAACCCGGGGGGACGACATCGCCGCTGCCTGTGGCCAATTGGCGGGTGATGTGGTCGATCGTACACGCGTGCGTGAACGTGGAGTACACGATAACGAGATTGTGATTCCTGAGCAGCCAGTGCAGTGGCTAAATCGTTTAGATGACTAATTTGATGATGAGATCACATGACTGATTCTGTTAGTACAGCTTCCAAACTACCATTGGGTCCAGCGCCCAAGAGACCAACACGTCAAGCTAAGGTGGTTTGGAAAACGAACATCATTACGGTAGGTGGTGATGCACCGGTACGTGTACAGTCAATGACTAATACCGACACTGCTGACGCTATTGCCACAGCAATACAGGTAAAAGAATTGGCACGCGCAGGCTCAGAGATGGTGCGCATTACTGTTGATACGCCAGCTGCTGCAGCTGCGGTTCCTTACATCCGTGAGCAGTTAGACAAAATGGATGTATTGGTTCCATTGATTGGTGATTTTCATTACAACGGTCACACATTATTAAGTGACTATCCAGAATGTGCAAAAGCCTTATCTAAGTACCGTATTAATCCTGGAAACGTGGGTAAGGGTGCCAAACGTGATCCGCAGTTTGCACAAATGATTGAAGCCGCTTGCAAATATGACAAGCCTATTCGGATTGGCGTGAACTGGGGTAGCCTTGATCAAGATCTATTGGCTAGCATTATGGATAGCAATGCAGCACTTGCAAATCCAAAGACTGCTCAAGAGGTGATGATTGAAGCCTTGATTCAGTCAGCCTTACAGTCTGCAGAAAAAGCAGTTGAGTTGGGCATGAATCCCGATCAAATATTACTCTCTTGTAAGGTTAGCAATGTGCAAGATTTAGTAGCGGTATATCGTGATTTATCCCGTCGCTCTGACTTCCCTTTGCATTTGGGTTTAACCGAAGCGGGCATGGGTAGCAAGGGCATTGTTTCTTCTACAGCAGCCATGGGAATTTTGTTACAAGAAGGTATTGGCGACACGATTCGGGTTTCTTTAACACCTGATCCTGGTGCCCCTCGTGAGAACGAAGTGATTGTGGCCCAAGAAATTTTGCAGACCATGGGTTTGCGTAATTTCACGCCAATGGTGATTGCTTGCCCAGGTTGTGGTCGAACCACCAGTACTACCTTTCAAGAGTTAGCGGCCAATATTCAGTCTTACTTGCGTCAGCAAATGCCGATTTGGAAAAAAACCCATCCTGGGGTAGAAGAGATGAATGTTGCTGTGATGGGTTGCATTGTGAATGGCCCGGGTGAGAGTAAGCACGCTAATATAGGTATTTCTTTGCCAGGAACGGGTGAGACTCCTGCAGCACCAGTATTTGTCGATGGCATTAAGGTCAAAACCTTGCGTGGGGAAAACATTGCGCAAGAATTTCAGGCTATTGTTGATGAATACGTGAAACAGCACTACGCGCCAAAGTAAAAGTTCACGACAACAATAAATATAAAGTACAGCAGATAATCACACTATGACTGAACCAAACAAAGTCCAAAAGATTCAAAAGATTAATGGCGTGCGTGGCATGAATGATCTTTTGCCTGCAGATGCTGCGCAGTGGGCGCATTTAGAGCACGTCCTGCGTGATCTCACACGTGCTTATGGCTATGAATATTTACGTACGCCCATTGTTGAGGCAACTGCTGTTTTCCAACGAGGCATTGGCGAGGTAACCGATATCGTTGAGAAAGAAATGTATTCCTTTGAGGACCGTTTAAATGGAGAGCAATTAACTTTGCGTCCTGAAGGAACTGCTGCTTTGGTACGTTCGGTGATTGAAAATAATTTGCTCTACGAGGGTCCAAAGCGTCTTTGGTATACCGGCCCGATGTTCCGTCATGAGCGACCACAACGAGGTCGTTATCGCCAGTTTCATCAATTTGGTATCGAAGCTTTGGGGTTTGCAGGACCTGATATTGATGCTGAGATCATCTTAATGGGGCAACGCCTGTGGGATGACTTGGGGTTAAAGGGTGTTCGCTTAGAAATTAATTCATTGGGGCAGGCTAATGAGCGTGCAGAGCATCGCGCTGCTTTGGTGACTTACTTTGAGAAAAATAAAGCGCAATTGGATGAAGATTCGCAACGTCGTTTGCTCACTAATCCTTTGCGTATTTTGGATTCTAAGAATCCAGCGATGCAAGAGCTTATTGAAGGCGCCCCAAAGCTATTGGATTTTTTAGGTGATGAATCGCTCAAGCATTTTGAAGCGGTACAGGCTTTACTTAAAGCAAACAATATTCCTTGTAGAATCAATCCCCGTTTAGTCCGCGGGCTGGATTATTACAATCTGACTGTTTTTGAGTGGATTACCGACGAGTTGGGTGCCCAAGGCACGATTGCTGGTGGTGGCCGTTACGATCCCTTAATTGAGCGCATGGGCGGTAAGGCAGCTCCTGCTTGTGGCTGGGCTATGGGTATGGAGCGTGTACTTGAGCTCATGAAAGTCTCAGGTTCTTTGCCTGAACCACAGGCTCAATGTGATGCATTTGTACTGCATCAAGGTGGCGAAACCTTAACAGCAGCCCTGATTATTGCTGAACGCCTGCGTAGTGCTGGGATTGATACCATCTTGTTTTGCCCACCAGACGGGCAGATGGCTAGCTTTAAATCCCAAATGAAGAAAGCTGATGCCAGTGGCGCATCCTATGCGGTCATCATTGGGCCAGATGAATTAGCCAAAAATGAGGCGCAACTAAAGGATTTGCGCACCAGTGGCCAACAAAAGGCTGTTGCCTTAGATAGTGTGGTGGAGGCGGTAATAGATGCCATCGTGGGCGCTACAGAATAGAATGAGCTCATTCCCAGTTGCCTTTGTAACCAATTATTGAATTTATTAGCTTGGATTGACATGCCTTTAGATCTAGAAGAACAAGAACAGTTAGACCAATTAAAAGCCTTTTGGCAAAAATATCGCAACCTCATCATGGGTATAGTGACGGTGGCGTTGTTTGCTTATGCTGCCTATAGTGGGTATCAGTGGTGGCGTGTTAGTCAGGCTGCTGACGCTGCGCAACTTTATGAAACCATGGTCAGCGCTATTGAGAAGGGTGATAAAGATCAAACCCTGCGTGCAGCAGACGATTTGCAAAGCCAATTTGCTAGAACACCTTATGCAGCGATGGCTAGTTTGGTCGCTGCCAAAATCGCATCAGATGCGGGTGATGTCACCAAGGCAACAAATTACCTACGTTGGGCCGCAAAAAATAGTTCAGATGCAGGTTATTTGGCCTTAGCAAAGTTGCGCTTGGTATCCCAGTTTATTGAGCTGGGTACTGAAAAAGATTTAGCTGAAGCAGATGCCATTCTGAATGAAAAGCCGATTGCAGGATTTGAGGCGCTTTGGTTAGAGCGTCGTGGTGATTGGTATTTAGCGCAGAAGAAAAATGCTGATGCCCGCAAGAGCTATGAGGCGGCTTGGAAACAGTTAAATCAAAGTAAAGAATTTACCGAAGAAGCACGCCGTCTCTTGAAGGTGAAATTAGATGCTGTTGGAGGAGTTGCTCAGTGATGGTCAATTGCAAACGGGTTGTAAAGCTACTTTGTACAGGATTGTTGATCGGCACGGCCGTGGTCTCTTTGCTTGCCTGCTCAGGTAACTCACGGGTTCGCAAGCCTGCTGAACTGGTGCCCGTGACTAATCAATTTGATTTGCAGCCAGTGTGGTCTACCAGTTTAGGTTCATCCGAGCCCTTTAACTTTCATCCGATAGTGGTGGGCGATGCCGTTTATGCAGCATCCCATAGTGGCAAGTTATACAAAATTGATTTAATGACCGGTAATAAGTTGTGGGAAGTTTCTGTGCCAGAGCGTTTATCTATCGGTCCAGGATCAGATGGTCGCACCACGGTAGCTGTCTCGACCGAGGGTGATGTTTATGCCTATGACGATGCCGGTAAGGCGATGTGGAAAGTCAGCGTTGGTAGTGAAGTATTAACTGAGCCAGTAGTTGCTGGTGGTGTCGTGGTAATTCGTGCGCTAGATAATCGTTTTATTGGTTTAGATGCACAAACTGGTGCGCGTAAATGGACTTATCAGCGCCAGCAATCTGCTCTCTCTTTGCGCGTGGGTTACGGCATGTTGCCTATTGGTAATGAGGTAATTGTGACGGGCTTTGCTGGCGGACGCTTTGGCATGATTGCCATTGCTAATGGTGGTTTGGTTTGGGAAACCCCAGTGTCCTTTCCTAAAGGCTTCTCTGAGATCGAGCGTCTGAACGATGTCACAGCGCGCCCTAGTATGGAAGGCGAGATCATTTGTGCTGTTTCTTATCAAGGGCGTATTGGTTGCGGCCAAGCACGCACTGGTGCTTTGATCTGGTTTAAGGATTACTCTAGCTATACTGGCACTGCCCAAAGTGCCAGCATGGTTTTTTCTGCTAACGAAAAATCGCATGTCACCGCATTTGCTGCTAAAGATGGTTCGCCAGTCTGGGAGAACACTCAACTGACATATAGAGGCTTGGGTGAGCCCTTGGCGATAGGTAAGGTAGTGCTGATGGGTGATGCACAAGGCTATGTGCATGCACTCTCACAAGCGAGTGGCGAGATGCTGGCACGGGTTCGTCATGACAGTAGTCCCATCACTGCCGCACCGATTGCGGTTGGCGGTCTCATCTTGGTTCAGTCTCAAGGTGGAAAACTAGCGGCGTACAGTCCAAAATGAATCCAGTAATTACTATTGTCGGTCGTCCCAATGTCGGTAAATCGACGCTTTTTAATCGCCTCACGCGTTCGCGCGACGCCTTGGTTGCAGACTTTTCAGGCCTCACTCGTGATCGTCACTATGGCAAAGGACGGATTGGTGAACGCGCCTTTATTTGCGTGGATACCGGTGGATTTGAGCCTGTTGCTAAGACGGGTATTGTTGCTGAGATGGCCAAGCAGACCAAACAAGCCGTTGCAGAATCTGACATCATTATTTTCTTAGTAGATGGTCGCTTGGGCATGGCCCCACAAGACCGAGTGATTGCTGATTTTTTAAGAAAGACTGGCAGACCAGTCATTCTGGCAGTCAATAAAACCGAAGGAATGCAAGCTGGAGTCGTGACTGCAGACTTTCATGAGCTGGGATTAGGTGAGCCGTTTCCGATTTCATCTGCGCATGGTGATGGTGTGCGTGGCCTCATTGATGATGCCTTGGATTCATTAGGTATTCCTGAGCCAGAGGCTGGAGAAAAAGAAAACGATCCTAATCGCCCTATGAAAATTGCAGTGGTAGGGCGCCCTAACGTTGGCAAGTCTACCTTGATTAATAAGCTGATTGGTGAAGAGCGGGTAATTGCCTTTGACATGCCAGGTACTACCCGTGATGCGATTGAAGTTCCGTTTGAGCGTAATGGCAAGCCTTATATATTGGTAGATACCGCAGGTTTGCGCCGTCGTGGAAAAGTATTTGAAGCGATTGAAAAGTTCTCCGTCGTAAAAACTTTGCAAGCTATTGCTGATTGCAATGTGGTGATTTTGATGCTCGATGCTCAGCAAGACATTTCTGAACAAGATGCGCATATTGCAGGTTTTATTGTTGAAGCAGGGCGTGCCTTGGTGGTAGCTGTGAATAAATGGGATGGTATTGATGCTTACGTCAAGGAGCGTGCCCGTTTAGAGATCGCCCAGAAGCTACGCTTCTTAGATTTTGCAAACGTCCACCCTATTTCAGCTAAGAGGGGCACTGGTCTAAAAGAGCTCTTTAAGGATGTGGATGCAGCTTACACAGCGGCTATGGCTAAATTGCCTACCCCTAAGCTGACTCGCATTCTGCAAGAGGCGGTTGAGCACCAGCAACCTAAGCGTGTGGGTATGGGTCGACCAAAACTGCGTTATGCCCATCAAGGGGGCATGAACCCACCGATTGTGGTGATTCATGGCACCTCCTTGAGCGGTGTGACCGATAGCTATAAACGCTATCTTGAAGGCCGTTTTAGGGATGTTTTCAAGTTACGCGGGACTCCCTTGAGAATTCAGATGAATACTGCTAAAAACCCATATGTTGATGCTGATAAGGGTAAGAAAAGCAAAAAGAAGTAAAAAGCGTTATAACAGCGATAACAGTTAATTTGTTTTGAGTGGTGATGTGAGGGCTTGATTTTCAGTAAATCTGCCCTCATATTAGTGAGGTAGACAGCAAGTAGTGGGCAGCAAATTGAAATAACTAAAAAAAGCAAGACTCCCAAGATATAAAAAATCTTATAAAAATTCATTAAGGAGCGGTATGAACAATAGTAAAACCCAATTGCTTCAGGATCCATTTCTCAATGCACTCCGCAAAGAGCACGTCCCTGTTTCGATCTATTTGGTAAACGGTATTAAGTTGCAAGGCAACATTGAATCATTTGATCAATACGTTGTCCTCTTGCGAAACACTGTGACACAGATGGTTTACAAGCACGCCATCTCCACGATCGTTCCTGCTCGTGCAGTGGATTTTCGTACGGAAGATATTGGCTCTGTATAAAACAGGTGTAGATGCCGCACGCGCGGTCCTCGTTGGTGTAGATACGGGACGCGAAGATTTTGCAGATAGCATGGCAGAGCTCAGCCTCTTGGCTGATAGTGCCGGCTCTATTCCCGCAGCTAGTGTTATTGCACGCAAGGGTAAAGCAGACCCAGCCTTATTTATTGGCTCAGGCAAGGCAAATGAATTGCAAAAGGTGATGGAGGAAAAGGGCGCTGAACTTGCCATTTTTAATCATCCCTTATCGCCAACCCAGCAACGCAATCTCGAGCGTCATATTGGCTTTCATGTCATGGATCGCACTGGCCTGATTCTGGACATTTTTAGTCAGCGAGCCCAAAGTCATATTGGTAAGACCCAAGTAGAGTTAGCGCAAGTACGTTATCGCATGTCTCGACTAGTGCGGGCCTGGAGTCACCTCGAGCGACAACGCGGTGGTATTGGTGTGCGTGGCGGTCCGGGCGAAACGCAAATGGAGCTCGATCGTCGTATGTTGGCGACCAAAGCAAAGCGCTTGGAAAATGAATTAGAAAAGCTCCAGCGTCAACAACGAACCCAGCGACGCGCCAGAAATCGCAAAGACGTCTTTTCAGTTTCTTTGGTTGGATATACCAATGCGGGCAAGTCAAGTCTATTTAATGCCCTTACAAAGGCTGGGACTTATGCCGCTGATCAGCTCTTCGCTACTTTGGATACGACTTCTAGAAAAGTACATTTAGATGAAGTTGGCTCGATTGTGGTTTCCGATACGGTTGGCTTTATCCGTGAATTACCCCACCAATTAGTGGAGGCTTTTAGAGCTACCCTCGACGAAACCATCCACGCTGATCTGATATTGCATGTGATTGATGCTTGTAGCCCGGTAGCTCGTGAGCAAAAGGCCGAAGTGGAGGCTGTTTTGCAGGAAATTGGGGCCCAAGACATCCCTAGAATCGAAGTAATGAACAAAATTGATCAGATGCCTCAGACCTTTTATCGTGGGGCAGTTCTGGCGCGAGATGCTCATGGAGCGCCTAGCCAGGTTTTTCTATCAGCCAAGACGGGCCAAGGCTTGGATTTATTGCGTACAGCCCTCGCAGAGTGCTCTCAAATGACTGATAGAATAAGGGTCGAGCATAACCGTGCCAAGCTGCAAATGGCCCCGGATGAGTTTTTAGCACCTTTACCTGAACGACCAGAGTCTTCTGAATTTAACCCTATTCCAACCCGAAAATATTCACCTAACGATGCCTAAATTTCTTGAGCTGTTTTCGGTCAATGACCCAGGCTGGGGTAATAGTCACCCCGGTAATGGATCTAAAGACGCCAAAGAAGGTCAAAGCTCTGACCAAGCCCCTAAAGTTGACCCCTCTAGTCCAGGGGCAGATAGGCCTGTAGAAACCCAACCCCAAAATCAGCCGGCTAGACCAAATGGTCCCCCTGACTTGGATGAGTTGTGGCGTGACTTTAATGACCGACTAGGTAACTTGTTCGGTGGCAAGAAGAATCCTGGCTCTAGCACGAGACCAAACAATAGACCTAATAGCACCGATATTCCTCCACCTTCTCAACGTGGTGGTGGCGGTGGTGGCATGGGTGTCCCCAATCTCAATTTCAATAACCCCTTTGGTTCTAAGAGTGGAATTCTGTTTGTCTTTGGTGGCATTGTGGTGGTCTGGCTTCTCAGTGGCTTTTATATGATTCAAGAAGGGCAATCTGGTGTGGTGACTACTTTTGGTAAGTATGACTACACCTCTGGCCCTGGCATCAACTGGCGTATGCCTTGGCCGATACAAGCGGAGCAAACAGTAAATGTTTCTGGTGTACGCTCTGTTGAAGTTGGTCGTCCTATTTTGATTAAAGCAACCAATCAAAAAGATTCCTCAATGCTTACTGAGGATGAGAACATTATTGATGTTCGTTTTGCTGTGCAATACCGCTTAAAAGATCCCACAGATTATTTGTTTAACAACCGTGATCCAGATGCAACGGTAGTTCAAGCTGCTGAAACTGCAGTTCGTGAGATCGTTGCGCGTAGCAAAATGGATACTGTTTTGTATGAGGGTCGCGAAAAAATTGCAATTGATTTAGCGGCCTCTATCCAGAAAATTTTAGACAGCTATAAGACTGGTATTTACGTCACTAGCGTTACTGTGCAAAACGTTCAACCGCCTGAGCAAGTGCAAGCGGCATTTGATGATGCTGTCAAAGCAGGTCAAGACCAAGAGCGTTTAAAGAGTGAAGGCCAAGCTTATGCCAATGAAATCATTCCGCGGGCTAAGGGTACAGCAGATCGTCTCATTCAGGAGGCAGAGGGTTATAAGGCTCGCGTAGTTGCAACTGCAGAGGGCGATGCTAATCGCTTTAAACAGGTGCTTACTGAATACGCTAAGGCGCCTGGAGTCACGCGTGATCGTATGTATATTGATAGCATGCGTGAGATGTACAACAATGTCACCAAGGTCATGATCGACACCACCAAGAGCAATAGCATGTTGTATTTGCCATTAGATAAGATTGTTGCCCAAGTCACGGCTGAAAGTGCTCAAGCTGCAGCAGGGCAAGCAGCAGCCACTACACCTACTGGCTCAGTCACAGTAGGGGGTGCGACAGGTAACCCAGCAGCTCCATTTGCTAATACTTCAAGTGCCAGTTCGTCAAATGCACCAAGCTTTGGTGGGGTCACAGATAAACGTGATGGTTTAAGAAGTCGTGATAGAGGGGATGCAAGATAATGAATGCCAATCGTCTCGTAGCCGCAATTGCTGGCTTTATCGCTCTGGGATATGTTTTATCTTCGAGTATTTTTGTGGTTGATCAGCGTAATTTCGCAGTGGTTTTTGCTTTCGGGCAAATTGTGAGGGTGATTGAGCAGCCAGGTCTTCAGATCAAATATCCAGCCCCTTTTGAAAGCGTGCGCTTTTTTGATCGTCGCATTTTAACTATTGATAATCCTGAAGCAGAGCGCTTTATAACTGCGGAAAAGAAAAATCTGTTGGTGGATTCCTATGTAAAGTGGCGCATTGTGGATCCTCGCAAGTTCTTCGTCAGCTTTAAAGGCGATGAGCGTTTGGCTCAAGATCGCTTAACTCAGTTGGTGCGTTCAGCATTAAATGAAGAGTTCACTAAGCGTACGGTGAGAGAGATCATTTCTGATCAGCGCGAGCAAGTAATGCAGGGTATTCGCAAGAAGGTTGCGGATGACGCTTCGGATATTGGCGTTGAAATTGTTGATGTGCGTTTAAAGCGTGTAGATCTCTTGGCTGAAATCAGTGATTCTGTTTACAGGCGAATGGAAGCCGAACGTAAGCGGGTTGCCAACGAGCTTCGTTCTATGGGTGCTGCTGAATCGGACAAGATTAGAGCAAATGCAGAGCGTCAACGTGACACGATCTTAGCTGAAGCGTATCGTGAGGCACAGAAGATCAAAGGTGCGGGTGATGCCAAGGCAACCGCACTCTATGCTGATGCATTTGGCCGTGATCCACAGTTTGCTCAGTTTTATCAAAGTCTACAGGCATACCGTAACTCCTTTAAGGATAAGAGGGATGTGATGGTCGTTGAGCCGAACGGTGAGTTCTTCAAGTTCTTGAACAAGAAAAATTAAATAGAGAATCTGGTAGATCATGAATCGTTGGTTACTTCCTGAAGATATTGCAGATGTTTTGCCGCCTGAGGCTCGCAAAGTGGAAACACTGCGTCGTGCAATTTTGGATTTATACCAATCTTATGGCTATGAGCTAGTTGCACCACCTTTGCTAGAGTTTTTGGATTCTTTATTAACTGGAACTGGCGCTGATCTCAATTTGCAAACCTTTAAGTTGGTTGATCAACTCTCAGGACGCACCTTAGGTCTGCGGGCTGATATGACTCCTCAGGTAGCTAGAATCGATGCGCACTTGCTTAATCGCAAGGGCGTTACGCGTCTGTGTTATGCAGGTTCTATTGCCCATGCAAGAACGCCAGTGGGGAGTGCTGCTCGCGAAGAATTCCAACTTGGCGCGGAGATTTATGGTTGCGCCACTTCCGAGGCAGACTTTGAAGCAATCTCCTTGTTGCTTAAAACATTGAAGCTTGCAGGCTTAAACAAAGTCTATCTTGATCTCTCTCATGCTGGTGTATTGGCGGGAATTTTGGAAGGACACAATCTTGCCAGAGAAGATATCGCCGCAATGTATGGCCTGCTGCAAAGTAAGGATCGATCTCGCTTAGCGCAGTGGGCCCATTGCTTGCCTGCAAAAACAGCCGATGCATTAATTGCTTTAACGCAGTGTAATGGCCCTTGCGTGGAGGTATTAAATAGTGCAAAGAGTAAGTTGCCAGACCATCAACTCATCGATGATGCTTTAACACAATTGAACAAGTTGGCCACAGCGGCTGCCTCCTTGTCCAATGAAGTTGAGCTCAGTATTGATCTGGCTGATTTGCGTGGTTATCAGTATCACAGCGGCGTGATGTTT
>JACCDI011983787.1_pt1 | contig 15987 bp, 5 predicted proteins | sample 7442791 | NCBI WGS metagenome assembly JACCDI01 (sample SAMN15323434, study PRJNA562643) | freshwater metagenome | isolation source: river surface water | place: USA:Blue River Watershed | collected 2017-08-15 | reverse complement strand
TACGGTTTTTATATTTTCCCATGCATACACTTTATTTTTATGCGCAATAAAATCACGCATATCTACAATATCATTAATACATCCTCTTAGGTCATTGCCTGGTAAAGGGTAGTCATTGATACCCACTAATAATGCTTTGTTTTTCATAAATAAATAGTTTGATTGATTAAATCTATACTTAAAATAGGCGCTTCCAAATTTTATTTTTACTTTTAATCAATCGGCTATAAGCCATAATTAGAAAGGATTCTAGACGATACCATCAAACCAATAACACCGCTATTTCTCTGCTATTTTCTAAATAGAAAAAAAACTAAAAAATATTTTATGGATAAAAATGCAAGGATGCCTTTATGGAAGAGTTTTTTACTTTTTTCAGTGGCCTTGGTCTTATTGATCACCACAGCACCTATAGGCTTTGTGTATGCCGTATTAAGACAAACTATTGTGAAACAAACTCATTCCCTATCGGTTTACTTTTTAGAATTAGCACTTGCTTTAGATAATCTAGGCAATGCTTTAATGCAACATGTATTAAACGATGCCCTATTGGTTAAAACAGACAAGACCTATTATTTTGGGAATAAGCTAGAAACCATCAGCAGTGTGATTGGGAAAAATAGTGTTACTGGCACCTTAAGTTATTTAGGTAGGTGCTTAAATGCCTTTTTACATTGGATAGATGCCAACCATTCTTTAAACTCTATCAATTATGATATTAAGCGATGGAAGGAGATTGCTAAAACATTTTAGTATTTATCTTTTTTAGGTAAAGCTTGTTGATATTGTATTCCATGAATCGCTTATCTACCTCTGCTCTTTCTCTTTCAATTAAATCATCGCTGATATTACTAAACAGCTTGAATTTTTTATTGATATTTAAGATCACTTCTGACCTAATATTATTTTGAATCTTAAATTCTTTTTTATCCGTTCCCAATAATTTATTCAATTGATTGGTAGTGGTGTTTTGTTGCTCTCTTGCATTTTCTAGTATTTGCTTCACCACAATTTTTTCTATTTCATCTAAAGAATGAACAAAATCTTTGATATCTCTTTTATCTAGTTCAGATGCATGACTATTTTTTCTTGTTCTTTTTCTAATTGTACTAAGGATAACTACATTTATAACAATTAGTACAACTACAGCGAAAGCGATTAAGATATAGGTATAATCAATTTTATTAGAGGTCAGCTTTGTGTAGATGGATATATTTGTTTTTTCAAAATCTGTTGGCTTGAATTTAAACTCAAATAAACTATCCATAGTCCTATCAAATAGGAAGAGGCTTTGTCCTTTTGTATAGATTAAATTGTTTTGATGGTTGTTCTTTAATTGGATCAACTCGGTGGTTACTGTAGGCTTAAGTGTATAAGCCATGTTTTCCGAAAAATTGAGCAAAATAGAATTGGCAAAGTTTTTTGTATTTAGCAAAAGCCCATGTTCAATTTTTTGAACAACAGACAAGTCTTTAATTTCTAGCGCAATTTTTTTATTGACCAGTAATTGGTCTTGTTCCCAGGTTTTAGTTTTAAAATCGAAAATGGCTAATTCTAAAGGGTATTTGACCTCGTCTGGGTTTAAATACTCTGATTTGTAGTGGTGGTATAATACATAGAGTTTTGCCTGACTTGCATCATAATAGCTAATGGCATTGATGCCATTAGCAAAGGGGATTAACTTGCTACCTTTGATAATATCCCATTCATTGGTATTATTGTTAAAATACCTGACACCACCATTCATCTGCCAAAATCCATACCCCCCAATACTGTATAAAGTGTCATTATAAAAGATAGTGGTTGCACCAAAATTATGTCCATGGTACTTGGATTGATCAATTCTAAAAAGGTAATCCTCCTCTTTATTGTATTCAAAAACTTTGTTATTACCGGCTACCAACACCTTAATGCCACTTTTGCTAGGGACAATGATTTGCGTTTCTGAGGCATTTTCACCCTCTTTGAATTTAAAAAGGGGGTTCTCATTGTTGGACAACTGTATATGTTGTAGGCCTTTTTCCTCTAATAACAAGTTTATGAGCTTCTTATTTTCTGATTGGGAAAAAGCATTCCAAACAATGGAAACTAAGAGGAGCGTGAAAAAATACCTTTTTGCCATATTTTATTGCTTATGAACAAATATAATATGTATGTATCATTAAAATTGATTTTGTATTTTAATATAATATATATGTATAAATCATAAAATATTGAAAATCAAATATTTAAAACTAAAAATTAAAATCATAACTTTTATTTTTTAATTTTTTTTTCGTGTCTATTTACGCATTAAAAATGAACTTATGTTTAATTATTATACAAATAAGTTAAACAGATGTGGAACTTTTTTTGCTCAAAAAATAGACATTTTATGAATATTTTCAAATCACCAAAGCAATTGTTATTGTTATGCATTTATGTATTATTTACTTTAAATGCTTACACAAAACCATTAATTAAGGCAAGTGTAGATTTTAATCCTGCCCCCTTTGTACCTCCCACTTCTTTAAACGGTTTTGGACCTTATTCCGATTTTAATGGGCATAGGTACTTTAAGTCCATGGATGTGGTGACTTGGAAAGAGGCTGCAAGAATTGCAGATTCGGTTGGTGGTAACCTTGTGATCATCAATAGTGCGGAAGAAAATACATTCGTAAAGAATTTTTTAAATACAGACAGTTGGATTGGTTTCACAGACGAAGCCACAGAAAATACTTGGTTAGATGTACTTGGAAACAGCCTAGCTTATACAAACTGGAGTTCCGGGGAACCCAATAACACGGGTGCGAATGAACATTATGCCGCTTTGATCAAATCCTCTGGATTTTGGAATGATGATATCAATAGCAACCCTAAATCTTATGTGATTGAGTTTAATGGTGTTGAAACCTCTAATTGGACACTCATTTCTACCGACGCTAAAACTTTTACCTCCAACTGGACCCTAACTTTAGCTGCTACCGATCCCTCTAAACAATATAAACTTGTTGTAAACGGTACTTGGGGTATTGCCAATGGAATTCAACATAGAGATGCTGCCTACGAGACTTTTTCGAATGTAAACATTGACACTTATTATAATACAACGGCAACGCCTTGGGCAAATCGTGCTTGTGCGGATGGTAATAACTGGTATTTTAATGGGGCCTGTCCTCCTTTGATTCCTTCTTATCCAGGTGGATATGCAACCGATCATATTTATGAATATTTAATTGGTCCAGGTATATCAGGTGGATATCCAATTAGTTTTTCAGATGGTGCGCTTGGGGACAATTCGGGTTCTTTAACCTTTAAATTATATGAATCTTCTACCCCTTTAACGAGTTCGATTGTAACTGCGCCAGATCAGCTTACGCTGACAACAGGTGCAAGTGCTAATACTTTATCTTGGACAAGTTATTCTACCAATAAAATAAAACAGTTTAATGTATATAGATCCGAAGACAATGGAGCTAGCTATACTACAATTGGTAAAACAACTACAAATAGTTTTGAGGACAATACTATAGTTGCTAACAAAAAGTATAAATACAAAGTTTCTGAAATAAAAAAACACGCTACTAATAACGTGTTGAGCGCAGGTCAGTTGAATGATTTTAATTTTGATAATTCATCTAATGATACCTACAATCGTTTAATTACAGGGACCAATACCAATGTAGCGCAAACGACAGATCGTTTTGGTGTCAACAATAGTGCGTATCAATTTAATGGAACCTCTTATATTTCTTATCCAAGTTCGGTTGCAAATGTTACCTCAAGCAATGTTCATTCAATTTCACTATGGTTTAATCAGACACCAAATACAACAGGTAATAACTTAATTTCAAAATACTATAACCTGGATGCAAGTTTAAGTCAGTTTAATATTGGCACAGGTCAAGTGATTGGTAATGGAACAAACGCATTAAATTTTACACCTGCGACTTCTGGATGGACACATTACTTGATTGTATTTAAAGCGGGTACGGGTAATACAAAAGTGTATAAAAATGGCACCCTTTTTTCATCAGGAACTATGAATTACAATAGTGCCACAAGAGCTACTAACTTTTTTGTTGGTCGAATTTCAGCGGGTGGCTCTTATGGAGAATTCAATGGTAAAATAGATGACATTAAAGTTTACAATCGTGAATTAAGTGCAACAGAAGTAAGCAGTTTGTATTCGAATGAAAATACAGTCAATACAAGTACAGAATCTGCTTTTTCTTATTCTGTTTCTAATGTAATACCAAGCAGGATTGTATATGTAAACAAAGTATCAGGTAGTAATAGTAATACTGGAACGATTGCATCTCCTTATTCAACCATACAATATGCAATCAACAATGCGAATGATGGAGATACGATTATTATATCCGATACCATCTATACAGAAAGCTTATCGATTACTCAAGCTTTTTCAAAATTAACCATTGCTTCTGCATTTATAATGGATAAGGATTCTGCACATACAAAAGCCGCGATCATAGATGGCAGCAACACCAGTTGGAGCAATATTCACATCAATTCTACTTCTAACATCGTATTTAAAGGACTTACATTTAAAAATACAAAGGGTAGATTAATAACTGCACCTGGTAAAAACATTCAATTTGTTGGCTGTAAAATTTCTAACCTGGGTTTTAATAGTTCTAATATCACCGCCAACGCTATCATAGCAGGTTCGGTACATATAGATAGCAGTTTGGTGTTTAATAATAATTATATACAAGGTATTGTGACTGCCGATAGCGTTAGTTTTACAAACTCAAAATTCTATGGCAACTACGGCGCCCTTGTAAGTAATAACGGAGGAGGTTCGTCTTCGGCAGCTTATATTTTTAATTCTTTGGTTTTGAATAATGCAAGATTGCAAAATTCAAATACCATGGGAGATTATTTTATTCATAACGTAGCAAGACAGCATGTAATCAGAAACAAATTTTCTGGTAATAACTACATGAATGTATTAGGGGGGTCTAATCTTTCCTATCAAAAAGTCATTAATAACTTATTCCATAAAACATCTGGTGCGGCCATTGGAAGAACAGTGCATGTAAATAGTGGCGATAGTTTGATTCTTATTCATAATACATTTATTGACAACTCTACCGATTTAACAGCGCACCCCAATGGTTTTTGGAAGGGTTTGATCTACAACAATATATTTTCTAGCAATATCCAATTTAGTGGACCATCACCAAATGGATTTGATCTGATTCACTTTAAAATGCTAGGTAACTTATTTAAAAGCTTCCCAACATTTAGTCAAATTGATACAACAGGTTCGTTCCAAAATTCATTGTATACAACGATTAAATATAAAGATTCTGCCAATTTAGATTTTACATATGACGACACAGAATCTAGACTTGGTAATGCCTATACAACCAATTATCCTGTAGCAGAGGATATCAATGGTACGCCTAGACCTAATCCATTAGGTACGAATCCAGAAGTGGGCGCATTTGAAAGCAGAAAAGCGGCTTCTATGCCGAATAGCCCTTCTCTGAGTGCGCCTGTGGCCACAGATAAAAGAGTGACTTTAAGATGGACGGATTCTAATGTAAGTGGTATTGTGAAATATAGAATTTATAAAGATTCGGTTTCAATTGCAGGATCTGGTGCATCTAATTTTAACAATGGTTTAATTGCTTTTTATCCTTTTACTGGAAACATAATTGATAGTAGTAATAGAGGCAATCAACTTACTAATTATAACGCGACTAGTACAAATGATAGATTTGGCACTGCTGGTAAAGCATATGCTTTTAATGGTGCCAATGCCTATTTACAAACTGCTACTTTGAGCGAAGAAGTTACCAATAAATCTTTTTCTGCTTGGGTAAGATTAGACAATACCTTACAATCAGGTGGTGGTGTTGTTGGTATTCAAAACCAAAATAGTAGTGTGTTTGATGCCATTGTCTATAACGAAACCAATCAAGGATGGGGTTTTGGAAGTAGTAATTTTGATAGATCTAAATGGTCTGGTGTTAGAGAAGCAAGTACCACTAGTTGGGTACATATTGCTGCAACCTACGAGGCAAATTCTTATAAATTGTATAGGAATGGTGTACTCTTTGATTCAGTTAAAAATTATACCATTACTAGATTCCCTGTAAATAGTAAAATCAATATAGGTAAGCGACATGATGGAGGCGCGTCTCCATTTATTGACGGAGATATTGATGATGTTAGAATTTACAACAGAGCTTTAAGTGCTACAGAAATGTTAAGCTTATATAATTATGAAGTAAAAAATTATGGTGAAAGAACGACCAATGGTAATTCAATTGCACATTACAAGGAAATAAATAGCACTAATTTAAGCTACGTGGATGATGTGTATGATTATAAAAAATATTATTATAGAATAACGGCCATAAATGCGAACGGCGTAGAGAGTGATTTTAGCAATGAAGTTGCTATCACACCACAAGCTGCGGCAGATATAAAGCAAGTATGTGTTGGTGCTACATTAACCCTTGCATCAAATTCAACAACCACTTGGACACAAGTTGGAACTCCAATTGTTAGAGCGATGACCAATGGTTGGACAGGAACATTAGCTGCAACAGATCCAAATAAAAAATATAAAATAGTTGTTTCAGGAACCTGGGGTATCGCCAATGGGGTAAGACACCGTGATGCAGCTTATCAAAGTGCTAGTTCTTCGGTAGCGATTACTGCTGTTGGTAGCAATCCTATTCCGAATAGAGGTTGTGATGCCAACTGGTTATTTGAAGGTGCTTGTCCTCCTCCAGTGCCTGCATCGCCTGCTGGTTATGCAGCTAATAATACCTATGAATATCTTATTGGAAATGGTAAACTAGGTGGATTTTCTATTGCATTTTCAGATGGTAATTATGGAGATAACACGGGTACATTAACCTATACTTTATTTGAAAGTGCAGCAAGTTCAACCACTACTTTATTAAGCACGACAACCAAAGCAATGACTGCTGGATGGTCAGAGAATTTGGCTGCGACGGATGTAAATAAAAAATACAAATTAGTAGTTTCAGGAACCTGGGGTATCGCCAATGGGGTAAGACACCGTGATGCGGCTTTTCAAAGTACCAATTCTATTGTAGCCATTACTGCTGTTGGTAGCAATCCTATTCCAAATAGAGGTTGTGATGCCAACTGGTTATTTGAAGGCGCATGTCCTCCACCTTTACCAACTAGTCCAAGTAGTTATGCGTCTAACAATACGTATGAGTATATTATTGGTAATGGTAAATCTGGTGGCTATACGATTTCTTTTTCGGATGGTAATTATGGGGATAACGCTGGTAGCTTAACTTATAAATTGTATGAATTTACAGATGGCATTTGGTCAAGCTCTGACCCATCCATTGCAACTGTAAATAGTTCTGGTGTAGTTACAGGGGTAGCTGCAGGTACGGCTAGAATATTATACACTACTTCGTCTGGTTCTGGTAATTCAAGCGACATTCAATTAGTCACTGTAAATGCATTGCCAGAAAAACCAACGGTTACTGCAGGTGTTTGGAAATTATTAAGTTCTAATACTAAACCAATGACATCAGGATGGTCGCAAACTTTGAGCGCCTCTGTGTCTAAAAAATATAAACTAGTTGTTTCAGGAACCTGGGGTATCGCTAATGGGGTAAGACACCGTGATGCGGCTTATCAAAGTTCAAGCTCTTCAGTAGCTATTACAGGGGTTGGAGGCAATCCTGTACCTAATAGAGGTTGTGATGCCAACTGGAGTTTAAATGGATCTTGTCCTCCACAAGCGCCATCTAGCCCAAGTAGTTATGCAACCAATAATACCTATGAATATATTTTAGGAAATGGCGTTGCCAATGGATTTACCATTGCGTTCTCTGATGGCAGCTATGGCGACAACACAGGTAGTTTAACATTTGATTATTATGAATTGGTAGAAACGCCAGTCAATAAAATTTGTGAAAATTCAGGTGCCACGCTAGTGCCTAATCCACTTGCTGGTCATTCTATGAGATGGTATACTACAGCAACAGGTGGTTCAGCGACGAGCATCCTGCCTACCATTTCTACGAGTTCACCTAATACAACTACTTTGTATGCAACGCAGGTTAATGATGCTGCTTCTTGTGAAAGCCAAAGACAAGTAGTAACAGCTATTGTGAATGCCAATCCTACTGCACCTGTTGTGTCAAACAACGGATTGGTATTGTATCAAAATGCAAATTCGAGTACCTTAAAAGTGGATACACTAGCTGGTAACAGCGCGTTCTGGTATACATCTTTAAATGGTACCGGATCATTTACTGCACCTGTTGTATCTACAAGTAATGTAGGTACAACAACCTATTACGTTTCTCAAATTTCTAATACCACGAATTGTGAAAGTGCTAAAGCAACTTATACTGTGATTGTTAATGCATTGCCTTCAAGACCAACTACAATGCTACCAACTAACAATCAAGTTAAAGTGGATACATTGGTAAAATTCTTGTGGAATAGAGCTACAGGTGTAACTAATTATAAAATAACATTAGCCACTGACTCAAACTTCCTTAGCAATTTGATTGATTCTGTTATTGTTGATACACAGTTTGTTTATACCAGACCATTGAGCACCAATACCAATTATTATTGGAAGGTTCAAGTGAAAGATGCAAACCGTTTTGTTGATTGGAGTAATCGATTTAATTTCCAAACTATCGTTTCGTCTCCGATTGCAAGAACCGTTAATGCAATTTCAAATGTCAATAATTTAACATGGCAAGCAGCAGATACGGCAAAATTAGCTGCTATTAAAATTTATAGAGACACCCTTCCATTTAACGCTGGGGTAGAGATGGATTCAATTTTATTGAAAGGGTTGGTTGCGTATTATGGCTTTAATTCAAATGCCAACGATAGTTCTTCGTTCAGAAATAATGCGACGGTTACCGGCGCCTCTTTAGTAGCAGATCGTTTTGGTGTTGAAAGAAGTGCCTATGAATTTAATGGTACATCTAATTATATAACTGTTCCTGGAAATACCAATAACGACCTTACTTCTAACTATACGATTAGCATGTGGGTCTATGCACCATCTGGCTTAAGGGGTGGTCAGATATTAGGTAAATGGGGTATTGGCGGTGCAAGAAATGCTGCCTATGGATTAGCGATTAATAGCACGGGTATATTAACCATCACCAATAACGACGGTATTAATAATTATGGTCTTGTGTCCAGCCGTCCCATTACATTGGATGCTTGGCATCATATTGTGATTAAATACAGTGGGGATACCCTTTCTATTTTCAATGACAATAGTTTACTAGATAGTAGATCTGGTATCAGAAGAGCACAAGCATCTAGGTACAATTTAGATATTGGATGGGAAGCCTATGGTAGGTACCAGTATTTTAGAGGTAAATTGGATGATATAAGATTGTATGCTAGAGCCCTTTCTGATACAGAAATCACAAGGTTGTACACTTATGAAAATATAATACCATCTGGTAGAACATCTACCAATAATGATAGTACTAAATTAATTAAAACACTTTCTAACCGTATTAGTACAATCAATGATACCGTTACTAATTATAAAACGTATTATTATAGAGTTGCAGCAGTTAATAAAAATAATATAGAGAGTGCCTTGAGTAATGAATTGAATATTATCAATTATACTCAACCTGCATTAACGCTTCCAGCAAATAATACGGTCGGTGTAGCTCAAAGTCCTACTTTCAGCTGGACCAATACCAATAATAACTTCAACGGAAGGTATAGACTACAATTGTCCAAAGATTCGATATTTGCTAGTCAAATGATTGTTGATTCTACACTGTCAACCACTTCTTTAGCAGTTAGAACACCGTTGAATACCAATACAAAATATTATTGGAGAGTATTGGCATCTGGAACCAATAGCGTAAGTGCTTGGTCCGCACGTAATAGCTTTACCACAAATCTTCCTATTCCAACATTCATATCATTGAATGGAGGAAATAAAGTGGATACTTTAAGTTGGTCTTTTGTTGATACCACCATCATTCAACAGTTCAACATTTACAGAGATACGGTAGATGCCCCTACACAATTATTAGATATTGTATCAAATAATTTGACCAACTATATTGATACAACTAATTTATTACTGAATAAAAAATATTACTACCGAATTGCGGCTCTGGATAAAAACGGAAACATAAGTGATTATAGCTTAACCAAACAAATTACTTTAGTCAATAAGAAACCAATTGCTGCTAAGCTGGTTGATAAAAAAATAACCAATGCGGGTGAGTTTAATTTTGTCAAATTTGCTATTGATGGTAGTAGTAGTGCTGACCCCGATGGAAAAATTATAGATTATACATGGTATGTAAATGATAGCTTAGTGTCATCCAAAGAGTCTATCCTATCCTATACCTTTAGACAGGGTACCAACGAGGTAAAACTGGTTGTGACCGATAATGATAAAGAGAAAGATTCTGCTTATGCGGACATTTCAATCACATCATTCATCAAGCAGTTCCCAGGTGGATTCTTGGCGGGTATCACAGCGGTTTCTCCAAATGTAATCTACACTTCGGATTCAAGTTTCAGTTCTACTACAGGTTCTAATGTTTATCTATTGAACAGAGGTGGAGATATCACTTATCCATTGGTTGTAAGCTCTAAAGTGTATACCACGCCATCTGTTGCTTCTGACTCCTCAGTATTTATTACAAGCGGAAGCAACTTATATGGATTTAGTAAATCAGGTGCGCCATTATGGTCGATTATTCCATTAGGGGGTAATTCCTTTGTAACACCTACTGTAGACTCTGTACAACAAAGACTTTATGTGGGTGTATCCAATAAGAACTTCTTTGCTGTTAATTATAAAACAGGTAAAGTTGAATGGAACATCATGTCTGATGCACCAATTAGTACTTCTGCTGTAATTACCGGTGACAGAAAACTTGTATTTACAAGTGAATCGGGTACGCTTTATGGTTTTGATATATTTACCAATGCACTACAAACTGCTCCAAAGTGGAAGGTTTCATTTGGTGACATAGTAACTAAATCTCCAGCTATTGATGCAGCAAATAACATTTATATTGGAACCAATACCGGGCGTTTAATTAAATTCAAACTAAATGAAGACGGCTCCGTATCCATTTTATGGAATGTGACCTTGCCTAGTCCAATACAAAGCTCTCCGGTTATTGATGCTGATGGATTTATTTATGTAGGACAAAACAATGGTGATTTTAGTAAAATCAATCCAACTAACGGACAGTTAATATGGACATTCAACACGCCATCTACTATTAGTTCAGCACCATTTATAAATGAATATGGCACCATCTATATTGCTAATGAAGCTGGATATGTTTATGCAATTGATGCCAATAAAAATATCAAATGGGTGTATAAAGATGAAAGTGGTATTGTTGCCAATATCTTATATGTAAAAGGCATGTTGTATTTTGGATCTCTTGCAGGTGCTTACACAGCAATATTTGATGATCCTAATTCTGTGGCTATCAATACAAATTTGACTACCACAGTTTCGGCAGGCAAAGTGAATCAATCGATTAAAACATTGAACACGACTTCAATACCAGTAAGAGAACCTATTTGGGGTACATTCCAAGGCAACTATAAACGTAATGGAGCAAAACCAATTGATTGTCCTACAAAACCAACTATTCGTTCTTTAAACAATGGTTTATTCAGTTTCTGTGAAAGCAATGTATTGCCAATTAGATACATTGATACAACATCCAATTTTGTTTGGAAGTATGAGGATACTGTTTTAACAGAATCGAAAAATAGGGTTTTAAATGTTACTAAGCCAGGTAAGTATGCTGTTGCTGTAACTAATATTTATGGTTGTACAACAAGTTCAGATATTGTTACCATCAATAAAATACCTACACCAATTACTCCAAAAATAACTAGAGACCAGGCTGGAAAGTTGGTTTCTAGTTACACTACTGGTAATAAGTGGTATAAGGATAATGTATTATTAAAAGACACTTCAAATATGATTACGCCAAATGGAGTAGGAAATTACACACTCCAAACGGTACAAAATGGATGTACAAGTGAAGTAAGTACGTCTTATTATTTTGTAGTAACTAATTTAATCCAACTTGAGAATGGCCAATACATCAATTTGAATCCTAATCCATTTATCAATAGACTAGTACTGAACTTTAATATTTTAAGAAATCCAACTCTAAATGTAGATGTATTTGATTTTGCTTCGGGAAGATTAATTACATCTAGAAAAAATGTATTTACCAATACAGATTTAAATCTGGGCAACATCAATGCTGGAATATACCTAATAAAAGTGTATTCTAATGACCTTAGGGTCAGTGTAACGTTCAAAATTGTAAAACTATAAATTAATGAAAAGAATTATTTTCCTGCTGATTGCTAGTGTAGCGGTGTCACAAACATTCGCGCAAACAATCACATTGAGGGCTCCTACCGTAGGCTCTACCACTGCCACCATTAATGGTCAGGTGTCTGGTATTGTCTCAAGTTCAACTGCGTTTAGTGTAATTTATGGTGAAAGCGCAGCCGATTTAAATAAAACTAAAAAAACGAATGTAACATTTGGTCCTGGTGTACTTTTGCTAAGTGGCTTTACGCTTGGAACCGATTTAGATAGTTTAAAACCATTGACTAAATATTATTATAAATACGCAGTCAATGATGCTTTTACTGGAGTTATCAATAGGTTGACTGTTCTTGATTCCTTTACTACAACTAAAATTCCGTTAGTATTTAGTTTAGTAAATAGCAATTTAAATGATACAGCTAAAAAGAACAGTTTTTTATCTAAATTAACTTCTAATGATGTCACTAAACCTATATATAGCATCGTAAATAATGCGGGATCAGTAGATGGAAACCTGTTTGCAATAAAAAATGATTCATTATTTACCTCTACTACATTTGATACTATTTCTAAGTTAACGTATAGTTTTTCTATTCAAGCAACTTTTTCTGATGCTACAACTAAAAGTAATAGTATTACAATCAAAGTAATAGATAAAACACCACCAGTTGTAAGATTAAAAACAGATTCATTGTTATTATTTTTAGGTTCTAGTGCAAGCGCTTTAGCAACCGTAAAAAATTTCGATACCTTAACTTCTGATAACAGAAAAGTATTTACAACAAGTTTAAGTAAAACATCCTTTTCTTGTGAAAATTTAGGGTTGAATAAAATTCAATTTATTGCTATCGACTCCTCAGGTAACATCGCGTCAAAAGACGTTTTTATTACAATTAAAGACACAATAAAGCCTGTCTTATATGTAAACAATAGTATCACTGTAGCCTTAGATAGTAATGGCTTGGCTACGATCAATAGTTCAATGATTGAAAAAAAGGATACTGTTGTGCTGTTACCATCATTGAACACAAATTTAGCGGCACACTATACCTTTTCTGGAAATGCCACAAATTTGGCAAATCCATCAGTTGCCACCACTGTTAATGGCGCAATTTTGTCAGAGGATAGATTTGGTGCAAAAAACGAATCATATTCTTTTAATGGAACGAGTGATTTTATCTCTACATCAACAAGTATAATGCCTTTGGGTAGTTCTGCAAGAAGCTTTTCAATTTGGGTCAATTTCAACAAACCTTCTTTATTACAAGATAGGGTATACAACGACTGGACTGCTTTAATTGGATATGGAAATAATACAAGCAGTTGTGGTGCTATGAATTTATTAATTGACGCAAATAATACGCCCTACGCTCAAGCGACCTCAATTAATGGCAATGCTTGCACATTTGTAAAATCGGATACCGTTTTACAAAATGGAATATGGCAACATATTAGTTTTGTATTTGGTGATTCATTGAGAGTTTATGTGAATGGAAAATTAAAAGGAAAATCTACAAGCATTGTACAGAATAATTACAATACAATTGATAATGGAATTTTTTATATTGGTAGAATGTTAAATTTAGTTGTACCTACACAAAAATATTTTTTGAATGGTAAATTAGATGATCTAAGAGTGTATAAAAAAGCACTTACTGCCGATGAAATCAAAAATTTATATGAATATGAAAAATTAAACCCTTTATCAAGAGCCAATAGTACATATGATAATTGCGCTATCGATCAAACTGCTTTTTCAAAGTTTAAATTTGACTGTGCTGATTTAGGAAAACAAAATATTAAATATTCAGTTATTGATAAATCAAAAAATCAAACCGATACAACTATTTCAGTTACATTAATTGACACCCTCAAGCCAATTATAAGAGTGAAAAATAGCATTATTAAAATAGACAATGCTGCTACCTATAAACTTGTTTATACCGATTTTGACGATGGAAGTTCTGACAACTGTGGAATTACGGATAGAATTTTATCAAAAACCGAATTCACATTAAAAGACACAGGTGTTCAAAAAATTACTTATACAATTTCAGATAAATCAGGTAATAGTACTTCTAAAGAAGTTTCTTTAAGTTTTACTTGTAAATCACCTTCGATTACTTCTGATACTTTGATTAATGTATGCCAGGGAGCTAGTACAAATTCCCCTACAATCAATGCTCCAAATGGTGCAACATTGTTGTGGTATGCAAGCCCCACAGCAACAACCTCATCTACAACTGCACCTATCTTTTCTACCTCAACACTTGCTACCAATGACTATTATGTAAGCAACTTAACCAATGGATGTGAAAGTAGAAAGGCTAAAATTACAGTACAAATAAATCCAGTACCTACTAAGCCAATTATAAGTAAAGACAGTACAGGTTATTTAGTTTCTAATATTATTTATGGAAATAAATGGTATAAGGATAATGTTTTATTGTCAGATACAACTCAAAAATATAAGCCAACAAGTCAAGGTAGTTATCAAGCGAAAGTATTCTTAAATACTTGTAGTGCAATGTCTGATGCTTATTATTATTTACTTACAGATATAATTAAACTAAGTAATACAGAATTCATCAATGTATACCCAAATCCATATGTTAACAAAGTAAATGTTGACTATAACTTAAAAGCTTACAAGACATTAAACCTTGATATCATTGACTTTTCAACCGGTGTCAAAGTACTTACTAAAAATGGCATCAATACAGGAACACCTTTGTATTTAGGTCAATTGTCGGGCGGTGTATATGTCTTAAGAGTATATTCTAGTGATAACAAAATTTCGTATCAATTTAAAATGATTAAAATGTAACTTATGAAAAAATTACTTTTTTTAACTTTCGTATGTTTTCAACTTCTTGCTTGTAGTAAAGGAGGATCGGATACTCCAGCTCCTACTCCAACTCCACCAACACCTGTTTCGCCAACGCCAACGGAGACAGCTATTGCTTTTGGAATAGACATTGATCCGGGTACTTCGAATGTTTATGCAGCATTATCTTCTTCTCAAAATGCTGTAGTCACTATAACATCTACATTGCCAAAAGATGGAGCTACCATTGATTTGTCTGTAAAAAGAGAAAGAGACAATGTTTCTATTTGGACAAGTTCAATAGCTACTACAGCAGGGGCGAATACTATAAAAATTGATAGCCTAAAATCTGGTGAATTATGTATTGCAACGGTAGTGGTAACCTCAAAAAACACGGCTACAAATAATGCTACAAAATCCTTTAAGATAGTTCGAAAGTAAAAGGTTTTAAAAGGTTCAAGTGCGCTACACAATTTTGATTTATTCGGGGGGATAGAATCATTTGTGCTAGCGCACTTGTGTTTTTAGCCCCTACAACAGGACCTTACCTAACAATTAACTTCTATTTTATTGATTTTCACTTCTGAAGGCATAATTTTGCCCTATTCCCCCCAATAATTTTTATCTTTACGCATCGCCTAAACACCCTCTTTGTAAGGGATAACTTATTCATTTTCTGTGACTAAGAGCGGCTTTGCCATATAAAATCATATCTATGTTCAAACAGATCCTTCAGTTGGCTTTCCTATCGATCCTTTTTGGGTCCTGTACCAAGTCGGGATACGATGAGTCCGTGGTGTACAACAGCAATTTTATG
>JACCDI011737340.1_pt1 | contig 15990 bp, 14 predicted proteins | sample 7442791 | NCBI WGS metagenome assembly JACCDI01 (sample SAMN15323434, study PRJNA562643) | freshwater metagenome | isolation source: river surface water | place: USA:Blue River Watershed | collected 2017-08-15 | reverse complement strand
TGTGGATCTCGATGATTGGTGTCGGCATTGCTTGGGCTTCTATTTTGTCTCTGCCGTATGCCATGTTGGCTGATGTGCTGCCTGCGAAAAAAATGGGCGTCTACATGGGGATGTTCAACTTTTTTATCGTGTTGCCGCAATTATTAGCTGCAACAATTTTAGGTTCGTTATTAACGCATTTATTTAACTCTTCTGCGATTTATGCACTGGCCATGGGCGCTGTGAGTTTGGTGATAGCTGCGGGTTATGTGTTAACTGTGAAAACGCATGTGCGCGGCAATTAAACGCAAGCCACAAGATGCCCCATTACAGCGACAGGTTATAGGAAACTGAGATGAAAAAAAGTTTTGCATTATCAGCCGTTACTTTGGCAATCCTGCTGAGCGGTTGCCAACCCGCTCCAGAACAGAGTCAACAAGCAAATACCGCCACTGCACCTGGCGCACCTGGTCAAGCATCCACTTGGTCTTATGCTGGCAAAACTGGCATTGGCACTTCTTATGAACAATATGAGCAAGGCCAATATCAGCAAAACAATGGCACGGGTGCTGTTTCTAAAGTCTGGTTTTCTTTAGCCCAAGGCATTTTAACAGAAACAATGGCAGGGCTCATTCATGAAGCCCAACTGCGTGAAATGCAATTGATTGTCACAGGCCCAGGTTTTGTTGATGAGGAAAAAACTGCGACCACCTCGACGATTGACTACCTTGCCAAAGATGAACAAGGACGCCCAACGTCATTGGCCTTCAAAGTGGTCAACAAAGCCAAAAATGGCCAATATGAAATTGAAAAACATTATTTCACCGACCCGCAACAACAAAGCATGGTGGTGAAAACCTATTTCAAGGCACTGGCAGAAGGTCTGACTGTTTATACTTATTTAGATCCTGCACTGAACAATACCGGCAGTAATGACAGTGCATCCGTCGCTGACGGCATCGTCACAGCCACTGAAGGCAACACCAGCTTAACCCTGATCACTGTACCCAAACCTGCTGCCGCACTCGTTGGTTTTGTCGGCGTATCCGATGGCTTAGCGACTTTAAAAGCAGGCAAAGCGATTGAGCAATGGTATAGCAGCACAGGCACCACTACAGGCAATGTTGCCGCATTACTTGCCATGCCAGCCGTGACCAAAAACCAAACCAGTGAATGGCAACAAGTAATTGGCTTTGGTCAGGATGCGGCAAGCAGTTCGCAAGCAGCACAAGCAACGCTCAGCCTCGGCCTCGATAAAGTATTGGCTGATTACAACGGTGAAGGGGCTGCCATCGGCTGGCAAGATTATTTAGCCAGTTTGAGCGAATTACCGAAATTAACCGCGCAAAGTAATGATCAAGGTCGCTTGTTGTACGCCAGTGCCATGGTACTCAAGGCACAAGAAGACAAAACACACGCAGGCGCGTTAATTGCTTCATTATCAAATCCTTGGGGCGATAATAAATCGGCTGAGGTTGCGCAAACTGGCTACAAAGCTGTGTGGCCGCGTGATTTCTACCAAGTGGCTATGGCAATGCTTGCACTTGGCGATACCCAAAGCCCGAAAGTGGCGTTTTCTTATTTAGAAAAAGTCCAAGTGAAGGCATCAACCCCTGGCTTTACCGGTACACCTGGCTGGTTCTTACAAAAAACGCATGTCGATGGCCAAATTGAGTGGGTCGGTGTGCAAATGGATCAAACCGCTATGCCGATTATGCTCGGCTGGCGATTATGGCAGGCGGGCATCCTTTCTGAAACAGAATTGGCCGACTGGTATCAAAAAATGCTGAAACCGGCCGCTGATTTCTTGGCGAAAGGCGGTAAAGTCAAATTAGATTGGAATGATACCGAAATCATCCCACCATCCACCCAACAAGAACGTTGGGAAGAGCAAGCAGGCTACTCACCCTCCACAATTGCGGCAGTGATTAGCGGCTTAGTGACTGCGGCAGAAATCGCCGCGAAACTAGGCGACAAAGAGGCAGAACAACGCTATGCGACTGCGGCTGATCAATTTTCGGCTGATTTAGAAAAACTGACTTTTACCACCGCAGGCAAAGTCAAAAATAACGCACAAAGCGATGGCCAATACTATTTACGGATTAATAAAGACCAAAACCCTAGCAACCATGACATTTGGGAGCTCCGCAATGGCCAAGAGCAGGTGACTGAATCCGAGGGCATTGATGGTGGTTTCCTTGAGCTGGTGCGCTATGGTGTCCGTCCAGCCGATCATTCTGCCATTCTAGCAACCCTCGGTGAACTTGATGACGAAACACTCGATGATATGAAACGCGTCAAGTACAGCTTCAGTTTTGGCGACCAAAAGGTACCAGGTTGGCGTCGATATGGTCACGATGGTTATGGCGAAGACATCAAGACAGGTCTTGCCTATGCCAAAGGTCCAGGAGAAACCAGTACTGCAGAACAACGCGGTCGCGTTTGGCCGATTTTTTCTGGTGAACGGGGTCATTATGAATTATCTCGGCTGTTACTTCGCACGAATCAGCCGACTGATGCCGATTTGTTACCGTTGCGACAAAACTATGTGGCAGCGATGGAACATTTTGCCAATGCAGGTTTGATGCTGCCAGAGCAAGTATTTGATGGGATCGGCAATAACGATGTCTATCAATTCGAATTGGGTGAAGGGACGAACGGTGCTACACCACTGGCTTGGTCTCATGCTGAATACATTAAACTGTTACGCTCCATGCATGATCGGCAAGTGTTTGACCACTATACTCCAGTAGCAACCCGTTATCAGAAACAGAAATAACGACTCTCCCAGCCCGGCTTCTCCATAGTCCTCGTCAGATTATGGGGTTGCTGGGCTTTTTATTGGCTGTTGCATCGCTATTACATCCAACGATGTTGCTGCCAAAGTTGACGTTGCGGCGCTGCTAAAAAGCTCCACGCAATAAAACGACTCAATTTTTGACCTTGACCCATCTCGATCACTTTGACAGCTTGCGCCCCTAGTTGTCGAAGTTCACGACATAAGGGCTCAACATGCGCGACTTTCGCCACCAAACTACTAAACCAAAATACTTGATTGGCAAAATCAACACTTTCTCGCGCCATCTGCGTTAAAAAAGCCAGCTCACCGCCCTCACACCAGAGTTCATGATCGCGACCAGCAAAATTCAGTAAAGCCGCATCGGGTGCTAAGCCCAAATTCTGACGTTTGCGTTGGCTGCCCGCTGCAGCTTCGGCAGCACTATGATGAAAGGGTGGATTACATAATGTGATATCAATGACATCCCTCGGTTGCATGATGCCATGAAAAATAGCAGTACTTTGCTGTTGTTGCCGAAGTTCGATCCGAGACTGCAGCTGATGATTTGCAACCAGTTGCTCAGCATGAGCCAATGCTTGAACGTCAAGCTCAGCAGCGATCACGTGCCCGCCAACCGCTTTTACGGCTAACAGCGGGTAAATTAAATTTGCACCACAACCAATATCAAGCCACTGGAGATACTTCATTTTCGGAAGCTTGCCACCATTGCTCTCAATTAACAGGTCTTTGAGATGCAGAATATAATCCAAACGGCCAGGCACAGCAGGGCATAAAAATCCGTCAGGGATATCCCAAGCAGTGAGCTGATACTGCCATGCTAGCAAGGCTTGATTCAGGCATTTGACAGCCAGAGGGTCGGCAAAAGAAATACTTTGCTCGCCACGCGGGGTGGTCAGCAAGAACTGCGCAAGTTCAGGTTTCACTGTGACCAATTGCGCCATCGGATACCCATTGGCAAAAGGGTTCTCCGGATGCATTTTACTGGCATGGTTGGCCCGCGGTTTGACCGCAGATTGAGTTGCAGAGTTTCTTGCCGGTTTGCCTTCAGACTTCATGACTTAAGCTGCGCCACACGAACGACGAATAATAATCTTGGGCTCGATATCAGTTTGCACAATGGGTTCGCGACCAATCAGCTTGAGCAAATTCACCACCAACATTTCCCCAGCTAACGAGGTGTTTTGCTGGATCGTGGTCAAACTTGGGGTGGAAAATGAAGCAATTGGAATATCATCAAAACCGACCACAGCAACATCCTCAGGGATGCGCAAGCCCTTACTTTGCAACGCCCGCATTACACCAATCGCAATTAAATCAGAAGCAGCAAAAATCGCTCTCGGTTGAGGTCCGTCAGCTAATAATTGGAGCGTTGCTTCAAAACCCGCTTGTTCTGTCGAAATCGCGTTCACCTGAGCGACGGCTTTTGGATCTATGCCCCCCTCAGCTAACGCATCAACAAAGCCTTGAAAACGCTCTTTAAATTCTGGTGCATGCTCTGAAGCAATGCCGACGAAGGCAAATTGTTGATAACCAAACTGCAGTAAATGCTCGCCCGCTAAACGGCCGCCTTGGCGGTTATTGGAGCGGATAGTGAATTCTGGGTGCCCTTCAACTTGTGCCCCCCAACACACAAAATGCGTTTCTTGCGCCAGTAATTGATGCAATTTTTCTTCGTAATCGATGTAATCGCCGTAGCCCAGCAAAATGATGCCATCGGCTTTTTTACTATCTTCATAATCAGCATGCCAATCATTACTCAATTGCTGAAAAGAAATCAGTAAATCATGGCCGCGTTTTGTACAGGCACGCGTGATACTGCCAAGCATTGATAGGAAAAAAGGATTAATCTGCGAATCATCGACCGTCGGATCTTCAAACAACAATAAAGCCAAAGTGCCACTGCGCTGCTTACGCAGGTTACTGGCATTTTTATCAACCTTGTAATTCAGCTGTTTTGCAATCGCAAAGATACGATCTTTGGTTTCTTGATTCACCGCAGGACTATCGCGCAGTGCTCTTGACACTGTCGATTGCGAAACGCCTGCCATGTAGGCGATATCAAATGACGTTGCTTTTCCTTTCATGCCACTTTCTCCAACAAGCCCAGTGGCCAGCACATGCCTAACAACACTATTTACACCTCTAATTCAGACTTGGCTGCGCGGCAGCAATAGTTCAGTCGACTCCAAGCTTAGGTTAAATTGCCACAATCGAGTCACTTTAAGCAAGGTAAGTCGATGAGATGGCAAAAATCTGCTCTAAAATTCAGCATGAGTTCGCGTATACTGAACACAATCGTGGCGTTTTTGTGAAACATTGTTATTTTTACTGCGTCTTGTTTGTGGCAGGTGGTAAAGTGTTTAGAAGTAATCTTAGCTAAGAAGTAGGTTATGGCATCACGTACTCTTCCTTTAACCTTTTTATTCGCTGCAGTGGCTAGTGCGACTGCAAATGCGAACGGCTGCACGGATGATGCCACCACCACTGCACCTTGCCAGACAACAAATCAACTGCATTTGTCCCTCGCGATGGGCGCAGGCTTTCGCTCTAATCCACTGTATGGTGGCCATAACATCCCCTTATGGTTGATGCCTGACATTGCCTATTATGGCCAGCGTTGGTTTTTTGATAATGGCACTTTAGGCTACAGTTGGGCCTTATCACCTACCCTGAATTTAAGTGTGGTCAGTCGTTTTAACGACGAACAAGGCTACTTTCAGCGCACTTCATTCAGTAATGTGTTTTCATCACAAAGAATTGCTGATGATGGCTTGGCCGGTCCTATTCAAACGCTCAGTCCAGATACTTCGCAAAGTGGCATAGACATCGGTTCGGTCAGCAAAAGACCTTGGGCGCTCGATGGCGGATTGCAATTAGATTGGCAACAAGAACACTGGCAAGCTCGGTTCAACTGGTGGCGTGATATCAGCAACGAATATAAAGGTTCGCATGCTAAAGCTGCTATCGCCTACCATTTTAGCCATCGCACTGGCGATTGGGGGTTGAGCACAGCAGTTGCTTGGAAAAGTGCGAATTTATTAAATAGATACTATGGCCTGTCACTCGAAGATGGCGGCAATCCAGACACTGCGGTCTCCGGTTGGCAACCTGAGGTCGGTTTGCATTGGACCTATGCTCTGGATGAAAAATGGTCGCTGCTCAGTTTGTATCGTTATCGCTGGCTCAACATCAATGTTCGCAATGAGTTAGATCCTAAAGCACCAACCACACAAAGTCCATTTCTGGCAGAGTCATTTGTCCGGTCTTGGTTTATTGGGGTCAGCTACCGGTTCTATTGATGCAGGGACTTCATTTTTTCGTGATCAGCCTTTTTTCTGGCAGCTTGTGGGCGGCAGAGCATACTGTACCCTGCAACACAGCCATTTGTTGGACTGTCGAACCTGCAGTTTGCGTGGTGGATAAGCAACAGAATCAATGTGAAATGGCTTTATCGATGAGTTGGCAAAGCCAACAACCCCGCGATTTATGCGCTTTCCTGGATGACAAACAATTACAGTGTTGGCAGCAACAATCAAAGGGGAGTTGGCAGCAATCTCTGCAATTAAAACACAATAGTTTGTTGCAACTTCGAGAACAACAACAACCCATTTTGGAACAAACCTTGACTATCCTCAGTCGTCAGCCTGAAAGGCGACGGCGGTTAGTCGCGCCATGGAGTGTATTTTAATGAGCAAAATTCTGTTGATAGAAGACGATCAGCGCCTGTCTGATTTAGTGCAAAGTTATCTAATTCAACATGGTTTTGAGGTGCGCCAAGTGTTTAATGGCTTGGAAGCCGAAGCGAAATGCCGAGAATTTAACCCTGATTTAGTGATCCTTGATTTAATGCTTCCTGGCATGGATGGTTTTGCAATTTGTCGCGCCATTCGGCCTTGGTACAAACAACCAATCCTGATGTTGACTGCTAAAGAAAGCGATATAGATCAGGTGCTTGGGCTAGAGCTGGGGGCCGATGATTATGTCATCAAACCCATCGAACCACGCGTTTTATTGGCACGGGTCAACGCGTTGTTACGCCGCACGCAAACGGTTGCAAGCCAAGACAGCCAAGAACTGACGTTTGGCCGATTGCATTTAAACAACTCCGCCCGTGAAGCGAATTATGATGGTGAATTTGTTGAACTCACCAGCTACGAATTCGATTTACTGTGGATGCTGGCAAAGCATGCAGGGCAGACTGTGCGCCGAGAAGCAATCCATAAGCAAATTATTGGGCGTGAGTACGACGGCCTAGATCGTACGGTCGATGTTCGTGTTTCCCATCTGCGCCGTAAACTGGGCGATAATGCCGATACACCATTTCGCATCAAAACGGTTTGGGGTAAAGGGTATTTATTTGTAGCGGATGCTTGGAACTGACATGCGTCGTTTGTTTTGGCACTTTTACCTTTTTATGCTGCTTGTATTGGTCGCTGTGGGTTGGAGTGTCGAACGATTATGGGAGCACAGCCAAGAGCAAACCATTCCAGGTTGGGTGACTTTGCTGGGGCAAAGTTTAGCGTATCAGTTAAATGCACCTGACCATGATCCACGCCAAGTGGCTGGCCAACTTGGACTGACCTTGCAGAATTTACCGCTCAATGCCATCAATTGGTCGATTGAGGAGCGCGATGCCTTAGCTCGTGGTCAACTTGTCCCATTGTTTGGCAGTGAGAGCGTTTTTTTCTATCAGCAAGTGAACGAGCAGTTGCTGCAATTTGGTCCTGTTGAAGTCGAAGTGCCTTCGAGTCACACCTACTTTTTTACGCTGTTATTTTTTTTGTTACTGGCGGCTGCTTTAGCCTTATGGTTGTGGCCAATTGCCCGCGATATTCAGCAATTACAACGCCAATTAGAACAATTTGGTCAGGGCATGCAATTACCGCAACACCCACTCCCCGAGCGTTCACTGCTGGCGCCGATAGCCACCAGCGTGCAACAAATGGCTAGCCAAATTAAACGTTTAGTGAACTTACAACGTGAAATGACTCACGCAGTATCCCATGAGTTACGCACTCCGCTAGCCAGGTTAAACTTTGCAATTGAAATGCAGCCACTGACAGACTCTGAAAAAAAAGCGATGCTGGCAGATGTGCAAGAACTGGATCAATTAGTTGATGAGATGCTCGACTATGCCCGCATGGAAAGTCAAAGTATTCGCCTACAACTCGAAGAGGTCGATGTCAGCGAACTGATGATTAATCTTGCCGAAAAGATGCTGCCTTTAAGCGGAGCCCCAATCACTTTGCAACATCCATTGCAACTTTGGCAACAAGCAGATGGCCATTATTTAGAGCGCGCTTTACAGAACCTGCTGGTGAATGCCAAACGCCATGCCAAATCTAGGATTGAATTTGCGGTTGCAGAGCACCACGACCATATTGTTTTTACCATTGAGGATGATGGTCCTGGCATCCCTGCCACCCAACGAGAAGCTATTCTGCAACCTTTTGTGCGTCTTGATGCGGGTCGCAATAAAAGCCAAGGCGGGTTTGGATTAGGGTTAGCGATTGTCAGTCGTATCGTCAATTGGCATCAAGGCAAATTGGCGATTGATAGCTCTAGCTTAGGCGGAGCGCGTTTTCAAATTCAGCTTCCGAAAACAATCAAGCCCACGCCAGAATACTGAAATGGGCTTGCAGGGTATTCGAAGATCAAGCAGGTCTTTTTTACAATCCTAAATTTGCCAAGAAATCGTCATCAACGTCGGATGCCGCCTCTGCCGCAGCCTGCTGATTTTGCTGCGCACTATGCGCATTGGCTAAAATATCATCGACATTTTCATGTTGAGTCGCTTCAAATTCGTGCAGCTGGATAAACTCCGTCTTATCCATCGCCAATTCCATATAAAAAATATTATGTAATGGGGTACTAAAGGTCACGCGGCGTGCTTGCGGTTGGTCAAGTTGCGTATTCACCAAAATCTGCACTTGTTTGTTGATAGCCATCATCTTCGGCTGGCTTTGATTGATTGAAGTTTGCAGATTCACTCGAACCTTGTTGGTGAAATCACCAACAATCTGGTTCATTAATTCGCCCATCACATTCCCCACTTCATCAGAAGTATGAAATTGTGCTAATTCGGATTCCGGCATGCCCATGCTCATCATATATTTGCGATAGATTTCCATGGCAGCTTCGGAAGTAAAGTTAATCACCACTAACCCTGAAAAACCGCCATCAAATAATACAAAACAGCCTAAGTCCGGCCGTAAACAGGTCTTTTGGATTTTTTGCACCATCGGCGAGTAAGCGATTTGCGCATTCCCTGCCGCTGCAAGCACCTGAGTCACAGAGGTACATAGGGTGAGTAAAATTTCTTCGGTGGTGATGACTTTATTTCGTTTCATGATGGCTCCTAGTTGGGCCTCTACGGCGACAGACGAAGACGACAAAAGGTTGTCTGCTGAATTACTTATTAAAATGATTACTCAAATACTATGCCACGAAAGAGGTGCGTGCAACTTTGATCACTAAATGATTGCTTGAGATGGAACAAATCTTTCAGAAAGCTTCCCGCCAACGCCGACTTCAGCTAAGGTATTCATAATAATGAACTGTGGATGTCGCGAACACGCCAACACTGAGCTCTCATCGCATGCCAACGAATCTGAATCCATCACCTGAAAAATCTTACGTCCGAACCCTGCGCAAATTGATTGGGAATTTATTGTCGGGCAGTAAGTTTCAACAATCGCTGTTTGGTCAAGCCCAACAATTTTTCGAACTCGACCAAAAATGGCAGGCGGAAATCCAAGGCTTACAGCAACAATATGAGCAAAGCCAAATTCAGCTGCGTAGTGCCACACGGAAAACCGAAGCGGCGCTGACTGCAGACAGCCAACAAAAAAGACAACAGCTACAACTCGCTGAAGAGAAGTATGATAATCGCCGCCAGCAGCGTTATAACGACTTACATTTACTTTGCCAAAATCTGTTAGAACTTACAGAGGGAAATAGCAAGCTTGAAACTATCAGTCGTTCATCGCGGTTGCTAGGGACTTTACAGCTACTGGCACCGAGTGAAGGCGATCAACTCAGCACTGTACATCTCAAATATAAACCATTTTATAAGGCGGTATTGAGCCTGCGTCTACTCGACCATCTACTCGAGCGTCAGCTCATCACCAACCAATACATCCTTGCAAAATATAAGGTCAGACAACAGTCAGGTTTGGGTGAGCCCAATAGTGATGACCCTTTTCGCGATGATGTACAAATCCCGCTGTTGATGGCAATTTTACTGCAAGACGTCGGCCATTATCACCCTGAAGCTTTAAAGATGTTACAGGGCGAACAACAAAGTACTCGATGGCGCGAATTTGATGCTGAGGAGCGTTCACAGTTTTTGGCGATATCGCAACAAGCCACGGTAAAATTTATCACCGAAGGCATCGGCATCAGCCGTTACCGGGGCAACTCGCGGACCGAAAGAGATGAATTGCTGCAGCGGGAACAAGATAAACAAAATTTTTGTGTCACTTTATTGCGCATGGCCAATACACCTGGACTTGGGATTGGCAATCTAGTTCGACTACCCCAAGTCTATGCCTCGGCCGTATTACCCGGTCGTGCCCGTTTTGATTATCAAGCACTGCCCAAAGTAGCTTTAATCTTAAAAAATGGCGCGCGCGCAGGCCATTATGACGAGAGGATGGTCGATCAACTGTTAACCATCACCGGCATATTCCCGCAAGGCTATGGCATCGCTTATATTCCGAAGGAAAAACAAGGGTTCGCCGGCGAACGTTATGAATTTGCAATTGTGAATTCACTCTACCCCCCCACCGCCGAAGTTCCTTTATGTCGAGCGGTGACCCGCAACCTACAATATCGCGGAACAGGCCAGAACTTGAGCATCAGTGTCGACCATAACTTATATTTCAAACCGGCACGGCAGAAACTAAGTGTGATGCCTGATCAGCGCCTGCAGGAAATTCTGAGTAAACTCACTGCGAATTTTGAGCCCGGCAAATTGCGTCATTTGATCCCGCGATATTGGCATCCCGATGAATTTTTTGCGGACCCTAAGCATCAAAACTTATGGAATAAGACAGAGTTAATCACAAATTAACTGCTTTGAATGGGGGCTATGTCGGCAATTCATCGTTTTTTTGCCGACAACAGCCGACATACTTTCGATAAATTAGGCCATTTTAGGCCGCAAAACCGCGTAAAATATCGTTTTTTTAGTATGTATTATCTATGCGGAATTTATCCATGTCCCATGCCAAACCCAGCCTTGCCCTGATTGCTTTAATGGCGGCCGTTGTTGCCGTCACACCGCTTGCCATTGATATGTACCTGCCGGCGATGCCGCAAATCACCAGTCAGTTGGCAACAAACCCTGGGGTAGTGCAGCAAAGCTTGAGTATTTTTCTGGCCTTTTATGCCTTGGGCATGCTGATTTTTGGGCCTATTGCCGATCAGATCGGGCGGCGACATTTAGCACTTGGCGGCCTATTGGGCTTTATCATTGCTTCAATCTTGTTAAGTTTTGCGCCAACAATTGAGTGGTTTCTGACGGGTCGGGCGCTACAAGCATTTTTAGGCAGTGCTGCCACCGTGGTGATCCCAGGCCTGATCCGAGCGCTTTATCAAGAGAATACCGCCAAGGGCATGTCGTATGTTTCCATGATGATGATGTTGGCGCCGTTATTGGCACCCGCCATTGGCAGTGCTTTATTACTACTCAGCGATTGGCGACTCATTTTTATGGTGTTGGCGGGTTATGCCGTGATTGTGCTGCTGTTTGCCGTGCGTTATTTCCCAGAAGTGCAATCGCCAGCGACGGCAGAGCCGCAACATCAAGTGAAACTCGCATTTTTGCAAAGCTATGCTTGGGTGCTTGGCAATCGGCCGGCGCAACCATTGATTGCGATTTCAATGTTCGCCTCATTTAGTTTTTTCTGTTTTCTTACGGCTGTGCCATTTGTCTATATCGAACATTATGGCGTTGATGCCCAGTTATTTAGCTTGTTGTTTGGGTTTAATGTCGTTGCCCTGATTATTGCGAATTTCAGCAATAGCAAACTGGTGCCCAAAGTAGGCAGCGAACGCATGATGCAGTTAGCACTGCGAGGAGGGCTTTGCGTGGCGATAGGCTTAGTCTTGATTGCTTGGTTTGAAGGGCCTTTGTGGTTAACTGCTTTAGCCATTGCCCCTTTGATGGCCAGTTTAAGTGTGTGCGCCACTAATGCTGATGCCCTGATCCTTATTCGCTTTCCGCAGCAATCAGGCACCGCCACTGCGGTGATTGGCACTTTACGCTTTGGCGCTGGCGCGCTCGCTGGGCCGCTCTTGGCCTTGGGCGGCCATGATTCAATTGTGCCTTTTGCCGCGTTGATGCTCAGTGGTCTTATCGCCATCGCCGGCTGCCAAGGGTGGCGGCGAGCTCAAGTCAAATGAGCTTGCAATCGAGAGATCAGCGCGTCAGCCCAAACGACACAATTCGGCATTTAACAAGCTGACAATATCGGGGCTTTTGCGCAATAAACGCAGCTGACCGAACAAGACTTCGGCTTCGGGATACTGCAATTTTAAATAACTGAACCATTGTTTGATGCGGTTGGAGTAATACAAGCCTTTGTCACCAGCGATTTCGAACTCGGAGTAACGCATCAACAGCGCCAGCACTTCCGGCCATGGCAATGCCGCGCCGCCCTCTTTAATACGCTTGGCTAAATTAGGCTGGGCCAAAGCGCCGCGGCCTAACATGATATCGACACTTTGACTTTGCTCTTTGCAAAGCTCAGCATCATCGGGCTGCCAAATTTCGCCATTGGCGACCACATTAATCGCAATTTCTTGCCGAATTTTAGCAATCCAAGGCCAATACGCTGGTGGTCGATAACCGTCGGCTTTGGTGCGCGCATGCACTGTCAGCTCACTCGCTCCCGCTTCAGCCAAAGCTTTGGCATTGGCAATGGCCAAAGAAGTATCGTCGTACCCCAAACGCATTTTAGCAGTCACAGGGTAATTGGCAGGCACTGCCGCCCGCACCGCACTGACGATGCGATACAGTTGCTCTGTTTCTCGCAACAAAACGGCACCGCCTTTACTTTTATTGACGGTTTTTGCTGGACAGCCAAAATTCAAATCGATGCCTGGCGATCCCAGTTCTACGGCTCGCGCGGCATTTTCAGCCAACCAATTCGGCTCTTGCCCCAGCAACTGCACTCGCACGGGGGTGCCAGCACGCGTTTTGCCATCTTGCAATAATTCAGGACATAAACGGGTAAACACTCGACGGGGCAGTAATTGATCGACCACCCGCACAAACTCAGTGATACAGAGATCAAAGCCACCAATCTCGGTCAGCATTTCCCGCAGCAAGTGGTCAACGACGCCTTCCATCGGGGCTAAAACAATCCGCATCTTCACTGCTCCAAATTTGGGGGCGTCAGTTTACTGAGGAATTTGTCGAATTACTATCCCAAGGGCTCGGCTTTAGTTCCGCAAAACCTGCGGATCAGCTACAATTCCCGCAAATCCTTTTCGATAGAGACTGTCATGAGTTCAGCCAAAGCGTTAAAAAAGAAAATCGCCAAACGGGCGAAACAAAAGAAAAACATCCAAGTGAAAAACTCTATCCGCTTGAAACAAGCCAAAACTCATCAAATGGCGGATGCGGCAGCGGTGGCTTCAACGGCAGTGGTCCATGAGGCTGTCGCAGTTCGAGCAGATGAGAGTGCAGATTCAGCGGCAGGTTAAGTCGACAATCACAGCGGCATGATCACTACTGTAACCATCTTTGGTAAAAATTGGTCGCACCAGATGTTCATCATACACTTGATAACCACTGACCATGCCTTTCGCCACATGCTGACGTGGATCAAATTCAGCAGACAGCAGCACATAATCTAATACCCGCCCCTGAGCGCCATAATAATGCGTCGGTGTGCGGGTGGTTTCACCTGCCAGTGCTGCGGCATCTTGCAACCAAAATAACCCCGTTCCAGCGGTCTGACTTAATAATAAAGGCTGCAATAAAGGCGAGCCAAGCTCATCATTCAAATCACCCAGCAACACGGTCGGTAACGGCTGCTCGAGATAAAGCGCCAATAATTGCTGCCACAACATGGCCGCTTCTAACCCCCGTTGTTGGGCTGGCTGCCACAGTGCCAAGGCTGGATAATCATGCAAATCGCTGTTCGCACGTGCTGACTTCAAGTGACAAACCACCAGGCGAACTTTGCCCACTTGGGGTAATTCTACTGTGGCTAATAATGGCGTTCGACTGTAACTAAATGAACTGGGCAACCCAGAGTTTTCTGCGAATGTGGGCAAAGGCCAAGCTTGCTGCTGCAGCGGATAACGACTGGCCAAACACTGCACAGGCTTTTGAAAAACATGATCATCAATCAGCACTGGGTCGCCAGAAACCAGCCAGAAGGGGTATCCTGCAGTTGCCATCAATTCCTGTAAAGCATCCACACTGAACACTTCTTGGCAAGCAAACACATCAGGCGCAATGTCGGTTAAAAGGTTTTGTAGCCACTGGCATTTTTGTTGCCATTGCCAAGGCGCATAAATGTTCTCCCACTCATAACTGGCATGAGGGGGTTGTGTAAAATTTTGCAAATTTAAAGTAGCCAAGCGGATAGTCTGGCCAGAATGTAATTTCATGCGGTTCCTTGCCGGGATTGCTGGCGTTTCAGTTGCCCAATCCCGCGCTGATGCTTGATGCGAAAATCAGGGGTCAGCCTTGGCGCGGTCGAGAGCCAACCGCAGCTTCCGAGTTGATTATCATCAACAGCTTATCCAAATTCAAGCGCTGATAAGGCATGGCTCTGACTGGTTTGTCTGGTCGTTCAATCCGCAGGGCATCTTCATCAAAATGCAAAGTAGCAGCTTGGGTTAGCACAGAGCGGCCTTGGATCTGAAAAGCACAATGGCTTAACTGGAGAAAATGTAAAATCCGGCCACGCATTTGATTCATCATAGAACGGTCTCCTCACTGACAGGGGCTCTATTCATTGCCTCCACTCGCAATGAAACACCTTCGGGACAATTATCGGACTCGATAAGTCACCAGAGGTTCCGTCAGTTTTACGAGGTAAGACCAGTTTATGATCAATCAAAACATCAAGCTGCACCGATTATCGCAGCTTGATCAGCACATCATCCATCACTTTTGGGCTGCGATGATCGCCGCCACTAAAACTCCAAGGTGAAGGCTCGGCACTAAAACCGCGCAGGGCGCCTTCACCAGATTTATCCCAAGTGGAAAGATAAATAAGGCTATCCTGCCAACTTTGCACCCCCAAAGCGCGGCCATCGTAGTGCACACGGATCACACCTTTGACAGTATCCACTTCGATCCGGGGCGCAGCGCCAAGTTTGGTGGGCGCTTGCTGCGAATCTGCATGTTTGGCACTGAAAATTGAATTGCCCCAGCCGAATAAAAAGTGCCCGAGCTGCCACGTTTTTTGTTCCGGCATGACGGAATTTAAGCCTGGTAAAACCGTCGCAGCCTCAGTCAAGCCTGCATGTGGCAAATGGAAGAACAAGGCAAAATGCACATTATCAAAGCCGTTGGCTGGCCCCCAGAATTGGCTGACCTGCGCCATGCGGATCTCTAACTCCAACATGGCACCTGCCGCTTTTGCTTGTACTTCTAAGATATCCATTTGCCGTTGTGAATGCTGCTGAGTAGGTTGACGATAATGGCCGGTTGGGCCTTTATCATCGCCAACAGGATCTTTTTGTACTGCACTCAACTCTGGTTTAGTGCGGAGCGTGGTGACACTCAGATTGGGACTGACCACCTGCAAACTAGGCGCATAAACTGCCAAATCGAGTTTCACTTCTCCTAAATCTCGCACTGGCACCGCAAACTGAAAACGACCTTGTTGATCCGTTTGTTTGGCGGTGGCCGTTTGCATGTCACCATTGAGTAACAACACGACCGGTGTATTGGCTGCGCTCAATTGACCTTTAAGCACAAAATCTTGTTGGTAAACCGCTTGCGAGAGCGGCTCGAATCGCCATGTTGGCAACCCAGCGGCCTTGGTGTTATGTTTGGCATTACTTCCCAGCGCTGGCGCTCCTGCTTGTTGCTTCAGCACTACCACAGCCCGCGCTGGCAACTCCAAGGTCAACAGGCCTGTGGCAGTGGTACTGATTTGCTGAAACTGCGTTTGATATTGCCAAAGGGGTTGCCACTGAGCTTTCCCCACCGCTACATTCGCCAATACTCGCGGTCTATC
>JACCDI010425244.1_pt1 | contig 16005 bp, 12 predicted proteins | sample 7442791 | NCBI WGS metagenome assembly JACCDI01 (sample SAMN15323434, study PRJNA562643) | freshwater metagenome | isolation source: river surface water | place: USA:Blue River Watershed | collected 2017-08-15 | reverse complement strand
TTGCATAGGGCTATTCAGAAATACCTTGAAGATCCTTTGGCGGAAGAAATTTTGAATATGAATATCAAGGCTGGAGATGTGATGTTGGCAGATTTGGATAAAGAGAACCAAAAAATAGTGTTCTCGATTAAACCAACATTGCCAGAAAAGAAAGAAAAATCAAAGGCATAATCATCCTCAACTCAATTAACTTTGTCCCGGTAATAACCGGGACTTTTTTATGTTTACAACCGAGATTGGATCTGATATCAATAAAGCAAAACTTTTGCTGGAGCAAGGAGAGCTTGTTGCTATTCCAACCGAGACAGTCTATGGTTTAGCAGGAAATGGGTTGAGTCCAGCTGCAATAGGTAAAATCTATGCAGCAAAAAATCGCCCACAGTTTAATCCATTAATATTACATGTTGCTGATCTAGATCAATTGGGAAAATGGGTTCAAGCTATTCCTAATGCTTGTCGCGACTTAATAAATAAACTATCTCCTGGTCCAATTACTTATTTGCTTCCTAAATCAGATAGCGTTCCAGATATTGTAACCGCTGGAAGTCATCGTGTAGCCATTCGTATACCGGCGCATGATTTAACCTTATCCTTGTTGAGTCAATTGGATTTTCCACTTGCTGCGCCCAGTGCAAATCCTTCTGGATATGTGAGTCCTGTTACTAGTCAGCATGTCTATGAAGGTCTTTCAGGCATTATACCCTATATTCTTGAAGGAGGTGCTGCTAAAGTTGGACTAGAATCAACCATTGTTGGTTTTGAAGAGGGTAAAATTGTTGTACACCGTTTGGGTGGAATTGCTGCAGAAGAAATTGAAGCGTTAACGGGTGAGGAAGTTGAACTGAGACTTGCACATGCTGCACCGACTGCTCCTGGGCAGCTCAAGAGTCATTATGCTACAAAAAAACCTTTATTGCTAGGGGATATTAAACAACTGTATCAAGAAAATACTGGTAAGAAGATAGGTGTTCTTAGTTTTCAGACCAATTATGAATTACCAGGTATCATTCAGTATCAATTATCACCATCAGGAAATATTGATGAGGCGGCTTCTCAATTGTTTAGCACTATGCGTAAACTTGATCAAGTAGATGTTGATTTGATTTTAGCAGAGGTGTTTCCAGATCGAGGTTTGGGTAAAGCGATTAATGATCGTTTAGAGCGTGCAGCCTATCCCCTCAAATAGATTTTTACATTTGCTATTCAAAAAGTTCGCTCAATTCCAACCATCTCAATTCTTTATCATCAAGCTCATCATTGATTGCTTTAAACCTCGATGAAAGCTGTTCAATTGCTGTATAATCTAGTGTCTCATTGTTTAATTTCTGTGTAATTGCTTCTTTCTCTTCATTGAGTTTTTTCATTTCTTTCTCAAGTACTTCAAACTCTCTTTTTTCATTGAAAGATGGTTTCTTTTTAACTGTTGTGGTAGATGTTAAAATAGGTGCAGCTTCAGTAACCTGCGCAATTACCTTTGCTTTGCTTGACGTTGCTGGTTCTTTTTTCTCTTGTTCTTCTCTGTATTCAGCGTAGTTGCCTGGGAAATCTTTGATGATACCATTTCCCTCAAAAACAAAGAGATGATCGACTATTCTATCCATGAAATACCTGTCGTGGCTAATGATGATCAAACAACCTTGGTAATCCATTAAGAAGTTTTCAAGTACCGATAGGGTAGGCAGATCCAAATCATTTGTCGGCTCATCAAGTACAAGAAAGTTTGGATTCTTAAATAAAATACTCAGAAGATGTAGTCTTCTTCTTTCGCCACCCGACAACTTGCTGATATAGTTGTATTGTTGATCAGGTGTAAATAAGAAAAGTTCAAGAAATTGAGCTGCACTCATCGATCCACCTTTTGCCAAGGGGAAATTCTCTGCAATATTTTTTACGAATTCAATCACTCGAAGGTCTTGCTTGATAATTAGACCCTGTTGTGAGTAATTACCAAAAACTATGGTATCTCCTATATTGACTTTACCACTATCTGGTTCTTCAATGCCCTGCAAGATGTTGATGAAAGTTGATTTTCCTGCACCATTCTTTCCGATGATGCCTACTCTTTCGCCTTTCTTGAATGTGTAATCAAAGCCAGAAAGAATTGTTTTTTCACCGTATGATTTATAGACTTTTTTGAGTTCTGCAATTTTGCCACCTAATCGGCTCATTTTCATTTGCAGCTCAACTTTTTTATCTTCAATCTTTTGTTTGGCAACTTTCTCTACTTCATAGAAATTATCTTGTCGGCTTTTTGACTTAGTCGTTCTGGCTCGTGGTTGTTTGCGCATCCACTCTAATTCCTTTCTATAAGTATTTCTAGCTTTATCAATAGTGGCTTGTTCACTTTCAACCCTGGCTGCTTTTTTCTCTACATAGTTTTGGTAGTCACCTTTATAGACATAGATGGTACTGTTATCTAATTCCCATATTTCATTACATACGTTGTCAAGAAAGTACCTATCGTGTGTAACAAGCAGCAATGTTATATTTTCTTTATCCAAATAATGCTCCAACCATTCAACCATCTCAATATCGAGGTGGTTTGTGGGTTCGTCCATTATCAGTAAGCAATGTGTATTGTCGAATCCAATATCAATCAAGGTCTTGGCCAGTGCAACTCTTTTTCTTTGACCACCGCTTAAAGTGGACATCGGTTGATCTAGGTGATGAATATTTAATTTTCCTAAAATCTGCTTCACTTTTGCGTCAAAATCCCAAGCATTTTTTTCTTCCATTTCGATGATGGCTTCTGCAATTTTTACCTCATCGTTTGCGTCTTCAGCAGCTTCAAATTTTTTGATTGCGTTGAGTTTGGGGTGGTCGTGGGCAAAAATATTGTCGAGGATATTGGAAGATTCATGAAAGAAAGGATCTTGTTCAAAAAGAATGGTCCTTACTTCTTTATTGATCCAGCATTTTCCTTGATCTGCCGTTTCCTGTCCCGCTAAAATTTTTAATAATGTTGATTTTCCAGAACCATTTTTTGCAATTAGGGCGATTTTATCACCTTCATTAATATGGAAAGTTAAATTGGAAAAAAGGGGTTTAATGCCATAAGACTTACCTAGCTGTTCAACAGATACATAATGCATGACGCAAAGATACAAACAGCTGAGGGTTTACTCATTTTTACTTGCTTAATAATAATATGGCAAGACAAAGCAGGATTGTTATTAAAATGATTATTGGAATTTTCAACTTGTCGATTTTTTCTTCCTTTGTTCTTGATTCCACTTGTTCAAGCCAAATTTCATGTATTTGAGGATGTTTTTGAAGAATAGGACTGAGTTGACTGATGAGCTTGAGCTGTGCATTTGATGAAAGAGATGATGCTGATTGCATTCCTAGTTTCAATGTGCTTGTTTCAAGTACACTATCATTTCTTTCTAGAATTAATCCAAGCCTGTTGTTGTTATAAAGACTGAGTAGGATATCAGACAATTGTTCATTGTTTCTTCTGAAACGATCTGTTTCATGTATTGTTCTTTCAGTCTGGATGAAAAGTTGAATGATTTGTTCTGCTGTAAGTGCACTATCGAGTGCATGGCCTTGGGCTTTCTCTAGCCAAATTTGGTAGTGATAGTCTTCTCTTTTTTTGGGGTTAGACAAGGTTTCATAAGCTTCTTGAATTTCCCGAAAATAAAATTGTGTTGATTGATTGTCGCCATGCTTATCAGGGTGGTATTGCATGGCTAAGTTTCTGTATGCCTTTTTAATCGCTTTTATATCTGCGCTGTGTTCAATTTTCAGTAACTTGTAATAGTCCTTCACTGGCATTAGCCAAAGTTATTGATTATAAACACATTTGTTCAAAATTACGATTGTCTATGAAAGTTATTTTCTTCCTTTTTACGCTGGCTTTGTCATTCAATTCATTTGCTCAAACCAATAAAGACAAGTATCATTTTTTTGAATTAAAAGTTTATGAATATTCATCATTGGAGCAAGAGAAAGTAATTGATGAATTCTTGTCATCATCGTTTCTTCCTTTTTTGCACAAGAGTGGAAGATCTAAAGTTGGCATATTTAGTAATTATGGCAATGATACATCAGCAATAAAAAAAATCTATGTATTGATTCCTCATAAGTCACTAAATGAGATACCTGTTTTGCAAAAAGCCTTCTTCCAAGATAAAGAGTATATGGCCATTGGTAAAAACTATGTAGATGCCTCTAGTAGTCAGCCTGCTTATAATAGAATTACTACCTATATCCTTGAAGGATTTCGATTTGCGCCAAATCTCATGCTTCCCAATTTGAAATCGGGTAATAATGACCGTGTTTATGAACTAAGAAGTTATGAAAGTGCATCCGAAAAAAAATATTGGAAAAAAGTAGAAATGTTCAATGAGGGTGGTGAAGTTGATTTGTTTGCAAGATTAAACTTTAATGCCATTTTTTATGCAGAGGTCATAAGTGGTCCAACTATGCCTAACCTCATGTACATGACCAGTTTTGAAAACATGAATGACCGAAATGAGCATTGGAAAGCGTTTTCAAATGACCCTAAGTGGAAGGAATTGCTCTCCATGAAAGAGTATGATCAAACAGTCAGTAAAAACGTGACTACCTTTTTGAAAGCAAAGGCCTACTCAGATTATTAATAAAAACTGACACCTGGAACTTTGAGTACCATTTCGCTTCCAAATTGACCCGCAGGGGTTTGGTAACCTGGTTTCCAGTTTCCTTGAATGATTTCTTTTGCGATTATGAGAGAGGCATGTGCTGTGAAGGTATAGCCTTCAGGACCTTTTAGTCGGATTGTTTTGCTTTCGCCATTATTATTTGTTCCCTTTCCCCAAACAAGAGATATGCCTTCTTTTCTCATTTTTTCATCAGGACCAGGAGGGCGTTGATCAATTCTTTTTTTAATAATATTCCTAACCAGTTCAAGTCGGAGTACCCAGTTAAAATATTTTTGAAATTTCATCCATTTAAAAACCGAAGGTTTTACTCCATAGAAGGTTTCAATATTGGGAATACCTGTAGTATGGTATGCCGTGCTGATGTCCCCCCATGGAATACTCATTACAAATAATTGCTTTTGGCCAAAATCTACATACATGCCTTTTTCACCAAGAGGCGCATTGATGATTTTACCATTTTTTCTTTTTGCACCTCCTTCTCCCAATTTTTCAGCCATGGTAGTTGCTGTACCATGGGAAATACTTCCTCCTAGTGTTACAAAGGCAAGTTGAAGATCTGTGGTGTTGGGTAGCAGCTCGCTAATTTTTTTGGCTACTGAATCAGTTGGAACGACATCAAAACCTACACCTGGCATGAGCATACAATTACTTGCTTTTGCTTGTTTGTCATATAGTTTGACCAGTTCAAAACAAGAGATATCACCATTAATATCAGTATAGTGAACATTGTTACGGATGCATGCTTCAACCATTTGTGTTGCTGTTCTGCTAAAGGGACCAGCTGCATGTATTACAAGTTGTTGGCCTTTGAGCAGATTGTCTAAGGACGCAGGATTATTTAAGTCCGTTATAACGTATTCAAGATTGAGTTCCTCTGCAAGTGGTTGAATGGCATTTTCGTTTCTTCCTGATAGTAGGGGTCTTAATCCATAAGCTTTGGACAAACGGGCGATAAGTTCTCCAGTATAGCCATTAGCACCATATAATACAAAATCGTTCTGCATATTCAAACTACACTAAAGGTAGTATCTTTGTTCAAATACACGCGCAAATGACAGTATTAGATAAGGTCCGGGAGGCGGTAGCATTTTTACAGTCAAAAACAGCCAATCAAATCAAAGTAGGTGTTGTTTTGGGAAGTGGTTTAGGTTCGTTTACCGAAGAAATGAAGATTGATCTCGAAATACCTTATTCAGAGATTCCATATTTCCCTGTATCGACAGTAGAAGGCCATAGTGGAAAATTGATTTTTGGAAGTTTAGGCGATGTTCAATTGGTGGTAATGGCTGGAAGGTTTCATTATTATGAGGGGTATTCAGCTGATGATGTAGTGTTCCCCATACGTGTGATGAAATTTTTGGGAGTGAAACACCTTTTTCTTTCCAATGCTGCTGGTGGCGTTCATCCCAATTTTAAAGTAGGTGATCTCATGATTATAAATGATCACATCAGCTTTGCCATCAAGAATCCATTATTAGGTAAAAATATAGATGAATTTGGCCCTAGGTTTCCTGATATGAGTGAGCCGTATGCAAAGCGTTTGATTCTTAAGGCAGAAGAAATTGCCAAGAAGCTTGATATACATGTACATCAGGGGGTTTATTTTGGTGTGACTGGTCCCACTTTCGAAACTAGAGCAGAATACAAAATGATTAAACTTGTAGGTGCTGATGCTGTTGGCATGAGTACTGTACAAGAGGTCATTACTGCCGTTCATTGCGGAATGGAAGTATTTGCGATGAGTGTGATTACCGATTTAGGAATAAGAGAAGAAGACAATGTAATTACTCACCAAGAAGTTTTGGATGCAGCTAATGAGGCTGCTCCTAAGTTGACATCCATATTTAAGGCATTGGTTCAAGCTGTATAATAGTTGTTTGTTTAGAAGTTATGATGAAGCACTCGAAGATTGGTATGCAGTTAAAATGTAAACATTTCAAAGCAACTTTTTTAGGTGGAATAATTTTCATTCTCACCATTCTTTCCAGTGTTGAAATTAAAGCACAAGGAAGGGGAGGAATGGGTAGAAGTATGCAAGGGATGGGTGCTAGAATGGGTGCTTCTGGTGGTTCTGGAGGATCAGATTCACTTTCGTTTGAGAAAAGAAAATTTTCAGACGATTCTGTAAATGTGCGGTTTAAATATTTGGATACAGCACGGTATAGTTTTTTTGACTCATCAATTGCTGATTTTTACAAACGTGTGCCCATGAAGCCTGAGTATATTCAGATAGGGCATAATGGAAATGCTATTCGTCCATTGTTGTTTTCTCCTTTAAGATCACCTGGTTGGGATATGGGCTTTCATGCTTTTGACCCCTATGCGTTGACTATCGCTGATACGCGTTTCATGAATACAACAAAGCCTTTTACTGAATTAGGTTATTTGGTAGGTAGTAAAGCAGAACAACAGATCAGCATTGTTCACACACAGAATATATCACCCGATTGGAATTTTGTGATTCAGTATCGTCTATTAAACGCACCAGGAACATTCAACTCACAAAATACGAATCATAATAATTTTCGGTTCAACACTGACTTTACTTCAAAAAATCAGCGTTATCATGCCTATCTCATTCTCATGTCAAATGCTTTACAAAGTGCTGAGAATGGAGGAATTCAGGATGAATCGTATTTAGTGAATCCAAATCCTGCATACGAGGATAGGTTTAATATTCCAACCAATTTAGCGGCAACAGCATTTTCTTCACGTAACTTTTTCAATGTTAAATTGATTACTGGTAATCGTTATGTCGACAAACATTTTTTACTAAGACAGCAATACGATTTCGGTAAAAAGGATTCTATTGTAACAGATAGCTCTGTTGTGCGATATTTTCTACCCAAGCTTAGGTTTGAAAATACTGTGCAAATGAGTAAATACAATTATCAATTTTTAGATGTACAGGCATCAGGTTCGTCAGCTTTTTATGAAAAAAATTATTCATTAACTACAGTACCTGATACTGTCAATTATCAAACGGGTATGGATCTGTTGAAAACAGATCTTTCTCTTATACAATTTCCAGACTCTAAGAATCCTCTTCAGTTTATTAAAGCAGGAGCATCCTTCTTGTTGTATACTCCTAGTTCAGTTCCAAGTATAGCGCGATTTACGAACACTGTATTGCATGGAGAGTACAGGAATAGAACCCGTAATAAGAAATGGGACATGTTACTGTATGGTGAGTTTTTTGTGTTAGGTAGGGACTTGGGTAATTATCAGGTTAAAGCCAATTTGAGGAGATCGTTAGGAGAAAAATTTGGAGCCTTAGAATTAGGATTTGAGAATATCAATAGAACACCTTCTGATTTGTTTACGCGCAATCTGCCCTTCCCAGTTAGTAGACAAGATGATTTTGGTAATGAAAATGTGACTTCTATTAATGGTAGTCTCTATTTTTCAAAAATAAAAACGAGAGTGAGTTTGGACTATTTTCTTATTTCCAACTATACTTATTTCAAAGGTTTTCAGCAGGCAGACCAATATGCGCCTTTGTTTAACTTTATTCGAGCGGGTCTAAATAAAGAAACTAATTTAAGTAGGAGGTGGAAATGGTATTTAGATTTGTATGTACAAACTGTTACCGGAAATGCGCCCATAAATTTGCCACTAGTTTATACGAGAAATAGATTGGCTTATGAGGGAAAGCCATTCCGTAATTTGGTAATTTCTACTGGCTTGGATATCAGGTATTATAGTCCATATTTGGCCGATAATTATTCACCCATAATAGGCCAATTCTTCTATCAAACCGAGAGAAAAATTGCTATTCGTCCGGATGTTGCTGCTTACACCAACTTCCGAATCAGAAGCTTCACTACTTATGTTAGGATTGAGAACTTGAATACCATTACCCAGCGTTATGGTTTTGGATTTAAGGACAATAACCTGGCTGCTCCTCTTTATCCCAATCCAGGAATGGTATTTAGGCTGGGTATCTTCTGGAATTTCGTGAATTAACCTCGTGTTAAAAATCATTGATCCCTCCCATTATATAGAATAAGTATTAATTTTGTAGTGTGAAAAAGCTACTTGCAATACTTTTATTATTGGTCTATACTGCTGCTAGCAGTGGTACAGTAATGAGCACTCATTTCTGCATGGGTGAATTTGCGGGTATCAGTATTGGCGAAAAACAGCAAGAACAATGTGGTTATTGTGGGATGGAGGATGCTGGATGTTGCCATGATCTTTTGCAGGTAGTCAAATTAGATGGAAGTCAGCTCGAAAAATCTTCATCAGTTTCCCTTGATTACAAATTTACTGCTCCTCCTTCTTCCAACTTTACTGTAGTCCACACATATAGTTCATCCAATTATGAAGTAAAGAGTCATTTTGATGCTAACCTGGATGGGCCTCCTATCTATCTTCGAAATTGCGTTTTCAGAATTTGATCAATTTCCCGATGCATTGTTTTAGTATAAATGTCAGCTAATCTTCCATTTATACTGTTTTGAGTGGCTTTGTTTTATTTTATAGGCCCTTAGCGAACTCAGAAATTTCCGTTTAAAAAAAGAAACTATTATTATTACATTATTCAAATTCATGTTATGAAAACAATATTTTCAACCATAGTATTATTTACATTTTTTTCTGTTAGTGCAATTGCTCAGAAAAAAGAAGAGATCAAAGTTTGGGGTAATTGTGGTATGTGCAAAAAAGTGATTGAAACTGCTGCAGTAGGAGCTGGTGCATCAAAAGCCAGTTGGAGTGAAGAGACAAAAATGCTTTCAGTTGCTTTTAACGCAAAAAAGACTGATGCCGATAAGATTCAGCAGGCGATTGCTGCTGCAGGTTATGATACCCAAGATTTTACAGCACCTACAGAAGTCTACAATAAATTACATGGATGTTGCCAGTATGAAAGAAAGCAAACTGCTCAAGTTACGATGCAGCAAGGCCATATGGATTGTTGTAAGGATGGTAAGTGTACAAAAGGCAAAGATTGTCAGGATTGCAAAGATGGTAAGTGTATGAAAGAAAAGGCTTGTGAGAATTGCAAGGACGGTAAATGTGCAAATGGCAAAGAGTGCAAGGATTGTAAAAATTGCAGCAAGCATTAATCTCTGGTATATTTTAAATTAAAAGATAATCATTGCGCGGGCTCGAAGCGCCCGCGCAATAAACCTTATTGATATGAAAAAGATTTTATTTTCAGTTGTGATATTGTTGTCTATTGCTTCAGTATCAAATGCGCAAATAAAAAAAGCCAGCTTGCAAGCCAGTGGGTTAACCTGTGCTATGTGTGCTAAATCGGTTTATACTAATCTTACTTCTTTGAGTTTCGTTGAAAGTGTTGATACTGACCTCAATGCTTCTGCATTTGAAATCAAGTTCAAGGAAGGGCAGCATGTAGATCCAGAAGCGCTTAGAAAAAAAGTAGAAGATGCTGGTTTTTCTGTTTCTCAACTTCATCTTGAATTTGATGCGAACAACCATAAATTAGAGCATGATACTCATTTGAAAGTGGGTAATAGTTATTATCATTTTGTTAATGTGAAATCCAAAGAATACAATGGACCAATAACCTTGCATGTGATTGACAAGGACTATCTAACCGCCAAAGACCATAAAAAAGTTGTTGGTGGCTCTAATTTGGATTGCTACAAGCCGGGTAATACAACCAAATGTGCAATACCTAACCACGAGGTCCATCAATTAAATATCTATCACGTTACCATCAAATGAGAAAAGTCTGTTCCTTGTTGATTGTTGTCATGATAATGGCCAATCACCTTTATATATCTGCTCAGGAATTATATGTGTATTCCGATCCGGCTTCCAATGTACCCTCAAAATCACTCTCTGTTAAATATGGATCTAAGTGGATTAATGGAGATATGCTTGGTACTCGAATGATCATGTCAAGGCACATGGGGGAGGCTTCTATTGGGTTAAATAAGAAGTGGATGATTAGACCAGGGGTTACATTTAGTGATATGTATACCAATCGTGTTGTAAAATGGGAGTCGGTAAGCTTGTATACCAAATTCAGATTTTATTCACAAGATGAGGTTCATCGTCATTTCAGAGCAGCTGCCTTTGTAAAAGCTTTATATAGTTCAAATGATTTGGAATATGATGAATTAAATAGTGATGGTGATCAATCAGTTATTCAAGGTGGTGTTATTCTAACACAGTTGATTAATAAATTGGCTATTTCATCAACTTTAGCGCTTACAGAAGTAACAAATGGTGAAAGATGGAAAAAGTATCTAGGTCCACGTGATTTTGGGTACAGGAGCTTTAATTATTCGGTTTCTGCTGGCTATCTTTTATATCCACGTGAGTATTCAAACTACAAACAAACAAATTTCAATCTTTACTTGGAACTCATTGGGAGCAGAGGAATTGATCGAAAATATTATTTTGTAGATCTGGCACCTGCAGTCCAGTTTATATTAAATAGCAATACTAAAATTAATTTAGGTTATAGGTTTCAAGCCAAAGGCAATGCTTACCGCATGTCGAATGCAGCGCCTAGTATTTCTTTTAGCGTAGAAAGGACTTTTTTCAATACATTTAGGAAATGAATTTGGTATTAGGCGTTTTTGGTAAGCTATTTTCCATATTAAGGTCACTTTTGACCAAAAAGGAATGTTGCAAATAAGCATCTAATCCAAGTATTGAAACATCTTGCTCCATGTTAAATGCAATCATCCGTTTTTCGGTCAGGAATAAATTAGTAATTGGTCTCTTTACATTGGCCTGGATTATTTGGGGCACTATTCAATTGCTTAATCTTCCTGTTGATGCTTTACCAGATATAACATCTAATCAGGTTCAGGTTATAACTGTTTCCCCAACATTGGGTTCTTTGGAGGTAGAACGTTTGATTAGCTTTCCCATTGAGCAAGCCTCCTCGAATATTCCAGGTATAAAAGAAATTAGGTCGATATCCCGCTTTGGATTGTCGGTAGTAACTATTGTTTTCGATGATGATCGAGATATTTATTGGTGCCGACAGCAAGTAAGTGAGCGGATGTCAATGGTAAAGGATGAGATTCCAAAAGAAGCCGGTTCACCTGAATTAGCTCCAGTAACGACTGGTTTGGGCGAAATATACCAATATATAGTGAAGCCTAAAAAAGGCTATGAGCAACAGTATGATTTAACTGAATTAAGAACAATTCAGGATTGGATCATCAGGCGTCAATTGATGGGTACACCTGGTGTAGCAGATGTGAGCAGTTTTGGAGGAAAACTCAAGCAATATGAAGTTGCAATTGATCCTGCCAAAATGAGGAGTCTGGGTGTTTCCCTCACTGATGTATTTAATGCTCTTGAAAAGAACAATCAGAATTCTGGTGCGGCATACATTGAAAAAGGTCCAAGTTTGTTATTCATCCGTACAGAAGGTTTAGCCAAAAGTATTGAAGAAATCAGCACTATTTTCTTGTCAAAGTCTTCTGCTGGCACACCCATATATATCAGAGATGTTGCTGAGGTGAGGATAGGTAGTCCTATACGATATGGTGCCCTAACCTTTGAGGATAAAGGTGAAGTTTCTGGTGCTGTAGTCTTGATGCTCAAAGGCGAGAACGCTTCGCAGGTGATACAGGGTATTGAAAAGCGGATGAAGCAAATCGAAAAGACATTGCCAGAAGGTGTAGAAGTGAAGACATTTTTGAACAGAACAAAAATGGTAGGCCGTACTTTAAATACAGTCAAGACTAACTTGCTGGAAGGTGCCTTGATAGTATTGTTGGTTCTGGTATTCTTTTTGGGCAATATCAGAGCGGGATTGATAGTAGCATCTGTTATACCACTTTCAATGCTTTTTGCGGTGGGTATGATGAATCTTTTTGGTGTGTCTGGCAATTTAATGAGTCTGGGTGCTTTGGATTTTGGTTTAATTGTAGATGGGGCTGTTATTATTGTTGAGGCTGTACTGCATCGTCTGCATGACAAAAATAAGGGGATGCTAAAGCTGACCAATAGTGAGATGAATGATACCGTTGAAAGTGCAGCTGGTAAAATGATGAATGCAGCTGTATTCGGACAAGTGATTATTCTCATTGTTTATATACCTATATTATCATTATCAGGTATTGAGGGGAAAATGTTTAAGCCCATGGCGCAAACGGTAGCTTTTGCATTGGTAGGGGCATTCATTTTATCTCTTACTTATGTACCAATGATTACCAGTCTTGGTTTAAGCAAGAAATTATCTGGAAAAGAAAATATTTCCGATCGCATGATGCGCGCACTACAATTGAACTTCAAGAAAGTTTTATCGAAGTTTTTATTGCATCCAGCTAAAGTGGTAACTGTTTCTTTGGTATTGTTTGTACTCTCTCTTTTTGTTGCATCTTCATTGGGAGGTGAATTTATTCCTGAATTGGAAGAAGGGGATTTTGCAATAGATGCAAGACTCATGACAGGCAGTAGTTTGCAAGAGACTGTTGATGCAACTACCAAGGCAGTGACAGCATTAAAACAATTCCCAGAAGTTAAGAGTGTTGTTACACGTATTGGAGCTAGTGAAATTCCTACTGATCCAATGCCAATTGAGATGACGGATATTATTGTGAATCTGAAAGATAAAAGCGAATGGACAAGTGCGGATAGTTATGATGAATTGGCAAATAAAATGAGCGCTGCTATTGGTCAGGTACCAGGATTAACTGGTGGTTTTCAATATCCAGTCCAGATGCGTTTCAACGAACTCATCGCAGGTGCAAAGCAGGATGTGGTTTGTAAGATTTTTGGCGAAAACCTGGATACACTTGCGCATTATGCTGCTGCTTTTGAAAAGGTCATTCATAGCGTGGAAGGAGCTAAAGATGTATTTGCTGAAAGAGTAACTGGATTGCCCCAGGTGGTCATTAAATATAAAAAGCAGGCCATCGCAGCATATGGCTTAAATATTGCAGACGTAAACAGGATGTTGAGAGCTTCTTTTGCAGGTGAAGTTGCTGGTCAAATTTATGAAAACGAAAGAAGATTTGATTTGGTATTGAGATTGAATAAAGAGAATAGAGATGATTTGACAGATTTAAAGCAACTCATGCTTACTGCTGCTGATGGAGCAAATATACCGTTGGACCAAGTAGCGGAGGTAGTGATTGAAGAGGGACCAAATCAGGTACAACGAGAAGATGCAAAACGAAGAATCACTGTTGCTTTCAATGTACGCGATAGAGATGTGCAATCTGTTGTTGAAGAAGTGCAGGCAAAGTTGGACAAACAAATAACACTGCCTCCTGGATATTATGTAAGTTTTGGAGGACAATTTGAAAATTTAGCAGAGGCAAAAAATCGCTTAATGATAGCTGTTCCTTTAGCGTTGTTGTTGATTTTGCTTATTCTTTATTTTTCTTTTGGATCCATCCGTTACGGATTATTGATTTATTCAGCCATTCCGCTTTCTGCAATAGGAGGAATTCTATTCCTTTGGATTAGGGATATGCCTTTCAGCATATCTGCAGGTATTGGATTTATTGCATTGTTTGGCGTGGCAGTTTTAAATGGTATAGTATTGATCAGTGAGTTCAATAGTCTCAAATCAAAGCAAACAAATACCATGAATGTTGATGAGATAGCGCTTGAAGGAACTGTTTCAAGGCTTCGTCCAGTGTTGATGACTGCTGCTGTCGCTTCCCTTGGATTCTTGCCCATGGCATTGAGTACAAGCTCTGGTGCTGAAGTTCAACGACCGCTTGCTACAGTTGTAATAGGAGGATTGATTTCAGCTACATTGTTAACGCTTTTCGTTCTTCCTGTTTTGTATGTATGGGTGGAAAAGAGAAAGCTTAAAAAATCTAGAGTAGCTTCAATTTTGCCCATACTTATCTTGCTTCCTTTTTTAGGGCTCACTCAAGATAAGGAGGTCTTGTTGCCATTAGATTCAATTATATTGTTTGCTGATAACAATGCAGCTGTGCTAAAAATTGCAAATAAACGAGTTGAGCAATCCATGGCATTAAAGAATAGAGCTGCTCAAGTCTCAAATACTTCTGTTGGGTTTGAATATGGGAAAATAAATAGTGCATTTAATGACACAAGATTGTATCTCAATCAAGGGTTTGATTTACCTGTTGTCTATAAAAGACAAAAAGAAGTTTTCCAAAAAGGTTTCGAATTAGAAAAAGCTAGAACCGGCTTGGATAGGGCATCGCTTCATTTAAAAGTTCGTGAATTGTCTTATCAAATTATGGATCTTGAACGTAGGTCGCAAATTTTAGATGAAATTGAATCTAATTTTAGTGAGTGGAGACGAATTGCAGTAATACAGCAACAGCAAGGGGAGATAAATAAAAGTATTTTCAATGCTATCGAATTGCAGTTTCAACAAATCAAGATTCAAAAAATGCAATTGCTTGCTGATAGGCAATTACTACTTCAGGATCTTAAGCAAAACATTAATGCCGATAATTTACTAGCTCCAAAGCTTGAAAAAATAAGTAGTGTTGAAGTTTCAAAATCGTTTCCTGACTTTACAAGTCATCCATCTTTAAAAGTGTTGGATGCAATAGTTCAAGAGCGAAAAGCAGCTTATAGTTTAAGTCGCTCTGCATTATTACCCAATTTTAATTTAGGATACAGTAGTCAGACAATTATTGGTTGGCAAACTCCAGATGGAATTGTTCAAAAATATTATGGTAGCAACAATCGATTTGGTATTTTCCAATTGGGACTAGGGATTCCAATTTTTAACGGATCTTCAAAGGCTAAAGTAAAAGTAGCCTCTCTAGAAAAAGAAATTGCTGAAATAGAAAGAACACAACAGAAAGAGTTCTTGGATATTGAGTATGCTAAACTTTTGTCAAGTTTTATCCAACATAAGCAGTCTGCACAATATTACGAGCGTGAAGGGTTGAAACTGGCTGAAGAAATGCGTGATCAAGCATCTGTTCGCTTGAAGGCAGGCGACTTATCCTATGCAGAATGGGCTCTATTGGTAAGCCAATCATTGCAGATTAAAATTGCTTATGCAACAGAAATTCATCAATTGCAAATCATTCTAGCCAATTATTATTATTTAACTGAAAAAAATTGACCATGAAACTCAAGTTAATGTTGTTAATGGTTTGTGCTACTATTGTGTATGCTTGTTCATCAAAAAAAGTTGATGTTCCAGCAGAGGGAGAACAAATGCCCATCGACGAAGTTCAGTTGAATGATGCGCAGTTAAAAACATTATCCCTTCAGTTGGGTTCTACTTCCATAGAAAAAATGAGTTCCGCTATTCAGCTACAAGGTAAAATTGATCTTCCACCTCAAAATATAGTTTCAGTGAACTTTCCGTTGGGGGGGTACCTGCGCAACACAAAACTCATTCCAGGTATGCAAGTCCGAAAGGGAGATGTAATTGCACTTATGGAAGATCAGTCTATTGTTCAATTACAGC
>JACCDI010298515.1_pt1 | contig 16009 bp, 16 predicted proteins | sample 7442791 | NCBI WGS metagenome assembly JACCDI01 (sample SAMN15323434, study PRJNA562643) | freshwater metagenome | isolation source: river surface water | place: USA:Blue River Watershed | collected 2017-08-15 | reverse complement strand
TCTCCTGATTTCAATTGTAATATTCCTGTTCATACACAGATAGTCTATATATTAGATAAAGACTTTCAACAAAACATGATCTTTGGAGCTAACTTCCTTGAATAGTTTGAATTTACTATCCATTATAATAACAATGTCCTCCAATGGTGAATCATGAAATTCCACTCAATGGCCCAAATTCTTTGACTCTAATATACTCACTGGTATCAATGGCACATTGTGTCTACCTAAAGAAAATGACATGTTTGATTGATATGTCACTGACAAGTATGCCACATGCATCTTGCATACTACATAAAAAAAGCCACTACTATAGACAAGCTAAACCAAAATCATCTGACACCAAGACAACAATACAACTTGCATAATGCATTGTCAAAATATATAAACTTTCTGATGGGTCTCTTAGCTCCTGACTTCTACCCACACCAAAATGTCCACATGCATATCCAGAATCCATTCCCTAGTGCACATGCAGCTAAATTGATCTAGGACTTCTTGAAGAATTCAGTGCCTCTGAATGGGTGACACCATGCTTTATTGTACCAAAGAAACACTAGACAAATTTCTGATTGATTCTGATTGAAAATATATATTCAACAATCTATGACCAACAAAACGCCACTAAAGTAGCCAAATATCTGGATTGGTGTTCACTAAAAATATCAATAGATATCTCAATTGTATATAATTTTCCCTCAATGAAGACTATCTCACACGATGGGAAATTGCTTTAACAAAAATAATGGTTATACCATTGATCCAATGGTACCCTATCATTTTGAGCCATCCTAGACCCATATGTTCTTGAATGACAAAGCAAGCATAATAATATCATCCTGATATTAGAAGAACTGTAGATGAGTTCCACTACAATCATTTCCAGCTGGCAAAAATTCCATGCAAAGGTCTACAATTGTTACCTGAATACAACCTTCCAACACTCTGTGGTATGAAGCTGCTGTTGACCTAATTCAACCATGGTCTAAAAATTGATGAATTCAATGCAGTCACATGCATAGATACCATTCCTAATCTAGTTGAATTAGTACGAATGGACTCCACGGCTAGGGATATCAGTGCTTACAAATTTGAACAATCATGGCTTGCAAAGTATCTATGACTGATACAAGTTGTCTAGAGTGGAAGAAAGTTTACATGACATGCCTTTACCTGCTTCCTCCAAAGAGTCGGAATAAAAAATTTCAACTATCAGTAAGAATACACAGTTGAATGGTTTGTGCAAACATTTGTGTCAGACTATTGCAATATTGCTCCTGAAGATGATTCTTCTTGCAATCCCACCACAATCAGTGCAAGGCATCTTACACCTTGCTGACTATGGTCTAGCAGCAAAAATACATGCAATGAGATTAATACTATCTATACAGTACCTAGTACCTAAAGCCAGTTTGGGAGCCCTTATAATTTCCTGTGACATGCTCATATATTGTCCCTTCAATAACAAATGACAGATGATTGCAATAGGAAGCCTTAGTCAATGGTCAATGATGCCATGCTGAAAGCAAACCAATGATGCATCAACCACAATTATGACAAATCAACCAAAGACAAATTCACCATGAAAATCTCCAGACCAATTGAAATGTTAACATTCATGTTAGTGTAATGACTACCACATAACTCCAAAGTGATGTTCTCAAACACTTAAAAATTTGCAAAACCATACCAATTTTAGACCCACTAGTAAATCTGAAGGATCAGTTAGAGTGTAGAAGTGTGTGTGCCCATGAAAGCACTATACTATTTCCCATATGTCCATTAATGAAGATTCAAAGATTCTGGATATCCTTGAATGGTTAATTTTTACTAGTCATATCCTAATGATAGTTGGCAATATGGTGTCAGAACATCAGATGATGTTCTGCACCAGTGTTCTCTTCATGTTAGATATATTGAAAATAATATCACCAATTATATTTTATTCCTATAGATTATTTGATCACTCTTTCATGAGTTCTTCAAGAGCAATTTATTGAAAACATCCTGTTTAACAAAGTGTTTTCTCATTGCTTCATCATACATCAACTCTCCTTTCTGTCCATCTACACTGCTACAACCACATACTATCATATCTATCACTAGACTCCATACCCAAGACCAATTAACCATGTTTACAAGAAAAAACATTTATTCCTACAACAAAAAACATATTCCTTCAAAGGATGTTTCTTGGAAGATTGTATCCATGAATATACTGATGAAACTCCAATGATGGATTTCATTGAAAATGTTTTGTTGAAAGAGAACTTGCATGGATATGTGAAGGGGTTGTTGCAGACACAGTCAACAAGAGAAGATTTGTGGAGGAGCCAGCTATGAGCTGTGAAGGTGCACACTAATCACCAAAATAGACAGAAAGAATTCCAATGGAGTTAATGTTTGAAAAGATTCTCATACTGTTTTATTGTATCAGTTGACAATTTTATGGCCTATTGATGTACAATCTGGGAGAAACACAGCCTATATAGATTTCACAACAGACTTATAAGCAGCAAGCATCAAATGGGTTGTGGAGGAGGGAGTGTGATGAAGTACACATTGGGACAACGGTCACAATTTGAGGGCTTAGAAATAGTCATAATACGAATGGCCTACATATATTGATTATTTTGGTGACATCTCTATAATTAGACATCAGTTAATAATAATCCAAATTCATAGAAAATAAGGACAATGTATGATTCAAAGAAGGAGCACACGTGTTTTCAGAGGCAATGTCTACAATTAATTTTTAAATTGTTATTTTCTCTTTGTTTTACATTACATTTAGCTGAAAATATCAAAAAAGCATTGCTAAAAGATGGTTAATTGTCATTCTCTGGGGTAGCTTCATTTCTGGAGGGGTGGAGAATATATTTTGTTTGATATTTTTCAGATTACTTCATAAATAAAACAGAAGCATTTACCTTGGTATCTTTCACACCCCTTTTGTCTGATGCCAATATATCCAGCTTCAACAAGTGCAAGAAATCATAACATTGTCCAAAATTTTGTTCTAATACTCTTGTTTAACTTTGACTTTTTCCTCTTTTATCATTTTCCATACTTGTTTTCCCTTCAAAAAGTTGAGATGCATAGCATCTTGTGCTTTAATTTTTGGATTTGAAGCAATTTTTTCCTTCTTTCATCAAAATATCAGATTGCTTTGCTGTACTCTTTGTCCAGAAAAATTAAATCAGCTTAAACATTACTTTTGACCCAATGTTTGATCTCTTCCAAATACTTACGTGAGTTCACTTCAGTTGCATCATTGTATGCCCCTCAAATCTGTGTAATTTTTCTCTATAATCCTCTGCATTTTCCATTTTTTCTGCCTATGGATTGTTAGAATATTCATCATTTGAAATATTTCAAATATTTGATTTTTAAACTTTTGCTGATTACTTTATAAAATAAAGAGCTCATTGTGCTTTGAAAAGTGTCTTTAGGAATTAAGCTTCAGATAATTCTGGCATGTTGTTCCTCTTCAATTGTCTAAGAGTCTCTGCGGATTCTCTCAGTTTATCAGTACCATTTTTAATCACTTTGGTGAAATTGCTTTGATTCTGTTGCAACAGAATTATTGAATCAATTCTGATTGTTGCATGTCAAGACAGCTTTGATTGAATTTCAATGCTCCAGACATTTGGCCAATTCATCTCAATCACCCAAATCATTTGAATATGGCAGCTACTGGAACAGAAGGAATGATTGCTCCAGAAATTGAATGTAAGACGAATCCATTCAATGGCAATTTCAACCCAGGAACCAAAACCAGGCAAGTCAATTTCATGGAGAAAATGAAAGGTTATCCTGAGAGAAAGTGTTTTGACCTCTTGAAGGAACATTCTGCAGAGATCCATCAGTTCTTTAAAGCTCACTCTTCATCTCTTGGTAGTTGCTGCTTGATTCCAATTTCATTTGATGGAACTGGTACCGCAATTGCATGGGCAAACCTTATCACTCATCACTCCAAGATTTCATTGAAACAAGTTCAATGGACAGGACACAAGTACTTTAGTACTGCACTCAATACAACAGCATCTATTCCAAACACCCCGTTTACCCTGCAGAACATTGGTCCAGCCAACAGTGACCCAGATAAAACTGTCTTTCATGATGGTGTCAATGGATCCAATTGGTTACCAGGACTTGCTACTTCAGAGAGAGGCGTTTGAATACACAGATGCAACAACTGGCAAAACTCACTTCAATGGACCAACTATGCTTAAGCTTGTCCTTTGTTGTAATGGATTTGATGAAGACACAGCTTGAGGCTATGAAATTGCACAAGTATGGAAACAACGCCGGTAAAATGCTTACCAAAATGCAAGGGCTCTACCAAACACTCAAGGAAAATGGTCACAAGCCCAACTCTTATTGTTGCTACCTGTATACTGCTTTGAAAACAGGCCCCAATACAGACTTCAGTGCCTTTATGGATCAAATCATCAACAGCATTCAATTGGGTTGTGGCTATAATTGCGACATCATGTGCAACGAGCTCATCATTGCAGCCAGCCCAAAGTATAACAACATGGTCAAAGAAAAGTCATGGGCAAAGTTGACCCCTGGGATGCAAAGATCATGGCCCTTACTACCAAGCTAGAGAAGTTGGAGAAAGAAGAGTCAAGCCATATGCCCATGCAACTAATGGTGGAGGCACTGGCAGTGGTAATACTTTAGGAGAACGGAAGCTGCTGCCATTGGAAGAATTGCGCAAGAAGTTTGACGGGACGACAAAAGTGGTTGAGAATCACCACAAAGGCAAGGACTACAATTGCTTGTACATCACCTCCCACTGCAAAAAGCATCACAAGGCATGGTCCAAAGACAAAAAGGATTGCACTGGCAAGTATTACCCTAGCAAGAATGCGGCTGGTAAAGGCAATCCAACTGAACCCGCCAAGACTGCTCCTCAGTCCTCTTTGGGTTTGAATGATTGCCTCCAACAAGTGCTAATGAATAATGTCATGCTCTCCAAGGGTGACGTGGAAAAGATCTTCAAGGCTGCCCAGGGAAACTAATGAGCCCAGAACACAGGGGAGTGCCTAAAGTAGAATTCATCATAATTTTCCTCTTTTTGGCATTGTTCCAATTGGCTCATTTTTTCATCACCCCTTCCATACAATACTCCATCATCACATCAACTGTTCCCATCATGGTGCGCCAACTCAATTCCCTATTTGCTTGGTCTCTCACTATGTACCTACAAATGATTATATTGATCCAACAATGTTTGTGGACATCAATCACATTTCTCATTTGGTTCATGGATTGACTCAACTCAAATGGAATCGACTATGTCATAATTCTTTCCTTTGTTTTGGTGCTGGACTCAATATGTTTTCCAGTACTTGTGCTGTTCTTGGGAATGATAGTTGGTGTACATCTTGGGTATTTGGAATGCTCTGGATTTGGAGTCATTGCATACTATCTTTACAGATCCAGGATGGCATTATGAACCACAATGCCCAAAGAGTTCAGTGTACCTTTGTCAATATTATAACAAGTTGCATTGGAAACTTCACCTTGTTCACTACCAACAACACTATTCATTCTGGATTGCCAAATAAATCATGTTTTCTCCTGTTGTCTGGGATACAATTGGACGGCTTCTCTATCTCATGATGGTTGTTGTTTATTGGGCCAAATTTCAATGATTTGTTCTTTGGTATTCAGGAAGAATTGTTGCTTTTGAGTTAGGGCTGCTGCGGCTGCTTCAACAGGTTGCTTGCCTTGCAAGGAAGTACCCACAAAAATCAATCATTAAGTGGAAAACTTGTTCCTGCAGACCAAGGAATTGCTGTGGCGTCCTCTCCTATTTGATGCATCAACTTGGAGCATTTAGTACTGTCCTTGACACCAATGCTATGATGACAGATCGCAGTACAGTGTATTTCAACAGCGATGCATTGTCTGTAATTTGTGATAACAGTGCCAACGTGCACGTATGCAATGACAAGAATATGTTCATTGGTGAGATGGAACCCTTAGAAGATCACGCTGTGGCAACAATCTGAGGCTTGTCAAACTCTCTCTCTAGTATTGGGACAGTGAAATGGACTGGAAGGATGATACAGGAGCAACACATACACACCTGATATTGAACATTCTTTACTTCCCCAACTCTCCCATGAATATTCTCAGTGTGACCAAATTTGCAAATCACCTAGGTGATAATGATGGCGCTGGGATCACTACCATTCACCAAGAGTCACAACTCTTTTGGGATCCCAATCAATACTGCAGGACAATTGTCCATTTGACTTCCAACATTCCTGAGATGTCAATTAATGATGGTTTCAAGTTGTCCTCCTTCTGGACTTGGATTGTTGGCCAAAACGTTTGTCCACTCAAGCAACACTGTCACTGTTCATTTCTCACCAACCATCCAGATAAGGATCACAATGCCACCTCTATGGACACTTCATCACTCCTATCTGATGTTGTCAAGTCTTTATTTCACGTCGGTAAGACATTATTACACTCCAAAGACAGGCACTCCACGTTTGTCAAAGTCATTAACATTGATCTTGATGGATCAGGTCAAATGAAGATATGTATTAGAACCACAGCAAGGAGATCAAGACTACAAGGGAGACCTTGCAAGATCCAGATAACCCCAACATTTCTCATATATCAAGCACCATCCCTGAATTGCAAGTCACTGCACAGGAATTGACAGGTGCCAAATTAGAGTTAATTAAGAATCCAGTTAAGCTCTCCCTGCTCCAAGAGGAATGGCTACATCTGCACAAACGTCCCTGGCATTTGCCATTCTCCATTATGACTTGGCTTGTGAAAGCGGGATTTCTTCCCAGGAAGTTCATGAAAATAGAGCATAATCGACCTCCTTGTATTTTGTGCCGCTTTGGGCGGGCGCATTGGAAGCCATGGCGCTAAAAATCATCTGTTGATGGCAAGATGTATCTTCTCCATGGTGATTTCATTGACAAACTGGGTGCAAAAGTGGGTTTGGATCAATTGATATCCTCTCAACCTGACCTTGTCCCACAAGATAAAGGAAATTCGACAAGAAAATGCATTTGGGTAGCAACAGTCTTTGTTGACTACCTCACAATGTTTTTTTGTTGCATTGATGACAGACCAAATGGCCAAATCTGCCCTCAAAGCTAAGTACTCATTCAAGCACATTGCTGGCACTCACTATGTGGAAAAAAGCATTATCACACCAACAACAGGATTTTCACTGATTCCCTCTTTTGAGATAATTGCAAGAGAGCAGGCAAAAATTGTCCTGATGTGCTGTTGGCACCCACCACCAAAATGGAATTGTCAAGCAAGCAATTAAATCTCTCACACTCATCTCACAAACATTACTCCTCCATGCACAATGCCATTGGCTGGAGTATATCACTACAATGCTCTGGCCGCTCACCCTTAAAGCAGCAAAGGACAGGGTGAATCAGCTTACAGTCAATTTGGCAGGCAAGACGCCTGATGTGGCTTTCTCTGACGTTGCATCAGCAACCTTGAGACTTCAGGATTGTCATACTTGGGGATGCCCATGCTACATTCTTAATAGCTGCCTCCAGACAAATCCAAAAAGCATTCCCAAATGGGAGCCGTGGGCTTGGCTTGGGATATATGTTGTACGCTCCCCCTATCACACTGAAAATGTGGCGCTTGTCTTAAACCCAAAGACTAGTTTAATTAGCCCTCAGTTTCACGTTGTGTTTGATGATGATTTCACAATGGTCCCCCAATTGAGGTGTGGAACTCTTCCCCTAATTGGGTGGATTTTTTGTTGCACTCATCTGAGAAAACCACCAGTGAATTTTGTGTTTTATCAAAGACTTGGCTCCATGGCCACACAGATGAATCTGCTGGAGAAGTTATTGAATCACTTTTATCATTGCCTTCCAAGGGAGCTTCACTTCCCAATGACCCCCCAGCATCTTCATCATTTCCTAATAAGGGAGCTGTTGATCCAACATTACCCTCAATTGCTCAAGACAACAAGGGAGGAGATGCATTGCAAATGCCAACAATGATTAATCTTGAACAAGCTGGGCTGCAAGAACAAGAGCAGAGAAACAAAAATCCTTTGAGCGTCATGTCCATTTTATTGTCATTTTGCACAATAGGAATGATACTAGCAACTCACATACAACCACAAACTGTGCTCTCTTTTGGACAAGAAGTTATACATGGATTCATCCATCAATGAAATGTTGTTGACACCAACTTTGATGGAATGCTAAATTCCATTCCTCACATGATATTTATGGCGAAAAAAAAAACAATGAATGTTGCACCTTCAAAGAGATGCTAACCCAGCCAGATGGAAAACAATTTCTAGATACAATGCTCAAGGAAAGGTACAAACATGAAGCTCAAGAGCATTGGACAGTGGTTCTAAATTGGCCATGCCAGCAGACTCCAAGCCAACTCAAGCAATTTGGTCTTTCAAATGCAAAAGATTCCCTTATGGATTGCTAAATAAGCACAAGACAAGGCTCTGTGCTCATGGCAGCATGCAACAGTGGTGAATAAATTATTGGGAGACCTATGCTCCCATGGTAAACTGGATTAGTGTTCGATTTTACTCATCATATCAGAGATTTTAGGCTTAGAAACTCAGGTGATTGATTTTATATTGTCGTTTCCACAAGCCAAGCTGGATGTACCTGTGTACATGTATATACCAGATGGTATGCAACTGAGTGGGATCCCAAGCAATGCACATCATATGTACATTCTCAAGCTAGAAAAATCACTGTATGGTCTTAGGCAAGTAAGTGAAAACTGGTATGAAATGCTTAAGAAGGCCCTGGAGAATCAAGGACTGAAAGAGTCAGTTGCTGAGTCATACGTCTTCTTCAAGAAAGACATGATTATCTTAGTTTATGTGGATGACTGTATCTTATCAGTAACCAACACTCCATACTTCAAGAGTTCGTTAGATTGTTATGCCACAACCCAGAGAATTTCATTTTTACTGACAAGGCAAATTAGACAATTATCTAGGTGTTGAAATCAAGAAGACTGAAGACAGGAAATGCTTCTCCTTGACTCAACCGTTTCTAATAGAGCGTATCTTGCAAGCTGCAGAAATTGATACAAGAATGACCAATTCTTGACATACACCAGTGGTTGGACTGCTACTCTTGAAAGATACAGATGGCCTACCATGTGAGCACACTTGGAAATACCATACTCTTACTGGTATGCTAGGGTATCTTCAACAGACTTGGAGACCTGAGACATCAATGTCCACTCATCAATGCACATGCTTCAACAATGACCCTCAGCTTTGTCATGAACAAGCAATTAAGCACATTTGCAAGTACCTTTTAGGCACTATGGACAAAGGTCTTATTTTTGTTCCCAATATGAGTAAGGGATTGGAATGCTATGTTGACACAGACTTTGCTGGAGGATGGGCATTGGGTGATCAGACATCCCCTGAGTCAGTCCTTTCCAGGACAATTTTTGTCATCATGTTTGCTAGATGTCTGATATATTGGTGCAGCAAACTACAAATGGAAATTGCTTTAAGCACAACTGAGGCAGAATACATTGCCCTGTTGCACTCCATGCTTTAAGTGCTTCCCTTTCTGAACCTAATGCAATAAATCCATGATGTGTTTCCCTTCCATAATGAAAGGCCTAACTTCTATTGCCAATTATGGGAGATAACTGCAGCTGCATCAATGTGGCCAAAAGTCCTGAATTCACTCACAGAACTAAGCACATTTTACTTAGGTATCACCACTTTTGTCAATACATCAGCAATGGAACTATCAAGATTAATCCCATCAATATGAGCAAACAAATTGCTGATATTTTTACTAAGCCACTTGACAAGAAACAATTCGCTTACCTTAGGAATAAACTATGTGGCTGGTAGCCAGTCGCTTCAGTTTACAAGGGAGTGATAGAATATTTCATCATTTGAAATATTTCAATTATTTGAGTTTTAAACTTTTGCTGACTACTTTATAAAATAAAGAGCTCATTGTGCTTTGAAAAGTCTCTTTACAAATTAATCATCAGACGAGTCTGGCTTGTTGTTTCTCTTCAATCGTCTAAGCGACTCTGCAGATTCTCTCATGGATCAATATGATGAATAGAAGAAGAGGCAACATCTAGAGCTCACATGGCAAGTGAAACTTAGCTGCAACCTAACCAATCCCATCATCTGAACATTTTCAGTCTACTGGTTTCTACAGTCAACGAATGCAACAGTACTAGTATTCAAATAACTTCTAAGTTTTCTTTCAATTTCCCTTTCATGAACTTTAGAATTATTTCAGTACCAACATCTCTTTCAACAACTTCTCTTATGGTTAGAATAAGCTGTGTTTTAATGCAATGATAAAAAATTGTTTTTCATTCAAGGCTTCATGTTGCTAAAGCCTCTTTCAGTATCATCTCTGTAGCAGAATGCTGCTTCTGATTTTTTCTTCTTGTTGAAGTATGTTCTCAACTGAATTAATATAATAATGAAAATAATCAACAATCTGATTTCCAGCACCAAGGTTACTTCAATCGTTGCAAAAATTGGCACTGGAAATTGGCAATAGAAAATGTAGCTTCTACTTAATTCAAAGTCTATGCATAATTATGTTGTTTCATTTTAATTGGTGATATTCTGTGGTATGAGACTGTTTGATGGTCCATTCTTCTCTGTTGCTTTAGTCTTCTTCAGAACAATATTTAAAGAAGAGTTTACTGAAAATTTGTTAATTTAATTTGGAGTACACTTTTCTAGTTGCATTGCAACACAAGACGTGTATCCAGAATCCAGATAAGTATTAAAAAGATTCTTTGTCATAGCATCAGGAAAATCATTTTTGGTACTAGCATCCCTAAATTACAATTTAGAAAATTTTTTATTTTTGTAAACATCAGCTTAAAATGTAAAGCAAAAAGATCTATGAAGTAGATTGGGACCATTAATTATTTTTGTTAACATTCTGTTTTCAAAGAAAACTCCCTTTTCTTTCTATCATGATGAATTGACGAGTTCAACAACCTATCAACCTATTCTTTTCTCTTCCATGATTAAAAAATATGTTGCACAAATAGTGAAGCTTGATTTTCTCATAATTGAGGTATAATGGAACAAATATTTCAAATATTAAATTAACAGCCAAGTTTTATCCATTTTAATTGACAAAAAATTGACAATGCCACAAAACCAGAATTCAATAATCTTGTTGAGGGTGCACAGATACTTTTCTTTGTGCAAAACAAATTTTGCAATAGTCATTGCCTAGAGATTGCATTTTTGACAAACAAAAAGAATCAACATCAATGTAAATATTCAAATATTGAACTGCAACATTGCAATAATAAGTGTCTCCATTACATAGTCTCAAGCACAAATAAATTTGAGTCTTACTTGAGATATGTTGCAATGAACAATTTAGATTTTATTCTAGAATTTATCCTGTTTGGTCTTGGAAAATGATTTGAGACTTCTCCAAGAAAAGTGGCAAGATTCTAGACAACATTCCTGTCAAGTTGCTAATTTCTTGCATCCAAGCCAACTTCAAGACTTTTTCACACTTCTCTCCTCTCATCCAAGCCAATTTTCCAGACATTTTTGGGTCTCAAAAATATCTCAAACTTTTTGTGTATGTCTCAAAAAAGTCTTAAATTTATACCACTATCAAGCAATAAGTGTATATATGTTGAACAGACAGTCCTAAGCAATAAGCAATATTTTTCCCAATATTGCATTTCTTACATATGTGTTTCTCAGTTTGAATGAAGGTTCCCAATATTATAACTGCCCAACAGAATGAATTGAGTATTCATGATGTGAATTCCAATGTGGTTTCTTCTTCTTGATTTATTTTTAATAAATTTAGTGCATCTAGATACTCCTACATTGGAATGTTCTACCTAAGTAAGATCTACACAAGCATCAATATATCTATGTCAAAAATTGCATTACTTCCCTGCTAACCTCAAAGGAAACAAAACATTAAAAAAACAATATAAAAAGGCAAAATTTCAAGAAAAGTTAAAGGCTAAGACATCTCCTAATACTAACTTGCAGCAGAAGGAATTATCCATTTCTGGCAAGGGAAATGAACTACGTTAAGCAGAAGCAGCACAAATGACTGTTGGAAGAGAGGGAAATATTACAGCAAGATAATGGCTGATCAAAAATTCTACTAAGGCTATAGCCTATATGACAGTAAGCATTGAGAAAACAAACATAAACAGTAGAAAATTTGAGAGCTACATCTTGCATTATGGAGTATGAATCATATTAAGGATCTGATAGGATGGATGTTGGAAATGAAGCAAGTAATAAAGGTTAGAATTTGTTGCAGTCAAAGAATAACATGGTGCTGTGGTCCCTGGTTCTTTGGCATATCATGCCTTATTCCCAATTAGAATCATTACTACTTTCAGGAGTTTTTTTGGAGAATATGACCGCCTCCTCAAACAGGTAGGAAAGGAGGCACTTGAAATGGGAACTTGAATGAATGTGATGTGTGTTAGAGATCTTTGGCTAGTAATGTCCAAGAATTCATCTCAGAAACTGGGGCTGAATCTGTTTCATTCAGTTGATAACACAGTGTTGCAGCCTCAGGTTCCTCTCTTTTGTCACTTTCATCTATCATCACCTCACCTAGAATTCATATCAAAGCCAAACCTGAAATTCAAATCAGATGCATCTTGGTGGTTGTGGGTGAGCAATATTCTAGAATTCACATCAGAAACTGGGGGAGAATCTGTTGCAGCCAATTGACAATATGGTGTTGTAGCCTTAGATTCCTCTGTTTCATTGCTCTCATCACCTAATGTAGAATCCATATCAAAACCAAGCCAGATTGCTTATTCAAGGGGGCAGATCTCTTCCACTGATTTTGCATCTTGTGGTCCTGCACCTGTTATTTTGCAATTGTTTTTGACCTGGTTGACTGGGGATATTGAATTCTGCAGTAGAAAAATTTGAGGTCAAAAATAAAAAATGAATTATGTACAAAATAATACATAAAAGGGGGGCAACTGCATTGGAGAGCCAACATCCCACTTGCTCATTACTCTTGTTGCAGCAGATGAGGCAGCACTGGAGAGCCAATGGCCAGCTCTTATTGCAGAGGATGGGGCAGTGCTATAGAGCCAGCAACCCACTCTCATTAGAGTAGGAGAGTCAGCACTCAAGAGCCATCACCTCCGGTTGTGGTGGATGTGGATGTGGTATTTTTCAGTGGCAATGCAATGGTGAAGCAATGACATTGATTTTCATGGCAAGATCAGGTAGAAAGGCAATGCAACACCAGATTGGGATGCAATGCTATGTGGGAGCAACAGCAGTGGTCATTGTGAGGCATTGAAGGGAGTTATGCAATGCACAAGCAACATTGGTGGTCTTTGTGGCAGGATCAGGTGAGGAGTCAATGCAATGTATAAGCAATGGTAGTGATTGTTGTGATGTATTGCAGGATAAGAAATGAAGAAGCTATGGTGAGAGTTATTGTGACAGGATCAGGCAGGGAGGCAATGCAACATGGAAGCAACAGTTTTAGTTGTCACAGGGACAAGGCAACACAGGAGACAGTGGTAAAGGAGCTGGTGGTACAGAAGGCAATGGAAGGGTTGGGGGGAAGGCAGTGGTGTGCAAGGTGGAGAGGTTGACAATAGGGGGAGCAAGAGGTGTGGTGGTTGTGAGGGTAGTTGATGGAGGTGGGAAAGATGTACCATCTGCTCACTCCTCCACTGACACAACAATACATCAGCACAACAGTCAAAATCATTGCTAACCTAACATAAAAAATAAAAAGAAGACCTACCAAAAATGCACTTAGTGAGTATCAAATACTAAACAGCAAGAGAATTTTTTTATTTTTAAATAGATTATTTTTGATCTTGAATGTTTTCTCAACCTAGATGATGCTAGCTTGCTATGCTTGCTCCAAGAGTTGATGTACAAAAAATTGAACCAAAAATTACATTTATTCCCAAAACTAGAAAAATTAAACAGACTAAGCAAAAAGTCAGGAAAAAGGACTCTGTCGCATTTGCCCAAAATATGCAAAATCAAATATTTCTAAATTAATGACTGGAATTTGCGCCAACTTAAATGTGTCTCAAATCAAGCAGAGAAGCTTTAAACTAAACTCAGAAAAAGGGCTGTTTGAGACTGATGTGAGACATTTTTCATTGCAGTGAACCCTCCACTGCCACACATATAAGGAGTTGACATAACAACATGTTCATCCATCACCAGAGGGATCAAAGAACATTTGCCCAATTCATTCACAATAAAAACACTGTGATTTACTGACAAATATTTCAACAGAAATGGAACAATTCCATCATCTTCATCTTATAAACAAGTTAATTAATTGAAACAAACATTAAATTTGGAACCTTCTCACTATTTTAATATACCAATATAACTTCAATCAATGACTATAAGAACTGCTCATACAGATCATCATGGCAACTATTGAAATTGACAACACCACAAAGGATTCCTTCCATCTGAATCCATCCAAACTCCACAATTGTGTTTGTTGAATCTTAGTGTTGGGGCACATCTCGGACATTGTAATCTAAGTTATTTAATTATAATGTTTTTGGCAGTTCTTGCACTTGGAAACAAATAATCATAAGTCAATTTTAATCATAGAATTAATTTTGGGAATCAGTTGCTGATTACCACTGATGATGTCATGTGTCATGGAATATAGAATTTTGAGAAGTGAAGGTGAATGAAGTAAATGTCAATCTCCTCTGTCTGATGTAATTTACAGTAATTTTGGAAAGGGACATCAGTCAAGGTTTTGGCATTTTAGATCAAATCTATGGCTTGGATGTCTTCTACAATCATCATTGCCAACTTACATTGTGCTACACAAAGCTTGTGGGAGTTGTTGCAAGGAGGGAGGAACATGTTAGAATTAAAATATTTTGATAATTTTGTGGCCATTGTGGTTGTCATGCTGACAGATGTAGCAAATTGAATATTTTGGTAGGCCTTGAAGTGACAGAGAGTTTTTCAATGACATCTGAAGTGATTTTAACAACATCTTACCATGAAGTATATTAACAATATAGCTTTCAATATGGCTTGGTCTCAGCAAATCCTATTCCAGTAAGAAACAGGGAATAAAATCTAGGTACAAGCATGGCTCATGTGTCCATCATACCAAAGTGAAAAGAAGTATACTTCATGGCTTACATCAACTGAGAAGTTTGTGAAGATTTAAAAATATACCAGGAGTTCATCATCCACATCATTCTCAAGGATATTCGAAATGTGACTTTGTTTTTTGATTGGATGGTTCACATTTTTTGTATGGACTTTGTCTTTTCTTACAGGAGGAAGTGATGATATGAAGAGGAGTTTAGAAGAGGCAAATACCGCAAGATATTGCTACACCATAAAGAACAGGGATGTCAGGGACCTGGAAGAATGAATTGGTACTGGAATAGGATTCGATCATTGCAAGAAATGCACCCAAATAACACAAACAACAATAGATAAACGGAAATTTAAATTCCCCTCAGATGCTGCAAAGAAAGAAAAATATTCAATCTTTCTGTACTTTGTGGGTTAGGCATACTTATCTTCTGTTCTAGCATCAAATCTTTGATGCAAAAATTAGAGACAAAATTTTATATGACAGATGACAATAAAGTACACTGTCCCTATGAAAAACAACAACATTCTTATTTGATCTCCTATGATCAATGCTCAGGCACTACAGGTATGATTTTAGGATAATATTGAAGTTATGAAACATATATAGTTATCCTTTCTTTCATTATAGTTGTGACCATATTGATGCAGGCTCTTTTCTTTGGAAGGCAAAGTAGAGTGTTATATTCATGCTAAGGTTCTTCTTTCTCTATTCATGCTGGTTTTAATCTGTTTGCACTGGTCTTTTTTATGAAAAATATTATTATTAATCTCAGAAATATGATATTTTCATTACTGCGTAATTCTTCCTAAGTGAATGATTAGAAAATCACTTGTGTCTAAGGAATACTACATGCACTAGAGTAC
>JACCDI011009887.1_pt1 | contig 16010 bp, 12 predicted proteins | sample 7442791 | NCBI WGS metagenome assembly JACCDI01 (sample SAMN15323434, study PRJNA562643) | freshwater metagenome | isolation source: river surface water | place: USA:Blue River Watershed | collected 2017-08-15 | reverse complement strand
CGACAGCCACTTGGCGCAGCGCATGGCACTGGAGGAATTCAACGGCGAGAAAAGCCCGATCGAAGTGCTGTCCGAGCGTGAGTTCGGGGTCTTCATCCAGCTGGCCAAGGGCTCGTCGGTGAACCAGATCGCAGAGATGCTCAACATCTCGCCGCGCACCGTCGGCACCCACCTCTACAACGTGAAGCAGAAGCTCGGCGTTGCCAACCAGACTGAACTGGCGCTGATCGCAGTGCGCCACGGATTGATCGAACCCTGATCGGACCCTGATCGAACCGTGATCTGATCCGATCTTCGGTCCCTGCCAAAGCTATGCATAACCGGGCTGATCGCAGCCCGGTCTGGCGTGCGCTTTTGCATGAAGGAAATTTGCGGGAACTTACGGAAGTTTCCTCAATCCAATTCTTCATGACAACTTTGTTGACTTTTGTAATGCATCAAGTCACAGCGCTTTTCCGCGGGTAAATTTTGTTTGCCGTTGTTCGATTAACACTCAAAGAGGACATCATGCGCAAACAGGTTTTGTATTCGGCTGTACTGCTGTCCCTGCTCGCCAGCGTTGGCGCTGGCCTTGCCCATGCCGACGCCAATGTCAGCTGGGGCGTCACCATCTCTTCCGGCACGCCGCCGCCGCCGCTGCGCTACGAGCCGATGCCGCCGCCGCGCCCGGCCTATGTGTGGCTGCAGGGTTACTGGGGCTGGAACGGTAACGCCTATGTGTGGGTGCCGGGCCGCTGGGAACGCGATCGTCCCGGTTACGCGTATGCGCAGCCGCAATGGATCGAGGGGCCGCGCGGCTGGGAATTCCGTCCGGGTCGCTGGCATGGCGGTCCGGGCCCCGGCCACTGCCCGCCCGGCCAGCGCAAGAAGGGTAATTGCTGATACTGCGAATCGGTGGAGGCCGGCCGCAAGGCTGGCTTGTGCTCAGCGCCGTCTGTAATCAGGACGGTCTGGCGGACAGGTGGTTGCTCTGCTAGACCACCATGCCCGGCCGCAGGCAGCCCAGGTGCTGCAAGCCGGACAGCGCCATCGGCCGGCCGAGGAAATAGCCCTGCGCCTTGTCCACCCCCAGTTCGATCAGGGCAGCTGCTTCGGCAGCCGTCTCGACGCCTTCGGCCACCAGCTTGCTGCCGGTGTCGGCCGAGAAGTGGATCAGCGCCGCTGCCAGCGCACGGCGCGCGGGATCGACATCGATGTCGCGCGTCAGGCTCATGTCGAGCTTGATGCGGTCAGGCTCCAGGTTCAGGATGTGGCGGAAACTCGCATAGCCGGCACCGGCATCATCGACCGCCAGCTGCAACCCGCGATCGCGGTAGGGCTTGAGCCGCTGCGCGATTTCCTCATATTTTTCGACCGCGGCATGCTCGGTGATCTCCAGCACCAGATGTTCGACGTTGGACAGGGTCGACAGCAGCAATTCGAAGCTGGGGTCGAGGATGGTCTCCGGCGACGCATTGATCGACAGGTCCAGTCCGTCGCACAGGTTGGGCATCACCGTCAATGCCAGCTGAATAGCCTTCAGCTCCAGCTCTATGCCGAGGCCGACCGAGTGCGCTTCGTTGAACCACAGGTCCGGACTGCGCGCGGGCATCGCTGAAAATCGCGCCAGCGATTCAAAGCCGGCGATCGCTCCACGGCTCAGGTCGAAGATGGGCTGGTAAACGATGTTGATCGCGTCGCTGTTAAGTACCTTGCGCACGCGATCCAAGCTGGCGCGGCGATGAACGATGCTATGGCGTTCTCGGTCGATCATCTTGCCAGCCAGATCGGCGAACACTCGCATCAACGACAGATCGCGCAAGTTCAGGCTGGTGTCGGCGCTGCGGCTGAAGCAGCAGAACGTCCCATACACCGAGCCATCCGACAGGTGAATTGGCACACTCATGTGCGCGCCGACCGGTATCGCGAACGTGGCCGGCAGTTCGGCTGCGACCGAATTGGCTTGCGCATCATTGATGAGCTCCGGAAGCCGACCGTCGACCACGCGCTGGCAATAGGATTCATCCAAGGGTCCGCCTTCGCCGACGTGCACCGGGCTCTTGGTCCACGATGAATCGACATAGCGGAAGATGCGCTGGTCGTTGACGAACTCGGAGACGAATGCCACTTCCATCTTCAGGTGCTGGCGTATCGCATGCAGAATGTCGGGCACCGAATTGCTGGGGACTGGTCCAAGCGTCACCGAACGATCTTCAAAAACGCGGTTGAGTTCCGGGGTCCCGGTGGGATGAGGTGCGTGATGAACGCTGATGTCCATGTCTGGCCTTGATGGCATTTATAACGGTTTTGACTGAAGCGTAAAATTTGCTTTTAGACGATGTAGGAAATATCTCAAAACCTACTAAGATGATTGAGATCAGTGGTCGGCAAATCCGTTCAATTTGATGTTCATCAATCGTCGCGAGGTCGAATATCATGGTCACGAATCAACATCCCTTGGAACCGCCTTCAAAGACCAATCTGGCGTCAGGGTCTTCATCTCCGGCGGATGCAGCATCGTCATTACCCTTCGTTGCGTCAGGCACCGCACCTCGCGCGCATGCGATGGATGGCAGCCAGTTTCATAACGTGATCGAAGAGCAGAGCTGGTCTGAGCTGCCGCCGACGCAGGAAGAGCAGATGCCCCGACGCGCTCGCCATCTGGATGACGCCGATCGCGAGCAGACATCGCATCCCGTGCAAGCGCAAATTTCTGTCGGCCCCGTCTGAACGTCAGAGCGTCAGAACGCCATAGCGTCAGAACGCCTGAAAACCATCTCTGATCGGGCAGCGCGAAGCTGCGCGGTTCACCACACCAATCTTCGGTAAGATGTTGGCCGGAAAAACAATCCGGCCATGACCCTGCATGCCCGTCGGGCATGAATCGGCCAACAACAATAATTCGGGGGAGACATCTGATGAAACTCGGCCAGGCAATTACCATTGCCGACCTCAGGGAGATTGCGCGCCGTCATTTGCCGCGCTCGGTGTTTGGCTTCATTGATGGTGGTGCGCATGACGAAGTGACCCTGCGCGACAACGTCGATGATTTTTCAAAGCTGCGTTTCGCGCCGCGGATGCTGGTCGATGTCAGCGCGCGCAAGCAATCCATCGAACTGCTCGGCCAGTCATTGGCTTCGCCCATGGTGTTCGGCCCGACCGGCATCGCCGGCCTGCTGTGGCCTGAGGGTGACCTGTGTCTGGCGCGTGCGACGGAAGTGCGCGGCATCGGCTTTTGCCAGTCGACCACCTCCAACGCCAGTATCGAACAGGTCGCCAGCCGCGGTCGCCGCAACCACTGGTTCCAGCTCTATGTGCAGAAGGACCGCGAGCTCACGCGCTCGCTGCTGCAGCGTGCGCATGCCGCAGGCTGCCCGGTGCTGGTGCTGACCGTCGACCTGCCTTTGCCGGGCGCGCGCGAGCGCGATGCGCGCACCGGGTTCACGCTGCCGCCGCGCATGGGTCCTTCCAATGTCTTCGACTACGCGCGTCGGCTGGGCTGGTTGTGGCGCATGGCCAGTGCACCGCGCTTCACTTTCGGAAATCTCGACGATCCGAATGGCACACCGCGCAAGCTGATGACGCTGGCCGAGCAGGTAGGCAAGAACTTCGATCCTTCGGTCAGCTGGAAAGACCTGGACTGGATACGCAGCGAATGGCCGGGCAAGTTGGCGATCAAGGGCTTGCTGCGTGCCGACGATGCGGTGCGTGCCGTGCAGCATGGCGCCGATGCGGTCATCGTATCCAACCATGGCGGTCGCCAGCTGGATCAGGTGCAGTCCGGCATCGCCGCACTGCCGGCGGTGGTGGAGGCCGTGGGCGGCCGAGTGCCGGTGCTGATGGATGGCGGCATACGCCGTGGCAGTGACGTCGTGAAGGCGAGGGCGCTGGGCGCGACTGCCTGTATCGTCGGCCGTGCCGGCTTGTACGGGCTGGCCTCGGGCGGCCAGGCGGGCGTGGAGCGCGCGATCGCGATGCTGCAACAGGAAATCGACCTGACCCTCGCGCTGCTCGGCGTGCCCGATATCGCCAACGTGGATCGCAGTGCTTTGGCCTGAACTGAAACTTTCGGGCGGCGTTGATATCCGATGATGAACGACAGGCAAAGCGGACGTGCCGTCCAGCCGTCGTTCACATCAACGGAGAACAACGATGACCCATACGCCCGATCCGAGCAAGCCTGCAGCGCCGCCTGCGAAAGCCAATTATCCCGACCATCCCGAAGCATCGCCTGTGGCTGGCAAGCCCGGCGAAGCAAGTGCCAGAAAGGTTACCGAAGCAGGTACCGAGCTTGATGCCGAGCTGCCGGGCTCGGCTGGCAACAATTCGCTGTCGGTATCGCCCAAGGACGTCATGCCGGGCGATGCCTCGGCACGTGACCTGATGACGCGGCATCTGGATTCGACGGACCCCGAGGAGAGACAGCAGGAGCGGCTGGACGATGCAAACGATCTGAGCTTTCCCGCCAGCGATCCGCCTGCTGTTACCGGTGGCATCACCCGCATCGAAAGACCGAGTCAGCCATCGCCACCGTGAGCGCGGAGCAAACGGCTATCCCGTGACTGACGTTTCAGTTCAACGCAGCAGCCGCGCGCGGCTCGCCACGACGGCCATCGTGGCAGCCAGCAGCGCGATGATCCCGATCGCAGACTGCAGCCCCAGTCCTTCCGCAACCGCACCCATCAGCGGTGGCCCCATCAGGCTACCTGCATAGCCCATGGTTGCCACGCCAGCCAGCGCGACCTTGCTTTCCTTGCCAGCGGCGCTGTAGACAAAAGGGAAGACCAGTGCCAACCCGAGTCCGGCCAATGCGAAGCCGGCCAGCGCCATGAATGCGCCGGGTGCGAGCATGGCGATCGCCAGTCCGAGGGCCGCCGTTGCCGAGCCTGCGCACACCAGCGCCTGTGCGCCATACCGGGCCTTCAATGTGTCACCCCAGCTGCGCGCGACCAGCATCATCATCGAGAACGCCGACAGCGCCAGCGGTGCCATCGCATCCGATGCGTCGAATTGCTCCTTCATGAACAAGCTGCTCCAGCTGCCGATGCTGCCCTCGGCAATTGCGCAGAGCAGGCCCAGCGCACCCAGCAAGGCCAGCCGGCCGCGCGGCAGCACGAATGCGGGCGCAGTCGCGGCTCCGGTGTCGTGGGCGGTAGCATCGCCTTCAGCGATCCCGCCACCGGCTGACGCGCCCATCCCTTGCAAGCATAGCCACAGCAGCCCACCCAGCGGCAGCGCCAGCAGCGTGAACTGCTGCATCGCCGTGATCGCCATCGCTGCCATCACGCTACCCAGCGTCACGCCGGCCAGGCCGCCTGCACACGCACAGGCATGCAGGCGCGACATCATCGGTGTCCCTTGCGCTGCCTCCTGACGGGCCGCGACGCCGTTCATTGCCACATCGAAGCTGCTGGCCGTGATGCCCAGCACCAGCACGGCCAGCATCAGCAGCGGCAGCGACGGCGAGGCGGCCGCCGCCATCAGCACGCCGGGCAGCGCCAGACCGGCGATGCGCAAGGTGCGCAAACTGCCCAGCCGGGCGAGCAACCGCGACGACACCTGCGGCGACAGCACCGCGCCGATGCCCGCGCACAGCAAGACCAGCGACAGTTGCGTATGCGTCAGTTGCAATCCCTGCTTGATGGCCGGCAGCCGGCCTGCCCACGACCCCATCAGCAAGCCGTACCACGCAAAGAGCGACGGCAATGCCAGTCGGCGCAGGTCGGCCAGCGCAAAGGCGCGGTCGGCAGGGGCAGTAAGGACGGGGTGGACGGCAAGTGTGGAAAGCTCGGCGGTCGGCGTCAGGGACATGGTCACGAAGGAAGCTTGCTGCAGGGAATACCCCTTTGTTCGTGACCTCCGGAAATAGTTTCTGTCGGGCAGAAAAAAATGCCGACGTTGATATCCCTCAAGTTACCAAAGTTGCAACAGCCGTACTGTTCAAGCACTGGCAACCGGGATGAAGCAATGAAGCAGGTTCATACTCATTACGACAACCTGAAGGTGGCGCGGGACGCGCCGCCTGAGGTGATTCGCGCCGCCTACAAGACGCTGAGCCACAAGTTCCATCCGGATCGTCATGGTGGCAGCGCCAAGGCGACGCAGACTTTCCAGCTGATCAGCTCGGCTTACGAGGTCTTGTCCGATCAGGAACGCCGGCGCAAGCACGACGCGTGGATAGCGCGCGCCGAAGCCGAGCCGGCCGCCAGGCCAGCTGCATCGCCCCCATCGAAACCCTGGAACGGACGTGAACGGCGCAAGAAGCCGCCGATTGCCGCAGCGCGGGCGGCTGGCCGTGCCGCAGCAGCCGGCTTGCGTGCGCCAGGCATCACGGCGGTGCTTTGGGCGTCGGTGGCCCTGATGGGTGCGATGCTGGTGCTCCTGTTCCAACGCTGACGGCGCGGTTGCGCGACAGAACGCGACCCGGCACCACCCGGCACCACATTGCGCGGCAAGACACGACACGACGGCCGATCCGTTCCCGCCTGGCCACGGCTTCAAGCTCAAGGAAATTTTTGCGCGGTTTGATGACTTTGCGCAACTTGATGTTATAGAATTTATCCACATAAATTCGTCCTGCAGGACCTCAGGAGCCGATAGCAAAGCAGGCTTATCTTTCGTGGAAGGTGTCCGCCGCCCTGCAGATCTTTGGCAGCTGGGCTGGTAGCCTGTTGATTCTGCTGGCGACGATATGGATTATTGCGCTGCACCAGATCGACGAGCGTGAAGACCGCTTTCGCCTGCGAGCCATTGATGCATTGGGCATCGAAGCCGGGCAACTCGCCAGCGAGGTCGGCGAGACGGTGCGCGACGCCGACAACCTCCTGCTGCTGATCAAGGACGAAATCGACAGCGGTCGCGATATCAGCCGCTTCGATGTCTATCTGAAAAGCGTCCTCGGCAGCAAGGCAGCGCGCGTGTTTGTCGTCGATGCCGCAGGCAAGCCAATGGCACGCTCGATGCCGGGCGAAGCAGGGCGCCTGCCGCCATCCCTGTACTTGCAGGGACTCGCCCAGGAACCCGGACTGGGGATGCGGATTGACCATGGCATCGTCAGCACCGCACAGGACAATGTCCGGATGCTCGCGTTTTCACGTCGCCTCAATGGCATAGACGGCAAGTTCGCCGGTGCCGTCGTGATCGAGTTGAGCGCCGAAGACCTGGCAGCCAACGAATCCGACGTCAGCTTGCGGTATGCGACGCTGGTGCTGCTGCGCACCCCCGACGGCGTCGACCTGCACGCGATGAGCAAGCTCCCCGGTGCCCTGAACATGCGTTCGCCCGAGCGGCTGCATGCCGACCGCTTGCGCAGCGCCAGCGAACTGTTCGAGGGCAGCGCATTCACCGATGGGCGCGCGCGCTTCATCGCCTGGCAGCGTATCGATCGTTATCCGCTGGTGGTACTGGCCAGCGTTCCCGAGCAAGTGGCGCTGGATCAGCATCGCTCGCAAGGCCATGTGGAGACGCTGGGTGCCATGGCGCTCAGCGCGCTGCTCACCGTAGGCGCCGCACTGGGCGCCACGTTGCAGTGGCGGCGCCATACCCGGCGCAAGAAGGTGCGCGCCATTCAGAAATCCTTTCGACAGGCCGTCGAGGGAACGATGGAAGCGTTGTACATGGTGCGTCCGCTGTACGGCGAACACGGTGCTGTGCGCGACTTCCTGATCGAAGACTGCAACGAGCAGGCGGCGCGCCGCATGCACCTCAAGCGCGAAGACATGCTGGGCCATACCCTGCGCGAGCTGATGGCGCATGAAGACAATCTGCGCATGCATGCCTTCCTGCTGCGCATCCTCGCCGAGGGGCTGGTCGAGGACGAGATCGAAATCGGCTGGCATGACCGCCACCAGTCGGGCGTTGCGCCCGCAGGCTGGATACAGCGGCGCGGCGTCAAGACCGAAGCCGGCATCGCCGTCACCGTGCGCGATGTCACCGAATCGCGCAGCCAGCAGGAGGCGCTGGCCAGGATGGCCGTCACGGACGCGCTGACGGGCTTGCCGAACCGGCGCTGGCTGGTCGATCACTTGCCCGCCATCCTGCGTGCCAGCGGCGAGGGCCGGCGCAAGGTGGCGCTGCTGTTCATCGACCTCGACAACTTCAAGGTCGTCAACGATACCCTGGGCCACGAGGTTGGCGACCGCGTGCTGACCGATGTCACCGCCTGCCTGAAGTCGACAGTGCGTTTGTATGACACGGTCGTGCGGCTGGGCGGCGATGAATTCACCGTCGTGGTCGAAGACGTCGACAGCACGCGCGATGTGGAAGAACGGGCCGCGCGCGTGGTCGCTGCCGTCAACCGTTTGAACCAGACCGCTTCCTGGGGTGCGTTCGCGGTGACGGCGTCAGTCGGCATCGCCGTCTTCCCCGACCATACGTCAGATGCGCAAGTGCTGCTGCAATACGCGGACATTGCCATGTATTCCGCCAAGGCCGCCGGCAAGGCGCAATACCGCATGTTCTCTGCCGAACACGCGATGGAACTGCAGCGACGCGTGCAGCTGCAACAGGACTTGCAAAAGGCAGTCGGCACCTATCAATTGCAGCTGCACTACCAGCCGCGCGTCGATGCGTTTACCGGCAAGCTGACCGGGCTCGAATCGCTGCTTCGCTGGCATCACCCGGAAAACGGCCTGGTGTTGCCGAATGAATTCATACCGCTGGCAGAAGAGCGCGGCCTGATCATCGAGGTCGGCGAATGGGCGTTCGAGCTGCTGTGCCGCCAGATACGCGCCTGGCAGGACCAGGGGCTGGATTGCCGCCGCGTGTCGTTCAACGTGTCGGAAATGCAGGTGCGCAGCGAACGCTTCCGCGACTACCTGACCGATTGCCTCGCGCGCCACGGCTTGACTACCGATCACATCGCGCTCGAGCTCACCGAATCGGCGATCAGCAGTGACGACGAGGTGCTTGTCAACGAGCTGGAGAAATTGCACGACATGGGCCTGCGCATCGAGATCGACGATTTCGGCACCGGCCATTCATCCTTGTCGCGGCTGCGCCGGCTGGCGGTGGACGTGCTCAAAATTGATCAGTCATTCGTGCATACGCTGGGCCAGGACCTGAAAGGCGATGCGCTGTGCAGCGCCATTCACTCGATCGGCCAGGCGCTGGGCATCGTGATCGTCGCCGAAGGGGTGGAAACAGCGGAGCAACTGGAGCGGCTGCGCCAGTTCGGCTCCGATGAGGTGCAGGGCTACCTGATCTCACGTCCCATGCCGGCCAGCGCGCTGTCGCCGATGTTGCAGGGCCAGCCCCTGTTCGACCCGGTGCCCCGCACGCTGATGCGGCTGAAGCGGCCCTGAAGCGACACCGAAGCGATCCGCAAGTGATCCGCAAGTGATCCGCGAGCGACCCGGTAACGACCCGGTAACGACCCGGTAACGACCCGGACCTGGTGCTGATGTCGTCGGGCTGCATGCCCCGCTCACCCGGGCATCGTGGAAGGCGAGGGGCCTGCCGTCTCCGGTATAGTGTGGCGTCCATCAAGCCAGGGCGCCTGCGCGCCGTAACCCTATCGACGTGAGTACATCTCCTGAATCAGCGGTCGTCCTGCCTGCGCTGCGGCGCATGGGCTTGCTCGATGCCGGCGAAACGCCGCAGGTGACGCCGCTGGCGGGTGGCGTGTCGTCCCTGATCGTGCGCGTCGATACCCGTCGCGGTCCGCTTTGTGTGAAGCAGGCGCTGCCGGCCTTGAAGGTCGCCACCGAATGGCTGGCACCGCAGGATCGCAGCCACGCTGAAGTCGCCTGGTTGCGTGAAGTGTCGGCGCAATGGCCGCAGGCCGTGCCCGCGCTGCTGGCTGAGGACCCCGCGTCTTACTGTTTTGCGATGCGCTGGCTGCCGCCGCAGGATTACCCGGTATGGAAGACCCAGCTGCGCGACGGCTGCGCCGACCTGGCGACCGCCCGCCAGTTGGCGACACTGGTGGCCGCCATCCACGCCGGCACGGCGGGCAATGCGGCGCTGGCCGCGCGCTTCGCCTATGACGCCAATTTTTTCGAGCTCAGGCTCGATCCGTATTTCGGCGCGGCCGCGCGTGCCCATCCCGATTGCGCGCCGGTGCTGCAGCAACTGTCGGCCGACACCGCCGCGCGCAAACTGGCCCTCGTCCACGGCGACATCAGCCCGAAGAACATCCTGGTCGGCCGCGCCGGCCCGGTGATTCTCGATGCCGAGTGCGCCTGGTATGGCGACCCGGCCTTCGACGCCGCCTTCTGCCTGTGTCATTTGTTCGCCAAGTGCCTGTGGCAGCCTTCGCAGCCCGCACACCGCGCGCATTACCTCGCTGCGTGGGACGCGTTTTGCGAGACCTACCTCGACGGGGTCAACTGGGAAGCGCGCGATGCGATCGCAGCGCGTATCGCACTGCTGCTGGCCGGTATCCTGCTGGCGCGTGTCGATGGCAAGTCGCCGCTCGAATATCTCGGCGAGCCCGAGCGAGCACTGCAGCGGCAATACGCGCGACGCTGGCTGCTCGCATCCGACCGCACATTGGCCGCGATGCGCGCCGACTGGCAAGCGATGCTGGCCTGATTCAAGGCATCTGCCAAACCCACTAACCCCGCCAACCTTGTCAATCAACTTCAGCTTGTGAAGAGAACCGCACCATGCAAACACTGATCCGCCAACTCACTGCACGACGCATCTGGGACTCGCGTGGCCGGCCTACGGTTGAAGTCGACGTGCATCTCGATGGCGGCATCTGCGGGCGCGGTATTGCACCGGCAGGCGCGTCGACCGGCAGCCATGAAGCGGTCGAGTTGCGCGACGGTGGTGCGGCCTTCGACGGCTATGGCGTGCAGCGCGCGCTGGACGGCATCGTGCGCGAGATCGCGCCGGCGCTGGTCGGGATGGATGTGATGCAGCAGCAGGCAATCGACAGCCTGCTGGTGCAGCTCGATGGCACGCCGAATAAATCCCGGCTGGGCGGCAATGCGCTGATCGCCACGTCGATGGCAGTACTCGATGCGGCCGCCAAGGCCAGTGGCCTGCCGTTGTGGCGCTATCTGGCCGGCGGTGCGCCGGTGCGCATGCCCTTGCCCGAGATTCAGATTTTCGGCGGCGGCGCCCATGCGCAGGGCCGCATCGACATTCAGGACTTGCTGGTGATGCCGGTGGGCGCCCACAGCATCGACGAGGCGCTGGCGATGGTGGCAGATGTCTACCGTGCGGCAGGCAAGCTGATGGATGAAGCGGGCCGTCGCGCCGGTGTCGCTGACGAAGGTGGCTGGTGGCCTGATTTCGACAGCAACGAGCAGGCGCTGGAGATGCTGACGCGCTCGATTGAAAAGGCAGGCTATCGCCATGGCGAGGTGATGATCTCGCTCGACATCGCTGCCTCCGAATTCGGGCGCAATGGCGTCTACCGTCCCGGCCTCGCCGACGCCTCCGGCGCAACCGCCTACACGACCGACGAATGGCTGGCGGTGCTGCTGCAATGGGTGGCGCGCTATCCCATCCTGTCGGTCGAAGACCCGGTGGCCGAAGACGACACGGCAGGCATGGTTGCCTTCACGGCGGCCGTTGGCGAGCGCGTGCAGGTGATCGGCGACGATTACCTCGTCACGAATGCTGCACGCGTCGATGCAGCGGCCAGTGACCTGGCCTGCAATGCCGTGCTGATCAAGCCCAACCAGGCTGGCACCATCAGCGAGACCTTGGCCGCGCTTGAGGCTGCCAAAAGTCATGGCATGGGCACCATCGTATCTGCGCGCTCCGGTGAAACCGAAGACGTGATGATTTCGCATCTGTCGGTCGGCTGGAATGCCGGCCAGCTGAAGGTCGGGTCCTTTGCGCGCTCCGAACGGATGGCGAAATGGAACGAGTTGCTGCGTATCGGCGAGACGCTGGGCATTGATGATGTCTTTGCGGGTAGGACAGCTTTTCCCTTCGGGCCGATAGAGGGCTGAATCCCAGCGCATCCGCCGCGAACGGGGCGAGCACCCCGTGGCAAAGACCCGTGGCAACCCTGATCAGCCTCGATCCGGTGGGTGGCTGGCGGCCTTGTCCAGCGGCCACAGCGGGCGCCGCAGATGCTGGAACGGGAACAGCGCATAATTCGAACTGGTCGGTCCACCCTGGTCTGCATCGCATTCGACCAGTCCGCGCGAGAGCGGCCCGAACACCGGGCGGCAGTACATGCGCGATTTGAGCAGCAGGAAATCCTTCGTTGCGGGCTCGACGCCGACACAGCGGAACACGCCGAGGTCATACGGCTCTGTGCGGCGTTCCGTGATCACCAGTTGCGCAGGGCCGATATCGAACAGCACGGTCCTGCCCATGGCCACGCGCTGGCCGGTGTAGATCGGGCCGGTGACGGTGAACACGCCATCGCTTCGGGCGCGCACACGACCCGACAAGCGCAGCGGCTGCTTCCGGATGCCGAGCGCTTCCAGCGGCACCCGGTTGCCGACATGGACCGCGATGTCCTCATCCAGCGGCGCCTCCCATAATTCGTCCACCGCTTGCGGGTCGCACAGCGGTCCCGCCAGCATTCCGGACAAGCCGGCATCCAGCGCGGCCTGCAGGACATCCATCGTGTCGCAAGTGCCGCCCGACATCACATTGTCGCTGTGGTCGAGCAGCAGTACCGGGCCGCTGCCGGGCGACGCGGCCAGCGCGGCCGCTGCTGCGATCGATTCAGACGTCGGCGCGCTGCGATAGACGAAGCCTTCGCGCTCGGCCCACACCTGTGCGGCGATACGGTCGGCCACGCTTTGCGCGAGTGCCGGGTCGCCATCGGTGGTGACCAGCACCGACATGCCGGCATCCGGCATGTCGGCCAGCGAGAAGCCGGCCATCACGGTCGCAGCCAGCACGCCGGGCTCGCGTTCGGCCGCGCGCGCCGCATCGACTGCGCGCTGCATTGCGCCCTCGGCCGTCGCGCTGCGCAGCGTGTGCGACAGCAGCGGCAGCTGCCGCCAGCGCGTGACCGGACGGGTGCGGCCTGCCAGACTGTCGAGCAGCAGGCGTGCCGCATGCTCGCCGGTCTCGGCCATGTCGACATGCGGATAAGTCTTGAAGCCGACCAGGATGTCGACATGGTCGACCATGCGCTGCGTGACATTGCCGTGCAGGTCGAGCGCAACCGCGATCGGCACGCCGGGCAGGCGCCGGCGCAATTCGGCCAGCAGCCAGCCTTCGACGTCGGCTTCATGCTCACTGACCATCGCGCCATGCAGGTCAAGCAGGATGGCTTTCACGCCGGGCTTGGCAGCATCGAGTACGCGCCGGCACAGCTGTTCGCAGGCGTCGGCCGTGACCGTGCCGCCGGGGTTGGCGGTGGCCGATACCGGCGTCAGCAGTTGTGCGCCCGGCAGCGCTTCGACAGCGCGGATGAAGGCCCCGAGCGCCGTGCGTGCGCCATGCTGGTCGGCGAGGGCGTCAGCCCCGTCCAGCGGCTCGAAATCGGCCAGCGCCGTCGGTAGCGGCGAAAAGGTATTGGTTTCGTGGTTGATGCGCGCCAGCATAAAGGTCATCAGGGCCTCGCGTCTTCATGTTCGACCATCATGGCTTGCTGGCGCCCTGGCTTCGCAGCGTCGGCAAGCCGGGGCGCAGTAAAGGCTCAGCCGGGCTGTCGCAGTGCGCGCTTGAGCAGCTTGCCATTCGCATTGCGCGGCAGCGGCGCATCGACGAACACCACTTGCTCGGGCACCTTGTAGTCGGCCAGCCTTTGCGCGCAATGCGCGCGCACCGCATCGGCATCGGCACTGCCCTGCGGCGCATACAGGTAGGCATGCACGCGCTCGCCGAGCACCGGGCATGGATGACCGACGACCGCTGCCTCGACCACGCCGGGCACGCCCATCAGCACGTTCTCGACTTCGACCGAATAGATCTTGTAGCCACCGCGATTGATCATGTCCTTGATGCGGTCGAAGATGCGCACCAGTCCCTGCGCATCGACCGAGCCGAGGTCGCCGGAGCGCCAGCAGCCCTCGGCAAAGCCTTTCGCGGTCGCTTCCGGATTGTCCCAGTAGCCGGGTACGACCATCGGGCCGCCTATCCACAGCTCGCCGGATTCGCCTGCCGGCACTTCGTGGCCGTCGTCATCCATCACATGGATGTCGGCGCAGGGCACCGCGATGCCGACGGCGTCGTGATGGATGGCCGACAGCCCCAGTGGCATGATGGTGGCCGGCGACGTGGTCTCGGTCGAGCCATAGCAGTTGACCAGCGTCAGCCCCGGCACGGCCTGCGCGAGCGCCTGCACGGTAGGCACTGGCATCGGCGCGCCGCCAAAGCCGCCGACGCGCCAGGCCGACAGGTCGCGTTGCGTGAAGGTCGGCTGAAGCAGGCAGAGCTGGTACATCGCCGGCACCATCAGCGAGTAGGTGATGCGTTCGTCTGCCAGCAACTGCACGAAGGATGGCGCCTTGAACTCGGGCACGATCACCAGCGTGCCGCCGACATGCACCATCGCGGCGATCAATGCGATCAGTCCCGTCACATGGCTGGCCGGCACGGCCAGCGCCGCGCGATCCGCATGGCTGAGCTTGAGCGCGACTTCATAGTGGACCACCGAATGCGCGATGTTGAAGTGGGTCAGCATCGCTCCCTTCGGATGACCGGTGGTGCCCGAGGTATAGAGGATGCAGGCGCAGTCGTCTTCGGCGACGCGTGCCATCGTCACGCCGTGCCCGCTGCCACGGGCCAGTTCATACAGGCAGCCGGCCGGCTGGCGCACGCGCAGGCCGGGAGCGGCGATGGCGTCAGGAATGCGGTCTTCCAGCGCGTCGTCGTAAACGATGCCGGCCGCGCCGCACTGGTTGACGATGTAAGCGAGGCCCGGTGCCTGTTCGCGCACGCCGACCGGCACGGCGATCACGCCCAGCTTCTGCAGCGCGAACAGCACGCTGACGAATTCGGGGCGATTGGACAGGAACAGCACCACGCGTTCGCCTTTGTGCAGGCCTTCGGCGGCAAAGCCGGCGGCCAGCCGATCGACTTCGTCGGCCAGCTGTCCATAGGTCCAGCGCTTGCCTTCGCAGCTGATGGCTTCGCTGTCCGGCGCCAGCGACGCACTGCGCGACAGCATCGCGTAGAAGGAGGGCGGCCGTTCGACGAAGCAGCGCATGCGGCGACCGAAATGTTCCTCTTCCCGCATTGCGGGCAGGTCTACATGGTCTTCCCAGTGAATCATGGCCACGCCGGGTACGGACATCTCAATGGGGATTGTGAGCATTGGCACCGCGCTCGATCAGGATCTCCTCGTCGAGCAGGTTGCGTGAGTGGTTGAGGTCGGATTGCGCGATCACGACCGACAATTCGCTACCGCGCAGGCTGGAGATGACTTCGGACAGCCGCGCCGACAGCGCAGGGGCGACGCCTTCGAAGGGTTCATCGAGCAGCAACAGCTTGCGGCCGATGGACAGCGCGCGCGCCAGCGCTACCAGTTTCTGCTGGCCACCGGACAGCAGCAGCGCGCGGCGCTCACGCATTTCCTTCAGTTCGGGCAGCACGTCATAGATGAACGCCAGCCGCGGCGCGGTATTGCGCACCTTCGCGGCCCACAGCGGCACGAGGATGTTTTCTTCTACCGTCAGTTCCGGTACCAGACCGCGGTCTTCGGGCATGTAGCCGATGCCGAGCGCGGCGCGCAGGTGGCGCGGCATGCGCGCGAGGTCATTGCCTTCGAAGCGCAGGCTGCCGGTGGTCACTGGCAGGTGGCCCATGATGGCGCGCAGCGTGGTCGTCTTGCCGGCGCCGTTGCGGCCGATCAGGCCGATCATCTTGCCTTCGCGGACCGACAGGGACAGCCCGCGCAGTACCTGCACCGACTGGATGGAGACATCGATGGCGGCGATTTCAAGCATGGGCGGCAGCTTCCCTGGTTTCGCCGGTCACATGGCGCTGCACGTCGGGGTGGGCGAGCACCTCGTCCGGATGGCCATCGGCAATGATACGGCCGCTGTAGAAGGCCGCCACGCGGTCGGAAAAACGCTGGACGATATCCATGTCGTGTTCGACGAACAGCACCGTCATCGCTTCATGCGACAGTGCGCGCATCACGGTCTCCATCATCGGGAATT
>JACCDI010147300.1_pt1 | contig 16026 bp, 15 predicted proteins | sample 7442791 | NCBI WGS metagenome assembly JACCDI01 (sample SAMN15323434, study PRJNA562643) | freshwater metagenome | isolation source: river surface water | place: USA:Blue River Watershed | collected 2017-08-15 | reverse complement strand
CAGGAAGAACCAGCATGTGGTTCTTGGCGCCACCGAGCGCCTGCACTCGTTTTCCAGAACGTGAAGCGTTTTCGTAAATATATTGCGCAATAGGTGTTGAACCAACGAAAGAGATTGACTCAACATCAGGGCTATTGAGAAGTCCATCTACAGATTCTTTATCGCCATTGAGTACATTAAATACGCCATCAGGAAGGCCTGCCTCTTTCCAGAGTTTTGCTATCCAGATTGATGCGCTTGGATCCTTTTCAGATGGCTTGATGACAACGGTGTTTCCAGCAGCGATTGCGATTGGGTAGAACCACATAGGAACCATCGCTGGGAAGTTAAAGGGGCTGATGATTCCAACGACGCCAAGTGGTTGGCGGGTTGAATAGACATCTACACCAGTTGAAACGTTCTCGGAGTAGAAACCTTTCAGCAGGTGAGGAATTCCAGTTGCAAATTCAACGACTTCCTGGCCACGAGTAATTTCGCCAAGAGCATCTGATAGCACCTTGCCGTGTTCGCTGGTGATGATTTCAGCAAGCTCGCTCTTTTTATCGTTGAGTAATTCGCGGAATTTAAAAACAATCTGCTGACGCTTAGCGAGTGATTCATCGCGCCAACGAGGGAAGGCATCCTTGGCCGCTTTGATGGCAGCGTTGATCTCAGCTTGATCGGCGAGGGCAACTCGCTTGGTCTCGGTGCCAAGAGCGGGGTCATACACCGGAGCGGTTCTGCCTGATTTGCTGACATATTCGGCGCCATTTATCCAGTGATTGACGGTTGTGCTCATGTTTCCCCCTAGAAGTAAGACCCCGATAATAGAGGTCAAGTTGCGTTACACATAAGTCACATTTAGGATTGAAGCGTTTAAGGGGAGTACCTAGTTACAGCTACCTCGTCAATACGGTGTAAAAACCCGGGGCGCTGGCCACCACAGTGGTTAGGAAGACCTTGACCACGTTCTTCATTACGCGAGTCAAGGAGCCTTTTCATGGATGTATCACTACTGGTCTGGTCACTTACAGTCGGAGCAATTCTTCTTCTGATCATTGTTGACCTCTTCACCGTCAGCGCCAAACCTCATGAGGTTAAATTTAAGGAAGCCGCTGGCTGGTCAATTTTCTATATCGGAATTGCTATTGCCTTCGGTATTTGGGTCTGGAGCCAATACGGTAGCCAGAAGGGCACCGAATATTTCGCCGCTTACTTAGTAGAAAAATCTCTCTCCGTAGATAACCTCTTTGTCTTCGTCATTATCTTGGCGCAGTTTGCTGTGCCTAGTATTTATCACCAGAGAATTCTGCTTATCGGTGTTGTTCTTGCATTGGTACTTCGTGCAATCTTTATCGCGGTTGGAGCAGCAGCGCTCGCTGCGTTCTCCTTCACCTTCGTGATCTTTGGTGCAATATTGATTTGGACCGGCGTTGGTCTCTTCAAACACTGGGATGAAGATCCAGAACCTAGCGATAACAAACTGGTCAAAATTATGCGCAAGCGGATTGCGATGGTTGACGAGTATCACGGTACAAAGCTCTTCATCCGTCAGAACGGTAAGCGTTATGCCACTCCGATGTTTATGGTGATGGTGGCAATTGCTTCGACAGATTTACTTTTCGCACTCGATTCCATTCCAGCAACATTCGGCGTTACATCTGAGACTTTCCTGGTCTTCTCCGCCAATGCCTTTGCTTTGTTGGGTCTGCGCGCGCTCTACTTCCTCGTGAAGGGGCTTTTGGACCGATTGGTATACCTCTCACTTGGACTATCAATAATCTTGATGTTTATCGGCGTGAAACTAGTCGTGACGTACCTTCACGAACAGTTCGACTCAATACCTAAGATTCAAACCTCTATCAGCTTGGGTGTAATCGGTACTATTCTTGTCATATCGACTATCGCAAGCTTGGTGAAGACAAAGAAAGATCCGTCAAGCAAAGCTCACGCTGGTCGAATCACAGGAAGCGATGATGACGATGAAAAGCGAGATCAGTAAGGGTTGGAAACTTCTTCCTTCCCCTATTCGCAAAACGATAGTTTCAGTTTTTGGTTCAACATTTATCGTTATTGGTCTCTTGCTGTCCGTACTCCCCGGGCCATTCACAATTCCACTAGTAATACTTGGTTTGCTCATTCTCGGAATTGAATTTGCCTGGGCGCAGCGCACCTTGGAGAGAGTGAAACAGCAAGGTGCAAAGCTCAATCCTAAAAAGTTATTTAAGAAGTAAAACCTTCAATAGCCCGTCGGTTGCAAGCTCAATCATTTCTAGAACCTCTCGATAGGCCTCGATAGTTTCACCCCATGGGTCGGGCACCTGAAGCCTTTCTGCTTCAGGTGAAGTTGGATCTATATGCGCAAGTTCTGGATCAAAGGATCTCAGCATTACCACCTTCGCTCTATCTGCATCTGTACGCGCACCGTTGAGAATATTGGCGCGATTAGTCAGATCCATAGGCAGAATAAGATCGACTTCGTCAAAGAAGCTCCGTTGAAATTTGCGGGATGTATGTGAGTACGTATAGCCGGCAGCTTCCCACGTTTTTCGAGAGAGATGATGCGCATCCTCGCCATCATGCCAACCTGAAGTTCCACTACTGGTAACTTCAAATCGTGGCTGTGATACTCCGCGAGTTTTATTGTGCAAAACGGCAGCTGCCATCGGAGATCTGCAAATGTTGCCAAGGCAGACCATTTCGACTCGAATCAAGTCTTGGGAGCGTAACTTTTCAATATATTGATTCTGCACGAGATGACCATATCCAAAGATGACGTACTTCTTCTAATATGCGCGTTATGACCTCTGCAGTTCTGGTTGAAGAACTTACTGAAGATCAGTGGCAGCGCTATCGCGATATTCGTCTGGCCGCGCTCGAAAGCGATGGACATGCTTTTGGTGGAAGTTTGGAAGCTGAAGTCCTGTACTCAGAGGATGAATGGCGCTCCAAAGCTCGACAGTATGTAGCGTTGGTTGCCACTGTATCCAATGAAGACATTGGAATGATGACTGTAGAAAATCTCAAGGGAGATTTTGGGGCAACATGCTGGATTGGAAGTTGTTGGGTTGATCCCGAGTATCGTCAACATGGGGCGCTTCGCGCACTCTTTTCTTACGTTGATGCTCAACCCACGCATCGAGCGTGGGGTATTCAGGGGCTAGGGGTGTGGGTCGATAACGAAGTAGCTATTCGAGCCTATGAAAAACTTGGATTTGTTACCAAAGGGGAACCACAAGAGAGCACTCGCAAGCCTGGGCTTTTTTATCAGCGCATGATTAGAACTGCAGCTCTGTAGCTACTCTGCAATATTTTGAAGCTGAATCCGGTATTGGCGTTTTCCGGATTCTAAAACGTATGAATCGTAAAGTTTTCGAGCAGTTGCATTATCTTCATCTGTATTCCAATACAACCGAGAACACTTCATCGCAATTGCGTAATCTTTTACGTAATCAATCAGAGCACGGCCTGCACCATTACCTCTGACTAACGGATCCACAAATAAATCCTCGAGATAGCAATGTCCATTTGGAGACCAAGTTGAGTTCTGCAAGTTATATGTCGTAAAACCGATTACCTGTCCGTCAGACTCAGCTACAGCACACTTCATATTGAAATCAGGGTCCATAATGCGCTGCCATGTGCGCTCTGTCTGTTCAGGTGCAACTGCTGTCTTATAGAAATCCAAATAACCTTGCCAAAGAATGAGCCAGCGCTCTTTATCGCGCGCTTCAATGGGGCGAATAAATACACCTAATTTTTCAGCCATATGCCAATCGTAGTGTGCCGATATACCCTTGAGGTATGAGCACACGAGAATATGCTGTCATTACTGGAGCAAGTAGTGGAATTGGAGCAGCGACTGCGCAATTACTTGCTGAAAATGGATATCATGTAATTGCGGCTGCACGTCGTATAGAAAAACTTAAAGAACTTGCACAGGGCCACCCAGAAATAGAAGCAATCGCACTCGATGTGACTAATCAAGCAAGTGTCGATTCGCTCGCTGCACATGTATCAGGCAAGCCCGTTGCCGTTTTAGTCAACTGTGCAGGTGGTGCTTTCGATTTTGATCCAGTAACAGAGTCAGATCCTGAAATATGGAAGAAGACTTTTGATGTCAATGTGGTGGGTTCTGTTCGTATGGTGAAAGCACTCACGCCCGCAATGCTCAGCCATGGGCGAGGCCATATTGTGATCATCTCTTCTACTGCTGGCCATCGCGCTTATGAGAATGGTGGAAGTTATGTGGCATCGAAGTTTGCGGAAACTTCACTCGCAGAGACCTTGCGCCTAGAACTTAACGGCCAGCCGATACGAGTGACAGAGATTGCACCTGGCATGGTCAAGACAGACGAGTTTGCGAAGGTTCGTTTTAATGGCGACTCAGCCAGAGCTGCAAAAGTGTATGAAGGTGTAACGCGACCACTAACAGCTGAAGATGTTGCCGAATCGATTCGTTGGTCTGTGATGTTGCCCGATCATTTCAATATTGACTCAATGACAATTCGACCATTGGCACAAGCTGCGCAACATAAGGTCTATCGTCAACCACTCTAAATAACTTTTACTGAACCACCACACGATATTGATTGAGAGTTGAATCGCTGGCATAAGCAATACGGACTCCCGCAGTTCGAGACGCTTGTAAACCCGTGACAATCTGTTCTGTCAGAACTTCACCTGGGGCGACAACTGCTACACCTGGGGGATAAGGCGCAATCAAATCCGCAGAAATTCTTCCAATCGCTTGTTGAGCGCTAACCATCTCGGTCTTCGCAAAATACGCATCGCGCATAGAAGTCGCCTTCTGAGGAACAACAGACCAGCTCAGGGCGGTAGCGCTTTCACGGCGTTGTTCTTGACGTTTCTTCAGGATTGGAATGAGCGCATCGGCCAATCGATCGAAATCTGCTGCGCTATCCGCGATAGTTGCTAAGAAGACGATGGTGTCACGATCGGCCATCTCAACGCGGATGCCCTTTTCCTGCAAGTCCTCTTCAATCTCAACACCCGATGCCCCCAACTGCTGCACTCGTAGAACTAACTTTGAAGGATCGAAGCGTCCAGTTGGAAAGTCGCTTGGATAGAGAAAGATAGGTAGTGGAAATTCTGCCTGCACCATCTCCTTAAAGCGGTGAATATTGTCGAGCAACTGGCCAATTAACTCTTCACCTCGATCTTGCAAAAGAGCGCGCACTCCATCAATTGATGCCAGAGGTGCACCCGCCGGAGAAGTTGTATGCGTGGTCTCAAAACTTTGTTCCAATCTCTCAGCACTGAGCAGATTGGTGCGAGCAAGCAATAGGGCAGATGCGCTGTAACCGGGAAGTGCCTTATGTGTGCTGGTGATTAGCGCATCAGCACCTAATTGAAATGCATGCTTCGGCAGTTTGGGATGGAAACCAAAATGGCCTCCCCATGCTGCATCAAAGATAACCGGAACGTTTTTATCGTGAGCTGCTTTAATCAAAACCGGTAAATCAGAAATAGTCCCGAGATAACCAGGCTCGGTTAACAAAACCGCAATAGGTTCTTCCGCAAGCGCTCTTTCTAATTCTGCAATTCCTATTCCGATAGGTACCCCAGTTGCACCATCAATTTCTGGATTCATCCAGATAGGTTCGAGACCGGCAAGGACAAGAGCGCTCAGTACTGAGCGATGAGCAGTACGTGAGACTGCGACTTTGTCACCAGGCTGTCCAAGCGCAAAAATGACTGCTTGATTTGCGTGGGTTGAACCACCAGTAGAGAAACGGGCGTAATCAGCGCCCCACAACTGCGCAGCTAGCGACTCGGCTTGCTTGAGCGTCTGGTTTGTTAATTTGATTTCATCCAATCCACCATAGAGCGGAGTATCTGAATCAACAATTGCTCCTAGATCAGGATCTAGCGCGCTTGCTTTCTGCTTATGGCCAGGAATTGTGAACGGTGTTCGCGCCTGCTCAAAGTACGAAAGATAGGCATCTAACAGTGGTGCGTTCTTTCGCAGATTACCCATGTGGCAAGCCTAACTTGTACTTAGCCGATTGACGGCTCGCACAAACTTTGCAGGGGCTTAGAATTATCACCATGACAGCACAAGATCCTCTCCCGCAATCACGCCATCTGGCCACTGAGATTCCAGGGCCGCTATCGACTGCAGCGATGCAGCGACGTAAAGAGGCAGTGTCTGGGGGACTTGGAACTGCGCTACCGGTAATCGTCAAACGTGCACAAGATGCCATCATTGAAGATATCGATGGCAATCGCATTATCGACTTTGGTGCAGGAATCGGTGTAGTCAACGTCGGAAACTCTGCGCCGCGCGTTGTGAAAGCAGTCCAAGATGCAGTCGCCACATTTACACATACCAACTTCACTACCGCGCCATACATGGGATATATCGAAGTATGTGAAGCGCTTAACCGTTTAACCCCAGGTGACTTTAAAAAGAAATCTATCTTGCAAAATTCTGGCGCTGAAGCTGTTGAGAATGCCATCAAGATTGCGCGCCATTACACAAAGCGCGCAGCAGTCGTTGTTTTTGAGCACGCCTATCACGGACGTACTAACTTGACTATGGCTCTGACTGCTAAAAATATTCCTTATAAAGATGGATTTGGTCCATTTGCTAATGAGATCTATCGCATGCCCCTGCCTTATGCATATCGCTGGCTGGGAAATCCTGCGACCATCACCGAGGATGCACTTGAGTTAGTAACTCATAAGATTGAAAAAGAAATTGGCGCAAAGAATGTTGCCGCAATTTTAATTGAACCAGTCATTGGCGAAGGTGGATTCATGGTCCATCCAGAAGGCTTCATGCCAGGTCTGCAAGAGTTTGCAACCAAAAATGGAATTGTGTTTATTGCCGATGAAGTTCAATCAGGTTTTGCTCGCACTGGAAAACTTTTTGCAGTCGAGCACGAGAATTTGGCTCCCGACATGATCATCACCGCAAAGGGCATTGCAGGAGGCTTACCTCTTGCAGCAGTAACAGCGCGCGCGGAAATCATGGATTCTTCTCATGTCGGTGGTCTTGGTGGTACTTATGGAGGAAATCCGATTGCTTGCGCTGCTGCACTTGCAGCAATAGAGACAATTGAAGAAGAGAAGCTGGTTGAGCGCGCAGCTCACATCGGAAAAATTCTCTTCGAAACTCTCAATGCACTCAAAGCTAAGTACCCAGTCATTGGAGATGTTCGCGGTCGTGGCGCCATGGTGGCTATTGAATTGGTAAAGCCAGGTTCAAAGGATCCAAATCCAGAAGCAATGGCGAAAGTTGTTAAGTATTGCCATAGCCAAGGGCTACTTATCCTCACCGCTGGAACATATGGAAATGTGATTCGATTCTTGCCGCCGCTTGTCATTACTGATGAGCTTCTAAAAGATGGACTCTCTGTCCTAGCCGAGGGCTTCGCGCAACTCTAATAATCACCGCGCTTAATCACCCCACCAGGGGTGATTTGCCCTTCCGTTACGCATAAATCTGTATCACCCTAACCCCGTGCCAAAGAAAAAGGGTGATGAGGTTTTCGAGATTGCACAGGGCGTGACGCTCTCGCGCACACTCATCCCTGTCCTGCCCCCGAATTATCTTTCGCGAAACCATCTCTTTCCCTTGCTAGAAACGCAGGCATCCGGAACGACTGTGCTGATTGCACCAGCAGGTTACGGAAAGACCTCTCTTGTCGCTGAATGGGCAGGTAAAAGGAAAGAAAAGGTCATCTGGTTGACCTTAACGCAGAGCGACTCTATTGCGGACATGTCGGCGCTCTTTATACAAGCTACGAGAAATGCCATCCCAGGATTTGGGGAGTGGTTTGTAAATCGATCAAGTATGCAACCAGTTGAAATCGTACGTCGATGGGGAAATGAGCTACTCGCTCTTGAAGAAGAAATTATCTTCATCATCGACAACTTTCGAGAACATACCGCTAAAGATGTCGATATCGCCATTCGCCTCGTCGAACAGTTCCCATCGAACTTGAAATTTATCACTATTCGAAGAGACTCAATCGAGAATGTATATGCAACATTCTCATCACGCGGGCCACTCAAGGTAATCAGCAAACAAGATCTTCTATTTTCAGAATCTGAGATTCAAGCTCTCGCCTCGTTACATAACCTTGATCTCAGGAAGCAAGAAATTTTCGAATGCATCCAAGCGGCAAAAGGATGGCCATCAGCAGTCTCGATGCTGATGTATCAAATCTCAAAGAATCAGAGGCCAATAGATTTTGAGAAGATAACTGCATCGGAATCTGAGCCGATTCGAGCTCTGGTGAAGTCTGTTATAGATAGCGCGCCACCAGATTTACACTCCATGCTCACTTCGTTATCTGTCGTCCAAGAATTCACCCATGAACAAGCAGAAATAATCCTTCAAGAGCGCTACTCCTATGATCAGATTAATCAAATTGCTCTAGATGGAAATTACTTCATGCAAACAGGAAATCCTGAGCAAACTTTTGAATTTTCTAAGTTGGTACGAGAGGTTCTACTCACTGATCTTCGGGCGAATCCCGATTTAAAGACACAAATTCACGCCAGATTGCTGGAATATCATGAACATAGAAACGAATCCCATTTAGCGCTAGAACATGCTTTTCTTTCAAATAATTATGGAAAACTTTCTGAACTATTCCCAAACGCAGCGCGCATGCTTCAGGTCACGGGTAAAAGCCAAGAGTTGGTGAGATGGTCTGTTTTCGCTGGCGACACCTCGCGTGAAGGCTTACTTAAGCGTGGCACTGTTGAATTGGCGGGATTACTGGCTAGCAACGACTTCCATTCAGTAGTTAGTTTTATAAAACAATTACGGTTCGATGCAGAAAATACCGAATTAGAGGGATTCATTTCTCAGATTACACATGGCGCCGAAGCCTACGTTGACTTTTCACTGGGTAAATTTGATGAGTTTGATAGACATTTCGAAATTGCGATGAAGCCCATCGAAGGTTCACTCGCACTTGGGGTTGAAGAGCAGATTGCACTTCATCGCCTTGCAGCAATGCGCTACTTCATCGTGGATGAGACTGAGAAAGTGGAAGAAATTCTTGATTCATCTAGGGTATTGGCGACATCTTCGAGGATTTCACAGAACCATCTCATTCTCTCTTCCATTCAAGCCATGCAGTTATTTCAAATCGGTGATTATCGCCGAGCTTATGAGGCAGCATCTATCGCATACTCCCAGTTCACAAAAGGTAATTATGTTGGGATATTCGGGCCTCTAGAGTCGCTCTTTGTCATGGCTAGATGTCTGCTGGAATTTTCTCGAGGCAAGGAAGCAAATGAAAAGTTTTCCCAGATACGTTCGATGGCAGAACAATGGAATCAATGGAGTTGGTATTGCATGGCAGATGGTTATCTGGCACGCGATTTGGCCATTAAGGGTTTAATTGTCGAGTCTTTAGAATCAATAAGAGCCGCACACATGAAGGTAGCAAACCTACCTTTTACTCAACAATTAGATGCCCTGATTGATTTGAGTGAGATTTTTATTCGTTATCAAGTTAAAGACTTTGATCGCCTTGAGGTTTTGCTCAAAAGGGCGCATAAAGCTCGCTTCGCCCAGCAGATAAAGCTTTCATTAGATGAAAAACTTGGCCGAAAAAGTGTTCGCGAAGATGTACGGCGACTACCGTTTCGCACTCCGCGCGAGAAGATTTGGAAGCATTTAGCAGATGCCAGTGAAGTAATAGATCAAGAGAATTTAGCAATCAAGGAGTTGAAAAAAGCTCTTGAAATTGGTGCTTTGGTCGGAGCCAAAGAGACTTTCTTGCGGCAATCGCAGGAGATTGGTAATTTGATGCTGAAAATTGCCGGTGAAAAACACACTGTTTATATGGAGGATCTAGCTGTAGCAGTAGCCGAGAGAATTAAGCAAAAGCAGAACAATCAGAGTGATTTCGCCTCATCTTTAACGAAGAGAGAAATTGAAGTTCTTAGGCACCTATCCACTGATCGCCCCATTAGCGCGATAGCGGCAACTTTGCACATCTCAATAAATACGATGAAGACACACCTAAAGAATTTATATCGCAAGATGAATGTAGAAAACCGCTCGCAGGCAGTAGAAAAGGCCAAGGCAAACTTCATCCTGTAAGGCACGTGCGATAATTGGCATATGTTTGAGCCGGTATTGGAAACTGAGAGGCTTGAACTTCACCATATCTGTCCAGAAGGAATTATCGAGCTCTTTGAAGAAAAGTCCGATGCCACCGCGATAGCTGGCCGAAATATCCTCAACCCATACCGAGTCCTACTTGATTCTCCGGGACCCCTTGCTTGGCGCGTCCCAGAGGTGAAAGAAAATCCAGCTATAAACAAATGGTTCGTCCGCTTTATTGTGAAGAAAGATTCGCGAGAAATCATCGGGAGCACGAGTTTTCATGGAGCCCCCGATGAAAGCGGCATGATTGAAATTGGTCTTGGAATCGAGGAATCATTTCACAATCGAGGGTTTGCCAAAGAAACTCTCTTGGGAATGTGGGGCTGGGCAATTACGTTTCCAGAGGTGCGTTCCTTAAGATATACCGTGAGCCCAAATAATCTTCCTTCTATTGCAGTGATTAAATATTTTGGATTTGAATTTATGGGCCAACAGTTGGATGAAATTGATGGCCCAGAAGATATCTACGAGATGAGTACAGCAAGATTCAAAACTCAGTGGGGAGCAGCTCGATGAGCGATGATTTTGATTCCATCATGGGTGATATTGATGACGAACTCGATCTGACACTGTACGCAGATGCCACTGAGTTGGCCGAAGAAGTCACAGTTCAGATTCTGGCTGCAATCGAAAAGGGTTTAAAACTGAAGAGCCAATTTCATCTCGTCCTCACTGGCGGAACTCTGGGAGTACAGATCTCAGAAGCTTTAGTGAATGAATTTAATGCAGATAGTGACTCCTTCCGCGGTCTCCATATTTGGTGGAGCGATGAGCGATTTGTTTCTGCAGACAGTATCGAGAGAAATTCATTTCCATTTTATGGAAATTTAAGGAATTCCAATATCGTGGTTCATGAAGCGCTGCCGAGCGATAAAGTGGCAACTCTCCAAGAATCCGTCAGTGACTACGAACTGGCGCTTGAAAATGTGGATATCGATTTAAACATTTTGGGCCTTGGTCCTGATGGACATGTGGCATCACTATTTCCGGGAATGACCGATGTTGACGATCCTAGAAAAGTCATTGCTGTGCAAAATTCACCTAAACCACCAGCAGAACGAGTCTCGTTCACAATGTCGATGATTAACTCAGCTGAAGAAGTGTGGATTGTTGCAGCAGGTGAAAGCAAAGCAGATGCAGTTACAAAGTTAATCGAAGGTGAACTTTCCATACCAGCTAGTTATGTTCGAGGGAATTCCCACACACGTTTAATCGTGGATACGGAAGCCTTTTTCACGGAGTAAACCTTCGTAAGAGTAGATATTTCAGAGATAGGCAGAAGTTCATATAGACTGGTGCCCTCAACGTTGAGCGTATTTTTTAGCGAATAGGCATTTCATGACAGCAACGAATTTTGGAATGATTGGTCTTGGGCGTATGGGCGCCAATATCGTCAGACGTCTTGCTCGTCACAACATAGTTTCAGCTGTTTATGACGTGAGCCCAGATGCAGTCAAATCACTTGCGGCAGAGGGATCCGTACCTGCAGCAGATATGGCAGAGCTCGCATCAAAGTTAACTACGCCTCGCACAGTCTGGGTGATGGTGCCGGCTTCCGTTACAGATTCAACTATCGCGGCAATTGCAGAGCATTTATCACCAGGAGATACAGTCATCGATGGTGGAAATAGTTATTACAAAAACGATCTCAAGAACGCTGAGTTGCTCAAGGCTAAAGGAATTAATTTTGTTGATGTCGGTACCTCCGGTGGAGTGTATGGGCTAGAGCGTGGTTATTCATTGATGATTGGCGGCGATGCCGCTGTCGTGAAATCACTCGATCCAATCTTCAAAGCTCTCTGCCCAGGAGTGACATCTGCAGAGCGCACACCAGGGCGCTCTGGTGAACCAACCCAAGCAGAATATGGATATCTCCACTGTGGACCTGTGGGTGCTGGCCACTTTGTAAAGATGATTCACAATGGAATCGAATACGGCATGATGGCAGCCTTTGCTGAAGGGCTGGCAATCTTTGAAGCTGCCGACGAAATGTCACCTGCATACGATCTAGATATTCCAGCAATCACTGAAGTCTGGCGACGTGGAAGTGTTGTTGCCTCCTGGTTGCTAGATCTGACTGCGCAGGCGCTCGTTGAATCAGAAGAATTAAGTGAATACTCGACGCAAGTAAGTGACAGTGGCGAGGGCCGATGGACAGTTCAGGCCGCGATTGAAGCCGGAATTCCAGCACATGTATTGAGTGCATCCTTATACGCCCGTTTTGCTTCACGTAATAATGATGAATTTGCCAATCGAGTGCTTAGCGCGATGCGTTATAAGTTTGGTGGACATAATGAAAAGCCTCAGGCAGGAAATAAATGAAGGCAGATGCACTAGTCCTCTTTGGTGCAACCGGTGATCTAGCCAAGAAGAAACTCTTTCCTGCGCTCTATGACCTGCAAGATTTAGGGCAACTGGATCTGCCAATCGTGGGGGTCGCATCATCTAAATGGACTCAAGAAGTTTTTAAAGAGAATGTGGAAAGCGCAGTTCGCGCCCGAAAACCAGATGTCGACGAGGCAGCTCTTATTAAATTGTTGGGCGAAATCAAACTGATTGTTGGAGACTATGAAGATCCACAGACTTTTGTAGCCTTGGCAGAAGCAATCAAAGATTACAAACTTCCAGTCATTTATTTAGCAATCGCTCCTGAGTATTTTGCACGTATCACCGAAGCGCTGGCCTTGGTTGGCATTACCCGCCGCGCACGTGTAGTTGTCGAGAAGCCTTTTGGGCGTGATTTAGATAGTGCGAAAGCGCTGGATGCAGAGTTGAAGAAAATTCTGCCGGAAGAACAGATTTATCGCATCGATCACTACTTAGGTAAAGAGGCGGTAGAAGATTTATTGGTCTTCCGTTTCGCTAATACGCTCTTTGAGCCCGTCTGGAATCGCAATTATGTTTCCAATATCCAGATAACCATGGCGGAAAGTTTTGGTATTGATGGTAGAGGTAAGTTTTATGATGGAGTAGGAGCTACCAGAGACGTCCTACAGAATCACATTCTCCAAGTCCTCACTATGCTCACTATGGAGCCACCGATTGATATGGGCTCTGAAGCCATGCAGAACGAGAAGATCAAAGTCCTCTCTGCTATTCGTGACATCAACAAGAGCGATGTTGTGCGCGGACAATTCGAGGGCTATCTCGAAGAAGAGGGAGTTGCCGAAGACTCAGACACTGAAACATTTGTTGCGATGAAGTTATTCATTGATAACTGGCGCTGGGCAGGTGTTCCCATTTATCTACGTACCGGAAAAAAATTAGCTGAAACAGTTCTAGAAGTTATTGTTGAATTTAAGCAACCTCCACGAGCCCTCTTTGGAACTGGAGCTTCTAACCAGGTGCGATTTAGATTGGGCGCCAAAGATGGTGTAGATATTTCGCTGCAGGCAAAGAAGCCAGGAACTAAGTTGGTGACTGAAACCGTTGATCTCTCTGTTGAGTTTGTTGCAGAGTTTGGTGATCGCCAGGGACCCTACGAGCGCTTATTGCGCGCTGCTATGTTGGGAGATCACTTTAGGTTTACACGCATCGATGCTGTTCTCCACTCATGGCAGATTCTGGAAGACTTGCTGAAGAATCCACACCCAGTTGAGTCCTATGAAGCAGGCACTTGGGGGCCGCGTTCAGCACAAGAACTAGTTCCTGGCGGTTGGGCACCTGTAGGAACTGAAGCCGAGAACTTGAAAGATTTACATCAATAATTAAGCGTTAATCTCGCGCCTGACCAGATTTATGAGAGTACCTCCCCATGAAATCTACTTTGAAGTCATAGAAATTTCCATCGATGATTGATTGTCGAATTTGATCAACTAATCTCACGATAAATCTTTCATTGTGAATTGTGGCAAGCGTTCCGGCCAGCATCTCTTTGCTGCGGAAGAGATGGCAAAGATAAGCTCGAGTGTAATTGGTACAGGTGTAGCAATCGCATTCATCGTCAATAGGGTTAAAGTCGCGGATAAATGGTTGGTTAGATACATTAAATCGACCTGACATCGTATAGACGGCGCTAGTGCGTGCAATTCGAGAGGCAAGCACGCAGTCAAAGGTATCAACGCCATTTTCAATAGCAATAAAGAAATCTTCGGGTGCGCCAATTCCCAATAAGTGTTTTGGCTTATTCTCGGGCAAAGTTGAATTTACCCAGCCAACAATCGTGCCCAGTGAGTCTTTATCGAGCGCTCCACCGATTCCAAATCCATCAAATTGAATATCTGAAGAAGACATTGACCCCAAATCTGCAGCCGCCTTCTTTCGCAAATCTTCGTATTGAGCTCCTTGAATGACTCCAAAGAGAGCTTGATAGGGCTTGCCTACTCGAGATTCGGTAAGTCTGGCGTGCTCATCGAGGCACCGAATGGCCCAGTCGTATGTTCGCTGCATAGCTAACTCTTGATATGGACGAGTGTTGTGCAGCGTGGTGCATTCGTCGAAGGCGAACATGATGTCGGCCCCTAATTTGTGCTGAATCTGCATAGAAACTTCAGCGGTAAAGCGATGCATAGAACCATCGAGATGGCTTTTAAATGTCACCCCTTCATCGTCAACATGCGCAAGCCGTTCTTTATTGTGGGCAATCACTTGATCAGAGCGAAAAGTTTGCGCATCCATGGCGAGAACTTTTTTAAATCCGACTCCGAGTGAAAGGACCTGAAAGCCACCGCTATCTGTGAAAGTGGGTTTATCCCAGTTCATAAAGGCGCCTAATCCACCGGCTTCATCGAGCACGTCGGGCCCAGGCTGCAGATAAAGGTGATACGCATTTGCTAAGAGAGCTTGCGCACCAAGATCTTCCATTGCTTCCGGAAGCACTGTCTTTACAGTTGCTTTAGTACCAACTGGGATAAAGGCAGGGGTCTGAATCTGTCCGTGCGGAGTTGAGATTGTTCCAACTCGAGCAAGTCCCGATTCAGGCGCATATTTGATAGCGAAATCGAATCCAGTATTGGAGTTAATTTTCGCAGCTGAATCCATGTTGCATATTGTGGCAGAGTAATAGACTGTCCAAATGCCTCAATTTAAACTCAAAGATGGTCGCGAACTTGAGATTTTGGATAATGGAGTCAACTCCGAACGCGCCATTATTTTCCACCACGGAACACCTGGACATGCCAGCGCCTGGACATCGTGGTTGGAAGAGGCAGCGCTTTCAGGTATTCGTGCGATTTCCTACAGCCGCGCAGGTTACGGAACCAGTGATCGAAATCCTGGGCGTAGGGTGATCAGTATCAATAGCGATATTTCACAGATCCTTGATGCTAAAAACATTACAAAGTTTGTCTCCATCGGTTGGTCAGGCGGAGGCCCACATGCGCTCGCCAACACCTTTGACAATCGAAACGTTGGCGCGATTTCACTTGCCGGAGTAGGTGCCTTCGGTGCTACTGATCTCAACTTTTTGGAAGGTATGGGGCCAGAAAATCATGATGAGTTTGGAGCAGCGCTACAAGGTGAGGCAACCATCACTCAGTGGATGAATGAGAACGCTGGGCCGATGAAGAACGTAACTGGCAACGATATTCGTGAAGCTTTTGGCGGACTTATTGGTAATGCGGATAAAGCAGTTCTTGAAGGCGAAGTCGCCAATGAAATGGCAGCAACAATGCGCAACGGATTGGCTGTGAGCTTTGATGGTTGGATTGATGACGATTTAGTCTTTGTACAACCTTGGGGTTTCGAACTTTCAGCAATCACTGAGCCAGTAATTCTTTGGCAAGGAGATGATGATTTTATGGTTCCTCATGCCCACTCGTACTGGTTGGAAAAGCACATCCCAACAGCTCGACTTTCATTTACCCCAGGCCACGGTCATATTTCGCTCGGTGAAAAATACAAGCCCGAAATTCTCAAGCAAGCGCTGGAGTTTTTGGGATAAATGCTCT
>JACCDI011343765.1_pt1 | contig 16038 bp, 18 predicted proteins | sample 7442791 | NCBI WGS metagenome assembly JACCDI01 (sample SAMN15323434, study PRJNA562643) | freshwater metagenome | isolation source: river surface water | place: USA:Blue River Watershed | collected 2017-08-15 | reverse complement strand
TAGAACTAACAACTGACCTTTCCGATCAGATAAAACAGGCGCTAAAGAAGAAAGCGAGCCCGCGCCATGTGCCGGCGCTGATATTGCAGGCGCCAGATTTTCCTAGAACAAAGAGCGGAAAATTGGTAGAGCTAGCAGTTACGAGAGCGTTAAATAAAGACCCTATTGATAACTTAGGTGCCTTGGCTAATCCAGATTCGCTGGAATGGTTTAAAGACTTAAATCTTTAACTTTCTCCCAAGTGCGTGAGCTCCAAGAGTTAATCAGCGCCTGCTGCACGCTGACCACATCAACGGCCTCTTTAAAGCTCTGTCCAAACTTTGTGCCTTCAGCAATGGATTGCATAAATGAATAATCTTCGATCGCAACTAGATCTTCAAAGCCAATCGCATTTGCTTGACCTGGCACAAAAGCTCCGTGGAATGGGAAGCGATCTCCACCGTAGATTGTTGTGTAACCAGTGTTTAGAGAACTTCCTAATTCGTAATATTGAAGTTCATTGATCTTCTCTAGGTTCCACATCAGCGAACCTTTAGTGCCGTATATTTCAAAGGCGTTCTGGCTCTCGGGACCAACGACGGTGCGACTTACTTCAAAGGTTCCGGTGGCTCCGTTTTCAAATGTACAGAGCATTGATGCAAAGTCTTCATTTTCAACATCGCCCTTTGGATCAGTTGCCTTACCGCGCGAGTAGTGTCCTGCGTTACCAGTTGGCATTGGACGTTGCTTGATTGTCGTGTTCTGCATTCCAACAACTTCTGATATTCCACCAACTAAGAACTGCGCCATTGAGACGCTATGGCTAAGGATGTCACTTGATACTCCGTAACCTGCATCAGCTAGCTTAAATCTCCAAGTTAGAAGGCCTAGTTCGTCGCTGCCATACATACTTAAAAAGCGACCACGATAGTGAGTTATTTCGCCAAGTGCGCCACTTGCAATTAAATTCTTGGCATGAAGTACAAGCGGCGCCCAGACATAGTTATAGCCAACTCCAGTTGGTACGCCAGCAGCAGTTGCTAACTTGTAAGCCTGCACCGTCTGCTCTGGCTTTCCGCCAATTGGCTTCTCGCTAAATACCGCTTTACCTGCTTTGGTTGCAGCCTCAATCATTGGTAGGTGCAACATATTTGGTGCGGTAACCCAAACCGCATCAACATCATCAGCGGTTGTGGCTTCTTTCCAATCACCAGTTGCGCGCTTAAATCCGTAGTTTGCAACTGCGCTCTCTTGGCGCGCCGGATCGACATCTGCACAAACTTGTAAGACCGGTTCAAAAGAGCGATCAGGAAATAGTGAAGGAATGCGAAGTGCAGAACGTGAATGCGCCTGTCCCATCCAACCTAACCCAAGGACGGCGATACGAATCTCTTTCTTCATTTACTTACCTTTCCATACTTTTCCATTTGCAGAAGTCATGGGACAGCGAGGATCTTGCACTTGATCGTTCCAGGAGTCGCGGATCCAATGATGTGCTGGATCATCACAGAAAGCCATGCTGCGCTCTGGTGCTGGCCCGGCCATAACGTTTAAGAAATACATTGGATATTCAGGTGAGGCAATTGATGGGCCGTGATAACCGTGGGGCACAACATAAGTATCTCTATCGTGCAGCGTCACTGTTTCATCAACTGTTTCATCGACGGTGTAAACATGGAAGAAACCAACGCCTTCGGGATCTCCGTGATCTGACCCCTCTTTACCGATCTGGAAGTAGTAAACCTCTTCGTTAATTGTTGGGCAGCCCGGGAACTTATCGTGGCGATGTGGCGGCCAAGAGGAAAGATTGCCTCCGGGAGTAAGTACTTCACATACAAGAATCTTGTGGCACTGTGTAAAACTTGCTGGGGTCGCGATGTTATTTACCTGGCGAGTTGCCTTACCTGAACCGCGGACTTCAACGGGAACTGCTTCGGCAGCTGTGTAGCAAACAGGGAATAACTCACTCGCTTCTGCGGTAAGAAGTGCGATCTCACCAGATGTTCCACTAAATGAAACCTTTGAACCAACTGGAAGATAGATCCAATCTGAAACAGCTGCAAATACGCCTACTCGGCCTTTCAGAGTAAAAGATTGACCATCAACAGAAACCGAAACGTTTTGTGAAGAAAGAGGTAGCAGAACTCCTTCACGATCCTTTAACTCAACGCTAAATTCAGATTTAGTTGCGAAGTTATAGGTATAGAAGCCACAGTATTCCCAGCCAGCCTCCTTGGGCGTTAAAGAAATTTCGTGTTCGCTGGTTGTCAGAGTGCCTGCGGGCTTATACCAATTACTCATCTTCTATCCTCTTCTCACCATTTGTGCAGCACGGGCAACAGCAGATTCAACATCTAACTCATCTCCAAACAATAATGCGCGTCCTGGTACCAAGCCACGGATATTTGGAACCTTTAGCGCGTTTTCCCATTTGGCAAAGACATCTTCCCAATTACTACCAGGATCTCCACCCAACAACAAAATTGGGCAGCTAGTTGCTGCCGCAACTTTCTCTGGATTTGCCGGCGCAGGAATCTTTAACCAAGTAAATGCTGATGATGAGCCAAGCCCAGATGCAATAGAAACTACTTTTATTAATTTCTCCTCAGAGGGATCCAGTATCGCTCTGCCATTTTCATTCTTTACATAAGGCAAAGGTTCAATCATTGATACAAGTTCAAAATCTGCAAGTTGTGTTGTTACTGATGCAACCATCTCGATGGTTCGAGCGGTGCCAGGATCAGTCTCATCGATCCGCAATAAAGTCTTTCCACCGTCTAGTCCCATGCTTCGAATATGTTCGGCATCATAAGCGGTTAAGCGATCATCTAATTCCCACGAAGCACCGATGATTCCACCACGGTTCATAGTTCCGATCGCAACTTTTCCTTCAAGTGCTCCTAGCCAAGCCAACTCTTCGAGAATATCTGCGCTAGCCATTACTCCATCTACGCCTGGGACGACCAAGCCTCTAATCAATTTATCTAGCAAGTTATAACGATCAGCAATAGCAGTTGGATTAGCGCCCGCTGCGATAATTCCGCGCGCAGTGTGATCGGCTGCGAGCAACATCAAGCGCCCATCTTTGCCTGCAACGCTACGGCGTGATCTCTTCTTGAGTGCAAGCTGGAAAGATTTAGGGTTATTGGCGCGCGCCTCGATTAGCTCTAGGTAACGCTTTAGCTCTAACTTCATCGTTTGCTCCCCATCTTTTCAATAAACGCTTCTAAAATTTCTAAAGAGGGCATGGCATCTGCGCACATCAACTCACTCGCCAAGTACGCCCCGGCAGCGTTGGCAAAAAGTCCGATCTTTCCCAAATCCCATCCGCTAAGTAACCCATGAATCAGCGCGCCACCAAAAGCATCACCTGATCCCAGGCCACAAACCAATTTTATCGGCAGCGGTTTGATCACATGAGATTCATCTTTCGTGGCAAGCAGAACTCCATCGCCACCCATCTTTACAATCGCCAATGAAATTCCGCGGTTGAGCAGATCATCCGCTGCTTTCATTGGATCCGATATCCCGAGGGCAACTTCACACTCGGCGATATTTCCTATTGCAATTGTGCAATACGAAATCGCTCGTTGTGCAGCAACTCGAGCATCGTCTCTACTCTTCCAAAAAGATGGACGATAATCTAGATCGATAATCGTTTCTTTTGCACCTTCTCTTAATTCCAGCCACTTAAATATGCTTTCGGCGGTAGTGCCGTGCGAAAGTGCACAAGCACTAACCCAGAAGTTCTTAGCGCTGTTAAGGGTCTGTTCATCAATATCTGAGATAACAAGTTGGGTATCGGGCGCTGAAGGTTGGCGATGGAAAATAATTTTGGGATCTTCCGGTGGATCTTGAGAGGCAAGCACCACTGGGGTTAAGCCGCTTTCAGCCACTTTTACAAAATTAGTATTTACTCCAAAGCTTTTGAGTTTATTGACGACAAACTCACCAAGTGGGTCAGTTCCGACCTTGGTAACTATTGCGCTCTTGCGCCCAAGCTTGGCTGCGGCAACAGCAACATTGGTAGGAGATCCACCGATAGATTTTTGAAAAGTCTGTGGCTGACTAAAGGGGGTATTTATCTGCTCCGAGAAAAGGTCAACGCTTATTCGACCCACCGTTAATAGATCGTGAGCGATAGTCATTATTTCCTAACTTAAAGAATTGGAGCGCTTCATAATTTATAGTCCAAACTATATAGTGAAGGCCTTACTTAAAGGAATATGGAGCAGTCCAGCAAATGAGAATTGCAGTAATTGGTGCTGGTCGCATGGGTGCAATTCGCTCTGAAGATTTGATTGCCGGTGGTGCAGCGGTCACTATTTTCTCCCGCAGAGATCAAGCAGCTCAGGAGTTATCTCAGAAATTGAATTGTATTTCAGCGGGATATAACGATTTGCTGCAAAATAAATTTGATGGCTATGTCGTCGCAACTGCAACTAACGCCCATATTGAGATACTCGATAAGTTGATCCCGCTCGGGAAACCGATCTTGTGCGAGAAACCAATCTCCCTCACCGTTGAAGAAACTGATTTAGTAATTGAAAAATGCGAAAAATACGGAACACAGATTCAGGTCGGCTTTCAACGTCGCTTTGATCCGCCGATTTCTATTGCAGCCAAGAAAGTTGCTACAGGGCAAGTTGGCACTCTCTATGCGATGCATATGTATGCCCACGATCATCAGCCCTCAACTCTAGAATTTCTAGAAGGCAGCGGCAGTATTTACCGCGATCTACATGTTCATGATTTTGATCTCGTCAGATGGATTACTAAGAGCGAGATAAAAAAAGTTTATGCAACTCAGGCGGTTCGCGAACATCAACAGTACGCCAAGTACAACGATGCCGATGTTTCGCTAATCTCTCTAACCACAGAATCAGGTGTTCAGGTAGCGATTACTGGCACCCGACATAATCCAGTCGGCCATGATGTCCGCTTTGAAGTATTCGGCTCTAAAGATTCGATAGCGGTAGGACTTAATTTGAAGACACCTATCCATGACATTGATGGCGAAATTGGATTCAATGAAATCAGATTCTCCGGTTTTATTGAGCGTTTTCGCCAAGCCTTTACTGAAGAATCTAAAGCCTTCATTAAATTCGTTGAAGGAAAAACTGCTAATCCATGTCCACCAATCAACGCGCGCCAAGCTTTGCGTGTGGCAATTGCTTGTGAGGAATCAATTCTTAGCCGTTCTGCAGTAGAATTGTGATCTGATGAAGTTTGTGGCGATTGACTGGGGAACTTCATCCTTTCGCGCATGGTTAATTGAACGCGATCAAGTCTCTGACTACCTCCAAACCGATCAAGGAGTTAAGAACTTTACTTCCGGCTCTCATGGCGCCTATCTCACTGAAGTCTTGGGTAAATGGAATGGAGAGTACGAAGCCATAATCGCAATAGGAATGATTGGTTCGAGTATTGGACTTTATGAGACTGATTTCTCTCCATTGCCGATTGATGTCAACGAAGTAAGTAACTCACTTGTTCAGGTTCCAAACTTTGAACCACCGCTTTACATTGTTCCAGGAGTATCAAAGATAGGTGATGTAATGCGAGGCGAAGAGTCACAATCACTTGCTTCAGGACTTGATAATGGGCTGGTAATCTCACCAGGAACGCACAGCAAATGGGTTGAAATTAAGAGTGGGAAGATTGCAGATTTTCGGACCTACCTCACCGGTGAGCTATTCGAAATACTGAGAAATCACAGCACCCTGTCTAAAGCAACAGATTCATCAGCCAAATTGTCTGCCTCGAAAGATTTTGTAGAAGGACTTAACTCGCAGACATCTGATCTAACGCACGATTTGTTTGCAATCCGCGCCAACTGGTTACAAGGCAAGACCGAGGCTGCATCGCGGGAGTACCTCTCTGGGCTGCTAATTGGTGCTGAGATCAAGTCTGCGAAGATTTGGTGTAACGCACGTGAGGCAAGGATCGTGGCATCGGATTCTCTCGCCGAAATTTATACATTTGCCCTTGCGCATTTTGGAATTAAAGCCACTGTGGAAGATCATGGAAACCTAATCAAGTACTTTGTCACTCTAGCAAAAAAGGTGGAGAATCAAGCGTGAATAAATCCGATAAATTAATTAGCAATCTGAAGTCTGCGCCGATTATCGCAATTCTTCGCGGGGTAACACCAGATAAAGTCTTGGAAGTGGGCGACCATTTAGTAACTGCCGGTGTCAGAGTTATTGAAGTGCCACTCAATAGCCCAGATGCATTTGCGAGTATCAAGGCTTTACGCGATCATCTTTCTGCAGATATAACCGTTGGAGCGGGCACCGTATTGACGGTTCACGATGTTGAAAATATAGCCAAGGCAGGCGCTGAGATCTGCATTAGTCCGAACCTTGATTTGGAAGTTGTTTCAGCTGCTCAGAAACTTGGACTAATTTCAATACCTGGAATTGCAACTTCTTCGGAGTTCTTTCAAGCTTATAAGAATGGTGTTAGAACTATGAAGTTATTCCCATTTTCTAATTTAGGAATTACATTTATGAAAGCGCTGCAATCAGTTTCGCCAAAGGATTCTTACCTCATTCCTGTTGGCGGAGTTTCTGTTGAAGACACTTTTGAACTTGTTCAATCAGGTGCACTAGCGGTTGGAATTGGGAATTCACTTTATGATCCAAAAATATCAAATGATGAATTTATTGAACGCTGTTCAAGTACGAAAAAAGTTGTTTCTAGATTTGCTTGATTAAGGTTACTGCCAAGAATAGACTTCAGAAATACTAAGAAATAACTAAATTTGAATTATTGGGGGCTATCTTGAAAGTTACTAAATTTGAACTATTTTTTGTTGCCCACCGTTGGTTATTTCTCAAGATAGAAACCGATGAAGGTATTTCAGGATGGGGTGAACCTGTCTTAGAAGGTAAAGCCCTAACTGTCGCTACTGCAGTAGATGAATTAATGGATCATGTAATTGGTAAAGATCCATTTCAGATAGAACGTCATTGGCAGAGAATGAAGAAGGGCTCTTTTTACCGGGGCGGCGCAATCATGGACTCAGCTATCTCCGGAATTGATCAAGCGCTCTGGGATATAAAAGGTAAGGCTCTAGGTGTGCCCGTCTACCAATTACTTGGCGGACAAGTCCGTGATCGAGTGCGCATCTACGGACATGTTGGTGGGGTTGGCGGAAAAGACGGATACACACATAATCCCGTCGCAGAAGATATTAAAGAGATCTTGGAAAACGCCGATACTCAATTAGCAAGGGGATTGACCGCACTTAAATTTGCACCTTCAGATGGCTTAGAACATATTGATACGGCGCAAGAACTAAAGAACATTGTTGCTCGAGTTACCGCAGTGAGGGAACATGTCGGAGATAAAATCGATATCGCACTTGATTTCCATGGCCGCTTTAGCTTGGCTATGGCTCGCAGAGTCTTCCCTTACCTGGAGCCGTTGAATCTTTTGTTTATCGAAGAACCTGTTCTTCCTGAGTTCTCTGACAAGTTTGATTTGATAGTTGCCTCTACTTCAACCCCAATTGCAACTGGAGAGCGCCTCTTTGACCGCAAAGACTATAAAGATGTGCTTCGTTCTGGAATCGCAGTCGCTCAACCTGATTTAAGCCATGCAGGAGGCATCTCTGAGTGTCGCAGAATTGCCACAATGGCTGAAACATACGATGTTGCTGTTGCTCCGCATTGTCCACTTGGACCAATAGCCCTGGCATCCTGCTTGCAATTAGATTTTGCAACTCCGAATTTCTTAATTCAAGAGCAAGTCTTAGGTCTTGGAAGAGGCAACAACGGATCACTAATGAAGTATTTAATTGATTACTCTGTCTTTGATGCCCCTGATGGTTATATCGAGCTTATGACTAAACCAGGTTTAGGTATTGAAGTTGATGAAGCAGAGGTGAGAAAAGCGGCAGAGAATGGACATCGTTGGCGTAATCCTGATTGGACGCACCATGATGGATCACTCGCTGAGTGGTAAGACTTACTCCTTAACGGCGCCGGCTGAAAGGCCGCTAATGAAGTACCTATTGAAGAATATAAAAATGATCGTTAGCGGAATCAAAGCGTATAGCGAGGCTGCCATTAACTGCGCCCAGTCGATTCTATATTCTCCAACCAGTTGACCTATTCCAACCGGAACGGTCTTCATCTCTTCATCTTGAGTCAGAACAAGTGCAAATATGTACTCGTTCCACCCAGATATAAATGAATAGATGGTTGTTGCCGCAAGGCCTGGCCAAGAGAGCGGGAGAATCACGCTGCGGAAGATTCTAAAGCGTCCAGCGCCATCAATCTGTGCCGCAAGATCTAGATCCTTGGAAATTCCATCAAAGTAACCACGCATCATCCAGGTGCAAAACGGGATGGTAAATGATACGTAGGTAATGATGAGCGCCGCGTGGGTGTTAATCAGACCAAAGGACATGTAGATCTTGTAGAAAGGAATTAGCAACATAATCGATGGGAATAGCTGGCTAGCGAGCAAGAAAGCCATAAATGTTCCGTGACCTCTAAATTTAAATCTTGAAAGCCCGTATGCTGCAAACGCAGAAAACGTTACTGAGATAAAAGTTGCGATACTTACCACAATCAGCGAGTTGCGGAAGTAAGCCAAGAATGGGTGATCAATCCAAACCTGTTTGAAAGCATGAATCGTTGGGTTCTCAGGAATTATTTGTGGAGGTAGTGAGAAAAGATCCTCTTCATTCTTAAGAGATGTAGAAATAATCCAAAGAATTGGAAAGATTATTAAAGCAGAGAAAAAGAAAAGAACGCTATAACTTGTGAGGTTGGTTATCTTGCGAGCGACCTTTACATCGCTCATTAGGCCGTACTTCTTCTCATTAATCATTGTCATTGCGAATCGCCTTTGAATAGAAGTAACTTGCCGCTAGGAGAATAGTCAAAATAATTACTGACTCAGCAGCAGCTTTGCCGAAGTTGAAGTCTCCAAAGGCTTGCTGATAAATACTAATTGAGACAACTTTCGTTGCACCGGCAGGTCCACCTGACGTCATCAACCAAATTACGGTGAAGTGTTTGAACCACCATGCTGTTTCGAGAATGCAAGTAACTAAAAATATTGGTCGCAATCCCGGAATAGTGATATGTCTAAACTGTTGTAGGCGAGTAGCACCGTCAATTGCGGCAGCTTCATAACGTTCTGCCGGAATATTCTTCATCCCAGCCAACATCATAATCATAACAATTGGGTAGCCCTTCCAGGTGGCAACGAAGATAACTCCGGCCAGGGCAGAAGTGCTTGAATCGAACCAAGAGACATCGGAATCAATGAGACCAACGGTATTTAAAATGTAATTAATAAGCCCATATGTTGGGTTAAAGAGCCACTTCCAAATAAGCGCTACAACAACTTCGGGAAGTAGCCAGGGAAGCATCAAGATTATTTTAAAAGTTGTTGCAAATTTAATATTTTGATTCAAAATAACTGCTAGGAGTAATCCAACGACAAAGTTACCGACAACCACGAAAAAAGCGAAGGTTAAACTGATTTTCAGTGAGTTTAAAAATTCTGCATCTGTTAGAAGTTCGGCATAATAACGGGCACCAACAAACTTCCATTCACTGATTAAGTTGGTGCGCTGCATGCTTATGAAGATTGCATAACCCAGCGGGTAAATGATTAAAGAAAAGACAATTAAAAGGGTCGGCAAGGTAAAGAAGTAGCCAGAACGGCTCTCTCTCTTCTTAAATGCGCTTTTCATACTCTCCCTACTAAATAAATGTCATGTATTTAAAGCGTGACATCGAGAAGAGAATTTCTCCTCTTCTCGATGTCACCTTCCCTCAATTTACAAACAGACGGTTAAGCGTTACCCGTTATCAGCGATAATCTTTCGCGCCTTTTCAGCCTGTTCTTTAGCGATCTGGTCAATCGATTTTTCACCCTTTATCGCTGCCTGGTAGGCAGGAGATGAAAGAATTGCGATTGAGTTGTACCAAGGGATTTGTGGGTTAGAGAAGACTTTTCCTTCTCCAGCCTTAACAAAGCCGAGGCTCATTTCTGAGTTCACTTGAGGATCTGCTTGAGCATCCAAACGTGAAGGAATGCGGTAGGTAACGTCGTTAATGCGGAGTTGATTTTCCTTATTCAAAAGGAATTTCAAGTACGCAATAGCGGCTGCACGGTGCTTACTCTTTCGAGCAATCGCATAACCTGATTGGTTCAAGCTAGTAGTAGCAGGAACTCCGGCCACTGAAGGAATTGGCGCTCCAGCCAACTTGCCTTTAGCTGCAGGGTTAGCAGTTAGAGCAACACCGATTGTGTGAGGGCCAGTGATCATCATCGCTGCTTGTCCCTTACCAATCTGCACAGATGCTTCTGGGTATCCAGTTTGGAACTGTCCTGGAGGAACGCAACCGACATCAACTGCATCTTTGTAAAGCTTAAGCGCAGCTTTCCAACCTGGGGAATCTATTTGCGTTACCCATTTACCAGATGAATCCTTGCCAACATCAACTGCTCCCATATTACGAGCGATTGTGTTGAATCGACCTTGACCAGAACCATTGTCAGTTCCGACCATTGCCCATCCATACTGATCGATCTTTCCATCTCCATCAGTATCTTTGGTAAGAGCCTTACACACTGTGATGAACTCTTCGAAAGTCTTTGGAGGCTTCACTCCAGCTTTTGCAAAGAGATCTGTGCGATACAAAATCGCTGTTGGGATGCTAAACCAAGGGGCGGAATAAATTTTTCCACCAATAGTCATTTCGCCAACATTTTCCTTAGCAAATCCATCTATGTAATCTTGGCCAAGAGCGGCGCGGAGTTCAAGTGGAATGTTAAGAGCCGCCATTTTTACTGTATTAACAGCATCTGATGCATACATATCTGGAACGTTTCCAGCAATTGCCATAGCGGTGAGTTTTGTTACAAGATCGTTTGCTGGAACACCAATAAACTTAATCTTTGTCTTTGGGCAAGCCTTCATGAACTTATCGGCAATTTCCTGCTCGACTAATCCATCTGGCTTCTCCAAGATAACAGTTGATAGAACAGTTAAGGTTCCAGTAAAACGAGGACAGAACGAGGGGGTTATTGCAGCAGAAGCGGAGTTCAAGGAAATTGTTCCGCTTACAGCAACGAGAGTTGCAGAAGCAACTGCAATAAACTTACGTTTGGTTGCGCGCATTGTCGACCTTTCTTTTAAAGTTGATTTCCAAATGCATAGCCAAATTACTGTAGAAATTGTTCAATAACTAGCAAATAAATAAAAAATTTTCGTTATCAAAAAGTACTTGAAACGTTCAAAACGTAGTTATTTTGAACTGTTCAAAGTCATATCAAAAAATGATCCGAATCTAGGCGTAAAAACAGGGGTTCCTTGACTAATAGCCCCGGAGGGCGAAAAATTCCAACATGACAGTTAGCGTCCGCCACGTAGCACGCAGGGCACGTGTCTCGATCGGAACTGTCTCTAACGTACTCAATCGCCCTGAAATTGTTGCACCAGCAACGCTCGAAAAAGTGCAACAGGCGATGGACGAACTCGGCTTTGTCTCAAGCAGCTTTGCAAAAAAGATTAATGCATCCAATTCAAAGACACTTGCGCTATTGCTACCTGATGTTTCAAATCCACTTTTTACTGAGATTGCACGTGGTGCAGAGGATGCCGCCAACCAGAACGGCTACTCCCTATTCCTCTGTAATCACGACCACTCGCATGAGAAAGAGCGAAAGTACATCCAAACTTTAGCTGGACAAAACGTTCAGGGAATAATGATCTGGCCAACTCGAGGCAAGACGGACAATCTTGATTTTCTGCGTTCAAATAACATCGCAGTAACTTTGATTGATACCAACCGCTACTTCGATGTCCATTGTTCAGCGAAGGTGGATGGCATAAGAGGCGGTCATGTTGCCATTGGACATTTGGTAGATCTGGGGCATCGCGAAATAACTTATGTTTACGAAAGTACAATTAATCAATTTATTGAAAGAGGCGAAGGCGCAAAGTTGGCGGCTGAGGAAATGGGCGCCACACTTAATTTCATAGAAATACCTTCGCCTACAACACACGGGGGAGAGTTAGGCGCCAAAAAATTCCTGGACTCTAAATCAAAATCTTCCGCTGTCTTCTGCGGAAATGATTTGATCGCACTTGGTTTTATGCGAGGATTGATCGAAGCAGGAATAAAAATTCCGGAAGATATCTCTGTGATGGGTTTTGACGATATTGAACTTGCACCAAACGCTTTAGTGCCCCTCACAACTGTGGCGCAGGATGGATACCAACTTGGTTACACCGCAACCGAATTAGTAATTCAAGAGTGCGAACTACCGGATACCCATATCCATCAACATGTACTTTTCCAGCCTGAGTTAGTAGAACGTTCCTCTACTGCGCAACACCCAAGCGTCCGAGAGCAAATTTCAATCGCTTGATCTAGTCCAAGTTGTTTCTTTTATTTATAATTTTTCTAAAAAATAGAAAAATAAGAATTAGCACTGTAAATGCACATTGAATAACGGTCAGCACTACTGGTAAACCAGGATCATCGGCATTCCATACAACTACCATCCATACAATCGCAAGAATGATCCAAATATATGAAAAAGAGAATATTATTAGCGTTAAATATTTTTTGCGGTTGAGCAATTCTCGGCCAGCAGATAAATTATTTATGAGTTTCCATAAACATATGATGCTGATTTCTATTGCTGCGATAACCGAGAATGCTAAGAGGGTGAGCGGCCAGCGCAGATAAGAATTTTCGGGTTCATTTTCAGCCATGTAGCGAAATTGGCCAGGAAAAGATAAGAATTGCAACATCAATAGCAAGGCGAAGAAAATGGAGAGCGAAGCTTTGAGAAGATTCTCTACTTTAAGCACGTGGGACGGGTCGGACTTGAACCGACGACGACCGAATTATGAGTTCGGGGCTCTAACCAACTGAGCTACCGTCCCTGGTGGGGATGAGTGAACTTTACTGTACTTAAATCCCTGCTTTGCCAAGGAGTTGATTTAAATGCTCTAGGTGATGGTCGGCATGAGGCAACTCTTCACGCGTATGCGTAGTCAAAACGCCAGCGACGGTGCAACCAGCATCTTTTGCAGATGTAACACCACCCGGTGCATCTTCAACGGCCCAACACTGATCTGTTTGCAGACCTAAACGATCTGCGCCCAAAATAAATGGTTCAGGAAATGGTTTGCCGCGACTAACTTGATCAAAGGTAACCGAATTAGCAGGCATCGGAATCTTTGCCGCCCGAGTACGTGCGATTGCTAAATCAGTTGTACAAGAGGTGACGATCGTCCAAGGTATTTCGCGATCATTAAGTTCAGCTAGTAATTCAAGCGCTCCGGGTACGGCATGCACGCCATCAATATCTGCAATTTCCAAATCAGTTACTCTGCGAATCCACTTTTGAATTTCCGCATCTTCACGATCTGAGAGGACTTTCTTCAAAGTTTGTTCGGCAGGTACACCGTGATGACCAGCTAGCGCTTCGAGTGGAATGCCTGCTTCATTTGCCATAGTTATCCAAGAGTTCATTACTGCATCTTGAGAATTAACCAGGGTGCCATCTAGATCAAATAGAAATCCGATTTTTCTCAATTGTTGTCTTCGCTTTTTTTCTTATTTGGGCGAGGATCGCGTTGCATGCCGCGCCGGCCCCAGAACTCCCACATATCCATGGTGCCGAGCAATAGCGCAAAGCCAAAAAGAAGATCTTCAGCGGGTGCCGAGAAGATACGAAGCCCAACAATTGCATCTGGGTGATACATAACAATATTTTTTGAAGTAAGCCACCAATTAGTCAGGAATTGGAATGGCAGGATGATTCCGTAAGAAGTCCAGAAAGCTGGGCGCGTTAGCAGCGAATTTTTAAAGAGGAAAAGATCAGCCATCACAGCGACGGCAAAGGCGGTGATTGCGATGTCGCTGTAGTTCATTTACCAAACTCGTCTTTGCGCCAATGCGGTTTAACGGTTGTTACACCTTCGATAGTCATAATCGCCGCCATCGGAATCACGATGAAGAATAGGTATTCCTCTAGTGGAATATTTAGCGGGCCAACAATTCCGAGCATCTGATCACGATCAAAGAACCAATGTCCTTTAGAAATGGCATATGCATCCCAGAGAAGAAATAAAGTACTTATTGGAAGAACGCTGAGTATGACTCTTTTAATTCGACGTAGAACACCAACTTTAAAAGCGATCTCCAACCAGAATGATCCGCAAACTGTAAATATGAGCATCGCCATGTAATTCCACTTTTGCACGGGTAGATCTTCTCATGTAGTTACGGTATTGGCGGGTTTAGCTTTGGTAGTGTTACAGATATAAAGTTTAAAGAAGGCTGAGATAGGAAGGAGGCGGTGCCCGAAATGGAACTCGATCTACTTCTTAAGGTTCGAAAATATTCTCGATTTGCCGTGGGTTTTGCCATCGTTCTCTCATTTGCGTTCTCAAAATTTATTGAGGATACCTCTATTACCTGGCAAGTGATCGTTGCCCTGGTTGCTCTAGCGATCGGCATCCCGCATGGAGCTCTCGATCATTTAGTTACCTTGCCTCGCAGTAGCGCAAAGAAGATGTTTTTATTTATATTCATTTATGTTGCCGTAGCCGTTATTGCAGTCATAGCTATTTTGATCTGGAACGTGGTCGGTTTCATTTTCGTGGTCGTTATGAGCGCAGTGCATTTTGGAGTTGGCGATGCCGCTTTCATCTCTGAGATTGATCGACGAAGTGAAAACAGTAAACGTTTTCAGAAATATCTTTACGCATCAGCGGCTGGAACTCTTCCAGTAGTTATTCCGCTGGTGAGCGAGAAGAGCACCTCTGCGCTAGAGAAAGTTAATCCAGCGCTCGTTAATTGGCATCAGGGGCTCAATAATGACTTACTCCTTTGGACGATGCTGATTACCGCATTTGCTTTACTGCGTTTGATACAAAAACGCCGCGATGGAGAAGCTATCGATTTAGTTCTGCTCTATTTGCTGGCGGTTACCGCACCACCGCTAGTTGCCTTTGCAGTTTATTTTGGCTGCTGGCATGCGATGCGCCACACAGCGCGACTAACTTTGACGCTACCTTCATCGCAGGCTGCCTTTGCGCAAGGAAGTGCCGGGAAGGCATTTATGCGCGCTGTCTTGCCCGGAACACCCGCACTTGTTGGCACCTTTGTGGTTGCCGCGCTAATTGTCATTCTGCGAGGAGATTCATTAGATGATCAATTCTTATGGGTATCACTCGTAGTTGTTTGGGCGTTAACTGTTCCTCATATGGCGGTAACTGCTCGCCTCGACCGAAAGGCGCTAAGTTGAAAAAGCTAGTAGTACTGATCATGTTCTTAACAACATTTACTCCGGCCAGTGCTGCTCCGAATTATGTATTTCCAGTGCCTGATTGCGCAGTTAAATATGTGCGTGCACATCATGATTATCCGGCAAATGATATTGAGGCAAAGAAAGGCTGCAAATTTGTCTCACCAGTAAATGGGGTAGTAGATGAAGTCAGCCGCGTTGATAACTGGAGCGGCAAAACCAACCTCGGCATTGATCGCGGTGGCCTATATGTATCAGTGATCGGTGAAGATGGCGTACGTTATTACGGCTCGCATCTAAGTTCGGTTGTTGCATCGATTCAACCTGGTGTCATGGTTAAGGCCGGGCAGATACTAGGAAGAGTTGGCTCTACTGGTAGCGCACGTGGCACATCACCACATCTTCATTTTGGAATTTCTTGGCCAACACCAACTGCGACTCAACCAAATATCTGGTGGGTTCGTCGCGGAGTTGTTGCTCCTTGGAAATATTTAGATGCCTGGAAAGCTGGAAAAGATTTATCACCGGCTAAGGCAGTTGCTGCAGCGCTTGCTAAGAACGGTGAGATTCCACCGCTTCCAAAGAAGTAAATAAACAAGAAGTAAATTAACTAGAAGCAATAAAAAAATCCCCGCCGCTTTCGCGACGGGGATTTTTAGTAAACTAAGTGTTATTAGTTAGCGTTCACTGCATCGGCCTGAGGACCCTTTGGACCCTGTACGACCTCGAATGAAACTGACTGACCCTCTTCAAGGGACT
>JACCDI010123270.1_pt1 | contig 16048 bp, 2 predicted proteins | sample 7442791 | NCBI WGS metagenome assembly JACCDI01 (sample SAMN15323434, study PRJNA562643) | freshwater metagenome | isolation source: river surface water | place: USA:Blue River Watershed | collected 2017-08-15 | reverse complement strand
GCCTGGCGGAGTCCCAATGTCATGGATGGCTAAATGGCCTGGTGCATATCCAGTTTTCGTAGAAAATGCCAAAGGTGCTCGCTTTACCGATGTTGATGGCAATACATATATAGATTTTTGTTTAGGTGACACAGGATCGATGACAGGCCACTCACCAGATGCAACCGTGGCTGCGATTCGCGAGCAAGCGGGTAAGGGAATCACTGCGATGTTGCCAACGGCAGATGCGGCAATAGTGTCAGCAGAATTAGCGGCCCGCTTTGGTTTGCCGCTGTGGCAGTTCACAGTCTCGGCAACCGATGCTAATCGCCACGTGATTCGATACAGCCGCATGATTACAGGGCGTTCAAAGATTGTTGTTATTGATCGTTGCTATCACGGATCAGTTGATGAAACCTTTGCAACCCTTAACGCCCTTGGAAACACAGTGGCTCGCGAAGGAAATATCGGAGCTCCTGTTGCGCTGGATCAAACAACCCGAGTTGTGGAATTCAACGATATCGCCGGTATGGAAAAGGCGTTGGCGCATGGTGATGTTGCAGCGATCTTGATGGAACCCGCGATGACAAATGTCGGAATTGTGTTGCCACAGGCTGGTTACCTTGAAGCTGTTGCAGAATTAGCAAAGAAGTACGGCACCATTTTGATTATCGATGAGACCCACACAATCTCTGTGGGCCCTGGTGGAATGACCGCTGATCGTGGATTAAATCCTGATTTCTTAACAATCGGTAAGGCAATCGGTGGCGGAATTCCAACTGGAACATTTGGAATGACTCAAGCGATCGCTGACAAGATCAAATCAATGGTTGAACTTGAGATCATCGATACCGGTGGAGTCGGTGGAACGCTGGCGGGTAATGCGTTGTCGTTAGCTGCGATGTGTGCGACTTTGACACAGGTTCTAACTCAAGAAAACTTTGATCGCATGATTGATTTAGGAACTCGTTGGTCAGATGGTGTCGATGCTGCAATTGATGAGTTTGATCTGCCATGGACCTGTAATCGTTTGGGTGCACGTGGCGAATACATGTTTGGCAAAGTTGCTCCGGTGACAGGTGCTGATGCCAATAACGCTGGAGATTTCGAGCTAGAGCAGTACATCCATTTGCGTATGTTGAATGATGGCTTTTTGATCACGCCATTCCACAACATGGCTTTGATGTGCCCGGATACAACCGAGGCTGATGTGGATGCCCATACAAAGGCGTTTCATAAGATGTGCTCAGAGCTGACCACCCATTAAATAATCTGACCAATCATCACGCATATTTTATGCGCGATAAACATACTCTTTAAAGGTGGATAAGCGGGGGGGGCTCTAGGCTAAAGGAAAAGTTGGCACAAATCTTGTTCTACTTTTTACTTGCAGCCTTTGCATTGGTTGTTGCCTTCTTAATCGCCGAACCACCAATAGTGTGATTATTTTTACTCTATTTTGAATGCAAAATTAGCACTTGTTAATGTTTGATCGCTTCTTCGTTCCCGCAACCAACTAATAGCTGCTTCATCCAAAATCTTAGTTCCCAAGCCAACCCGGGTTTCACGCAAACCTTGTTTACCGTTGTCTAAAACATCGAGTCGAATTGTTCTCTCATCCATAAAAGTTATTGACACATCAATATGTGTAGCGCGACCATGCTTAACTGCATTAAAGACAAGTTCGGGTACGACATCTAACAACGCGATCTTGCTAAGTGGATCCTGATTAATCCTTGAAACATCATTTGGATCAATCGCTATGGAAATTTCAGCGACGGCAGCCCAGTTCTCCTTAACTTTTTGCAAGACAGGTATTAAATCTTCAGCCGAGGCTGGGTTCGCGCCGATAGATAAAATTGCCGCTTCAATCTCCTTTAAAACTTCTGTTAACTTCTTATCACTCAATTGACCTGCATTCTTCAAATTTTCTAGCTCAATATATGAAGATGAAATCTTTGCCTGAACCGTTCCATGGAGCGACCGAGCAAGCTCGCGCTGGCTCTTGTGCTGTGATTCTCGGACTCGTGCAACATTCCACTCGAGTTCCTGGGTAGTACTTTCTAACTGCTTTGAAGCATTTCTTACTTGTTCATCGGCGCCGGTTAATAGTGAAATTATTGAAGAGGCAAAAGGATAGAAAAAAGTAGAAAGAATCAAAAGCCCGTAACGGGCATCATAATTTTGAGTTAAAGGCAGTGAACTAATTCCCATCACTAAACCGATAACAAAGGTTAAAAGAAAATAAAGTCCAGGGGAAGGCTCTTTTCTCTGGAGTAAATCTTTTCCAAATTTTCCGGCAATAGCACCTGTAATGAACGAAAAACCAAGTCCTAGAAATGCTGAAATTAGGGGTGAGTTTTCAAGGACTGTCGGCGTTACCACTAAAACCATAACGCCTGGAGTGAAGAGATAGTGAAGTTGGTCGGAACGCAAACTTGTTTTGAATACCTGAAACCAATTAACCCGAATATTACTTTCAACGATTTCAGGTGGTGTCCAAGGCTTGAATTCACTTTCTAATTTGCGGCTAAGAGGCTGGACTACTTTATCAATCAAAGTTTTTAGAGATTGCAATACTTCATCAATTTTTTGAGTTTGTATACTTTGTAAGTGATTTAATAAATCATTTTTAATATCATTGGTTGCACGGGACTCAAGTGTATCTATGCTGGAAAGCGCTCCGAGCTTTACATTTTCTAATCGATCCAGTTCATTGAGAAGTCGTGATTTAGTCATTTGATGTTGGCGGGTATTGGCAGCAGCAATGATGGCAATTGATACGGTAACCAGCGTATTTAGCAGTGATGTCCGCATGCGAAGACCAATATCAAGAGTAGATGTTATTTCCCACGTAAATAGCCAGTTTTCCATCAAATATCCACGCAGAATTGAAACTAGAGCTAAGGTAATAAATAAGAACCCTGGAACGTATGCTGGCTTAAGTCGATCCAGATAAAGTTTCTTCGATATGAATATGAGAGTAAAGACAACAACATGCAGGATAGAAATAATTATGACTCTTTCAACAACATTGCCTGAGTCGTTATTTACCGAGTCAAGAAAATGAACTAGTAAAGCCCACGAGAGAGTAGAAAAGAAGACTGGCCAAGTGAAGAGGTATGCAGGCAGCAAAAGTCGCCAATACCGTGTCATGGCTCAATTCTCCGGTGTGAGATCCCTGCAATTAAATAATATTGACGTGCCGCTTCGACGCGTGGATTAATAGCTCCTTTTGATTCAATGCCAAGTTCCCTGTAAATAGTTTCTATCCAGCGTTCAACCGACTTAACGCTTAAGTCCATTCGTAAGGCAATTTCAGTATTGTTATACCCCTGTGCGACCAGTGCTAAAACTCGAAGTGCTTGTGTGCCTAGTTTAGAAATTGGACTATCTACCGGCTGATCTTGTCTTACCTCTTCAGGTCGATCAGTTAATACTTTTTCTATTGCACTCAACAAATATTGGATGTCGTTGACTAAGTGTTTCCGCAAAAAACCAACATTGGGAGGCAAGTCAAGACCCTCTGCTGTGGCTGACTTTGCATCTGGGTGTTTTGTGAGAATCAAAATTGCGATATCTGGACGGGTTTCATGGATTGCATGAGCAAGATGTATGCCGGAAGGTCCATCGCCAAGAGAAATATCGAGTAATAGAATGTCAGGATCAAAGCGATCTATGGCTTTACGAGCCTTTCCTGCATCCTCAGCAGTTTCAACTGAGAAGTTTGCAGTCTTTAAAGATTGAGCCAACAGCGATGCCATAAGTGGTTCATCTTCAACGACGAGTATTTTCCTAAGGGCTGTTGCCACAAATAGAGGCTACCCCTGTTTATCAAGGGATAACCCTCGACAGGGGAAATCCCTTGCTTTTTCAGCGTTCTAAGACACCTTACTTATTGTTGCCTTCACTTCGCGAAACTAGGAAAAACACATGAGATTGGCACACAGCTGCGCTTCTGTCATGCGCAGGGTACGTCCTACTTTGATGTACCTGCTATCAATGGTTTTAGTTCTTTCTACTCTTTCTGCGATTTCAATTATTACCGCGCCCTCTGCACGAGCATTAACAAATGCTGATTGCGCACCCACGGTTTCTGGTTTAACAGCTACTGCTGTAGCTAGTGGAAATGATTGCGTTATCACATTTTCATCTGGTTCTGGAACATGGACAATTCCAAACGGAATTAATTCGATTGGAATTGTTGTTGTTGGTGGCGGCGCTGGTGGTGGTGGAGATGGTGGTTCTGGCGGTGGCGGCGGTGAGATACGCACCAATTCAAATCAGACTGTTACTGGTGGGCAAACCGCATCGATCACTATCGGCGCAGGCGGTGCAGGCGGTAGTTGGATCTCGGGTGGCATTGAGGGTAAGAACGGAACAGCAACCACAATCACAGGCGTAATAACTTACACAGCAAATGGCGGTACAGGCGGTGGTGGTTGGACGACCACGACCGGTGGAGCTGGTGGTACAGGCGGTTCAGGTGGAACAGGCACCCAGGGTGGTAGGGGCGGCGGTGGCCCAGGCGACTGTGTTGGAACTCCATCAACCGCCAGAATTGTTGGAAGTTTATATTTTGGTGCAGCTGGTTCAAATGGACCATCGACCGCGGTAATTAATTCATCAGGAACCAATTACGGCGGTGGTGGTGGTGGTGGACTTGGTGCAAACACAAATAACTCAACTGTTAGCCCTGTAGAAAATGGACGAGGAAGTAGCGGCGGTGCCGGCGGTGGTGGACGAGGATCCAACTACAGATTTGGTGTTGGAGATTCAACGACTGCGCAAGATGGTGCATCACCGGGTGCGGGTGGAGCAGCCAATACCGGCGGTGGTGGCGGTGGCGGTTCAGCATGTAATGCTTATGTTTCATCACCACAATCAGCATATGACGCAGCAAATGGAAATCAGCAACGTACTGCTGGTGGATCTGGTGGCAGTGGCGTTGTGGTTGTTCGCTACACAATCAATGTACCTGGTTCTCCAACGGGGGTAACTGCGACCGCCAGTTACAAGGAATCAACAGTTTCATGGACAGCACCAACTTCAACAGGCGGATCAGCAATAACGGGTTACACGGTTACTTCTTCACCTTTAGTAACGCCACCGGCAAATTGTGTGAATACCAGCAGTACGTCATGTACTTTCACCGGATTAAGTGCAGGCACTGCATACACCTTCTCGGTAGTGGCCACAAACGTCAGAGGTAGTTCATCCGCGTCCTCGGCCTCGAGTTCGATAACACCGTATGGGGATTGCCTTCCTTCAGAAACATCTTTGGATGGTTACACCTACGTTGCCTTCAGGAGTATTGGTACTTGTAGTTGGAATGTCCCTGCGACGAAAATTGAAACACTAGTAGTGGGCGGCGGCGGCAGTGGTGGAAAAAACAGGCACTCTGGTGGTGGAGGTGCCGGCGGATATGTTGAGGCTATTGCTAATCCAGTCAGCGGAACAAGAGCAGCAATCACAGTTGGTGCAGGTGGATCAAATACAACTAACAGTGTTGCGGCAGAAAACAGTGGGCAAAGTTCAAAACTGATTCTGAGTAGCGTCTCTTCCGGGACTTCCAGCTTTGAAGCATTCGGCGGTGGATTTGGTTCGCAGCAAGGCCCGGCTGCGGCAATTGGCGGTTCAGGTGGTGGTACTTATGCCACTTCTATTGGATACACATTTTCTTCGAGCCAAGGTTTTTCAGGTTCTGGCGGAAGTTTCTCGAATCCGAGTTGGTGGGCAGGCGGTGGTGGTGGCGGCGCTGCAGCGGCTGGCGCTGCACCCAATGTTGTAGCGACAGGACAGGGCGGCTCGGGCGGAAGTGGAAAGAAGCCAACCTGGATAAGTGCTGCCGTGGCATCAACTTTATCAATTGGAAAACTCGATGTAGATGGCTCTTACTATTTTGCTGGAGGCGGTGGCGGCGGTTCGACATCCACAGGTGGCATACCCGGTAAGGGAAGTAATGGAACTGGCGGCGGAACTGCCGGGCGAAATGGGTCTGATGGTGGAAACAACACTGGTGGCGGTGGCGGTGGCGGCGGGTGCGCTAGCACTGCGTGTAGTCCAGATGGCACTGGTGGAAATGGAGGAAGCGGTGTTGTAATCATCCGCTACGTGAGTGCTGCAAACACGCCATCGCTAAGCACGGCAGTTTCAACTTCTTCTGGTTTTACCTTTAATATTTCAAATTACGATTCAAATTACACATACACATACAGTTCAAGTACATCGGCGACAGTCACGCCCGGTTCTGCATCAGGCACAACTTTACCTGTGACCGTTTCAGGAGTTTCTCCAGGGCAAAGCTCAACAATCACTGTTTCAACTAGTGCAAATGGCTTTACAGCATCATCAACTGTTTCTGGATCAGCATTAAGTAACGTTTCGACTTTAAGCGGCGTACAAATTAAAGGCGCAACTGCGACTTTGGGCACTCCAAATTCAAATTTAGCGAGTGTCACCACAACGGGATCAGTAACTCTTACTCAGGTAGCAGCAATTGACACGAGCAATTCAGGATCATATGTCTCTTCTGTTACAAAAACTTCGGCAAGTTCTACTACAAAAATCGTCAAATTTGGATCAGGTGTAACCCCAACACCAGAAAGCGTGCAAAGTAATTCCGCCTATGCCGGTACAGAGCAGATAGCTGTAGGCGATTATTTCATCATCAGAGTCACAGCCCAAGATGGCACAACAATTCAGTATTACGGGATAAATGTCACGATCTCTGCACCAGTAATTAATACAAGTTCAACCATTACAAATGCTCAATCTGCACCTAGTGTTGTTGTCACAGGAAACGATTTTAAGTCAGGCATTGCGTTGTCTGATCTAACGATTAGCACAGGAAATTCGGGATTGACGGCGTCTTCTGTAACTCGGAATAGCACAACCCAAATTACGGTTGCATTCACAGGTACAGCTTCTGCCGGAACTCTTACTGTTCAAGCCAAAACATCTGCCTTTACTTTGGCTGCCTCTTCGGCTTCAAACACTCTCTCTATAGTGGTACCGCATCCGTTATGTTCTCCATCAAGTAGTTCTGTAGGCGGATTTACCATCATTCAGTTTCAAACAGTTGGCACTTGTCTTTGGAGTGTTCCCTCAGGAGTCACCTCTGTTGACATTTTGGTTGTTGGCGGTGGTGGTGCAGGTGGCGCACTTGTAGGTGGCGGTGGTGGTGCAGGTGGTTATTTGCACTCTACTTCGGTAAATGTCACCCCAGGCGCCGTCAACACGATCTCTGTCGGCGCAGGTGGCGTTGCTAGCACTTCAACTGCAGGTGGAAACGGTGGAAATTCGTCTTTTAACGATTCACTCATTGCAATTGGTGGTGGTGGTGGTGGAACGGCTACAGGCAATAATGATGTAACTCGCGTGGGAAGCAACGGTGGGTCTGGCGGTGGTGCCTCAACAACAAGCGTCCCAAACGGTACATCACCACAAGCGGGAACTGGAACCGCGGGACAAGGAAACAATGGAGGCCTTTCCTTTCTTAGTGGCAGCACGCGGTACAACGGTGGTGGTGGTGGTGGTTCTAATGGAGTAGGAATTGATGCGACGGATACATCTGGAGGTAAGGGTGGATCTGGAACACTTAATTCAATTTCAGGCAGTTCAGTTTGTTATGCAACGGGAGGCGGCGGCGCTTACTACAACGGTGCAGGATCTTCTGGAGCAGGGGGCGATTGCGGAACTGGCGCGAATCCAAATGGTGGAAGAGGCGCGGTTACAACAACCTCAGCAGCTACACCTGTTACTGCGAACAGGGGCGGTGGCGGTGGTGGTGGTGCCCGTGCAGGCTCAACTTGGACGACGCTTGGTTCAAACGGTGGCTCTGGAATCGTAATTCTTCGCTATGTAAATGGTGATGCGGCGGGTGCGGCTATTACCACTCAGCCAGTTGGTGCAGCAAGTGGTTCAACCCTGGGAACTCAACCCGTCGTCCGAATAGTTGATGCAAATGGAACCACAGTCACTTCCTCGACTGTAAATGTAGTTGCATCTATTGCATCTGGCACTGGCACTTTATCTGGCACCACAACAGTTGCCGCTGTAAATGGAGTTGCCACATTTACAAACTTAGTAATCACCGGTTCAGGAAATCACACACTTACTTTCACGCCGGCATCACTTGCTGCTGCAACTTCAAATTCAATCACAATTACCAACACTGCAATCACCGCTAATTCTCTAGATTCGAAGGTGACAGCACCTGTCCGTGCAGCAACGCCATCTACTACAGCTGTAGATGACACTCAATACACAGGAACCGTTGCATGGTTTGAGAGCAATGGGACGACAGCGGCTTCATCAACATTTGCGGCAAATAGTGTTTATGTGGCGAAAGTGACTCTGACTGCAAAGGCAGGCTACACACTTACTGGTTTGAGCGGTAGTTTTTCTTATACCGGTGCTACTTCAGTTACTTACTCGTCAGGTGTCGTCACAATAACTTTTGCAGCAACAGATCTAGCTCCTCGAACAATTTCATTTGCTACGACTGCATACTCAAAGGCTTATTTGGAGACACAAAATGTTTCGGCAACTCCTTCTTTAGGAAGCGGATCGGTAACATACTCTGTTGGTTCATCAACCGCCTGTACCGTCAGCGGAAGCACGGTTACGATTTCAAGTGGAACCGGAACATGTTCTGTCACTGCCACAGTTGCATCGGATGGGACTTATGCATCTGCTACCACGGCTACTCCTGTGACCGTAACTGTAAGTAAAGCGGTATCCACAATTGGTTTGTCTGTTGGAACTTATATCTATACAGGATCAGGTCTAGGTCCAGATTCAGCAACGACCTCTGGTTCAACAGGAGCGATTACATATGCCTACGCAGGCCGTGGATCAACAACCTATGCAAGCTCTAGTAATAAACCAACCGCTGTCGGAACCTACACAGTAACTGCCACTCTAGCGGCGGATGCTAATTATGCATCCGTATCAACCACCGCACAAAACTTTGAGATCACATTAGCCACTCGAACATTAACGATTGACGTTGGGTCATTCACTTCAACATATGGAATGTTGGCCACTCCTCCGACATTAACTTCAACGGCATCAGCTGGAACGGGTACCAAGAGTTACACAAGTTCAACTGTTTCGGTTTGCACCATTAATTCAACATCCGGTTTAGTTGCTTTTGTAGCTCCTGGTACGTGTACTCTCACAGCTTCAATTGGAGCAACCTCTACCCATGCTTCTGCAACAGCGTCAAGCATTAGTTTCGCAATTACATCCAGCACAGCAACACTTACTGGTCTTGTTCTAACAACTGCAACAATTTCTCCGACATTCGCTTCAGCAACAACTAGTTATACGGCGAGTGTGTTGTTTGCAACATCAGCGATCACTGTTACGCCTACTAGAACACAGTCTGACGCCACAATCACGGTAAATGGAACAGCTGTAAATTCTGGTTCAGCATCCGGATCTATTTCATTGAATGTGGGCTCAAATACGATCACTGTGGTTGTGACTGCACAGGACGGCGTTACTACTAGGACGTACACGGTTACTGTCACACGCGCTGTACAGGTATTTTCTATTACATATGCAGCAGGAACGGGTGGATCGGGAACTGGTCCAACTTCTCCATCTACGGTAAATAGTGGAGCGACATTCACTACTCCTGCAAACACATATACACGAACTCTTTACTCATTTGCAGGCTGGTCTGACGGAACTAACATTTTTGCCGCAGGTGCAACATATCCATCTTCCGGATCTGTTTCTGGAAATGTAACGCTCACAGCAACATGGAATCTAGATGCTTGTAGCACAACAACTTCGACGGTAAACGGTTACACATCAATCGTTATTGGAAATGTTGGAACATGCGGTTGGGTCGTCCCAGATGGAATTACAAGGGTTGATGTTCTGGCTGTCGGTGGCGGTGGCGCAGGTGGAACATCATCAAATGGTGCAGGTGGTGGTGGTGGTGGTGGCCAAGTTAATGCGCAGACCAATCAAGAAGTTTCAGGTGTTATAACCATTCAGGTAGGTGCTGGAGGAACAGCTCAATCCACCGCTAGTGCAACACCCGGTGGTAACGGTGGAACAACTTCATTTACACCTGCTTCTGGATCTGCGATAACTGCCAATGGTGGAAGTGGTGGTGCATCCGTTGCAGTAAATGCAGTGGGTTCCCCATCAGCAACAGGCTTTAATGGTGGAGGTGGTTCTGTCTGGGCCAGCAATGTTTCGGCGACAAATGGAACTAATGGTGTCGGTGGTTTTAAGGGCGGTGCGTCAATAGGCAGTGGAACCGATGCGAACGTTCAGGCTGCAGGTGGTGGTGGTGGAAGCGGCGCAGTTGGTGCAAACGCAACTTCTACCATCGGCGGTAACGGCGGCGCAGGAGTTTCGAACTCATACAGCGGAAGTGCAACCTTCTACGGTGGCGGTGGTGGTGGTGGTAAGAGAACTAACGCAAACGGTTCTGCAGGAACAGGTGGTTCTGGTGGCGGCGGAAACGGCGGAAGACAAGCAAGTGGAAGTGCAGGAACTGCAAATACAGGCGGCGGTGGTGGTGGAGCTGGTGGCGAAAATGTTGGAGGTGCAGGTGGTTCTGGCGTCGTAATTGTTAGGTACGCAACGATTGTTAGCTATACATATGATGCAAACGGTGGAACAGGAACTGCTCCGTCAGGTGGAAGCGCGCGAGGAGCAACCACATTTACAACTGAAGCCAATCCATTTACTCGAACCGGTTACTCATTTGCTGGTTGGAATACTGCAGCAAATGGATCAGGTACCGCACTTACTCAGAATGCAAGTAACACAATGCCGGTTTCTGGGACATCTATTGTTCTTTATGCACAATGGACACCAGTTTCATTAGTTGTTACTTATGACGAACAAGGCGGAGGTTCAATCGCCGATGGTTCAGTGAATGTGGGAGCAAGTATTTCTGCAGCTCCAACAGCACCTATTCGTGCTGGTTACACACTTGCAGGTTGGTCAACCACATCAACTGGTTCAGTAGTTACCTTCCCTTATGCACACGGTCAAACTTCGAATTTCACTTTGTATGCAATTTGGAGCGCTAATGCTTTGACAGTTACCTATGACTCGAAGGGTGGCACTGCAGTTACAAGCGGAACTGTGAATACTGCCGCGAGTATTTCTTCAGCACCAACTGCGCCAACACGAACTGGTTACACATTTTCTGCTTGGTCAGCAACTGATGGTGGCACAGCAATTACTTTCCCTTATGCGCATGGACAAACTGCAAATTTCACTCTTTTTGCACTATGGGCAGCTAATTCATTAACAATTACTTATAACTCAAAGGGTGGAACTTCCGTAACAAGTGGGTCGGTGAATACCGGTGCAAGCATCTCTTCTGCACCGACAGCGCCAACAAAGAGTGGCTACACATTAAGCGGATGGTCAGCAACAGACGGTGGAACAGTAGTTACTTTCCCTTATGCTCACGGACAAACTGCAAACTTCACTTTGTATGCGATTTGGGCAGCCAGTGCGTTAACGGTCACTTATGACTCGCAAGGCGGAAGCGCAGTTTCAAATGGCACAGTAAATACCGGTGCAAGCATTTCAGCAGCACCAACCGATCCAACAAAGGCTGGCTACACTCTAACTGGCTGGTCTGCCACTTCAACAGGCTCTGTTGTTAACTTCCCTTACACACATAACCAAACAGCAAATTTCACCCTTTATGCAATCTGGGCAGCCAGCACACTAACAGTCATCTTCGATTCTCAAAGTGGGTCAGTAGTTTCTAATGGATCTGTTGCAACCGATGCGAAGTTAACTGCACCGACTGCTCCGACGAGAACGGGCTATACATTTAGTGGTTGGTCAACCACCTCAACCGGATCTGTAGTCAGCTTCACTGGTGGTTACACCCATGGCCAGACTGCAAACTTTACTTTGTATGCGATTTGGACAGCCGACGGAAACGTCGTTGCATTTAATAACAACTCTGGTTCTGGGACTATGTCTAATCAGAACATTACTTCTGGAACAGCGACCGCGTTAACTACAAATAGCTTCACAAGAACTGGTTACACATTCTCTGGTTGGAATACATCCGCTGATGGATCAGGAACTGCATATACAAATGGCCAATCTGTAACAATCACCGCTGGAATAACTTTGTATGCTCAGTGGACTGGAACCACAAACACAATTACTTATGACAGTAAGGGTGGAAGCGCGGTATCAGATGGAAGCTTCGTCACTGGTGGAACAGTTTCTTCTGCTCCTACCGCCCCAACTCGCGCTGGTTACACATTAAACGGTTGGTCTGAAACTGATGGCGGATCGGTAATTACATATCCATTTTCACCGACAGCAACATCCGGCATTACCTTGTATGCAATCTGGGCTGGTGTTTCTTGTTCGCCAACATCAACAACTTCTGGTGGTTACACGATCTACACCTTTACAACTGCAGGTACATGTTTCTGGACTGTTCCTAACGGTGTGACTGATGTAGAAGTTCTGGCTGTTGCCGGTGGTGCTGGTGGTGGATATTCATATGACAACTCTGGTGCAGGTGGTGGTGCAGGTGGTCAAGTTAAGACCGGGACGGCCACATTAAGTACAACAGCAGAAGTAACTGTCGGATCCGGTGGTGCTGGCGGAACCACTTCATCCCGTCGAGGTGGATCAGGCGGAAACTCAAGTATTTCAACGATTTCAGCGCTCGGTGGAACTGGTGGTTGTGGTTCACGTTCAGCTTGCACAACGGCATCTCAGGCGACTTCATCAGCGGCTGCAAATGGTGGAGCTGGTGGTGGTGGAGGTGCATCAGGCCGTGGTGGTGGCGGTAGCAATACAACTACTGCCGCACCAACCACAGCTGTGGCAGGTGCTGGTACAGCTTCAACTTATTCCGGTAGCTCTGTTACTTACGGTGCCGGTGGTGCTGGTGGAACTGCACGCGGAAATGCAACAAACATTGTCGGAACATCCGGAAGCGCAAACACTGGTAACGGTGGTGGAGGTGCTTCAGCCAAGAGTTCAAGTGGCGATGTAAATGGCGGTGCTGGTGGTTCAGGTCTAATTATTGTTCGGGTCGCTAGTGGTTTAGCAGTTACTTTTGATTCGCAAAGTGGCAGTTCAGTCACAGGTGGTTCTACAGTCACAGGTGGAACTGTTGCTGAACCAACTGCGCCTACCCGTAGCAACTACACATTTGTTGGTTGGTTTACTGCAACTACTGGTGGAACTGCAATCACCTTCCCATACTCACATGGACAGACGGCAAACTTCACTTTGTATGCACGTTGGACGTTGAATACATACGCTATCGCCTTTAATGCCAATAATGGTTCTGGAGCTATGGCAAATCAATCCGTAACTCATGGTGTTGCGGCTAATCTCAATGCAAATCTATTTACTCGCGCGAATTACGTCTTCCATCGTTGGGCCACAAATGCTGATGGCACAGGAACTACCTACAACAATTTGGCAGAGGTAACTCTGACCGCCGGAACGACTTTGTATGCGCAATGGACTGCAAATACATATGTGGTCACATATAGCTACAACAACGCAACGGGTGGAAACTCAACAGCGACTGCTAGCTTCACAACAGGTGGTTCTGTAATTGTGCTCCCTACCCCTACTAGAACTGGCTATACCTTCGGTGGCTGGTACTCAGATTCTGGGCTATCTTCATCAATCGGATCAGCTGGGGCGAATTACTCTCCAACCGGTACCACGCTTTCATTAAACGCTTATGCGAAGTGGACAGCCATTGATTACACCTTTACTTACGACGGAAATAGTTCTGATGGTGGAACTGTTCCAACTGAAACTTCTAAGCAGATCGGTCAAACTGCGACAGTAAAGGCAAATACAGGGTCATTAACACGTGCTGGTTACACATTTGCTGGATGGAATACTCAAAGTAATGGCAGTGGAGATAATTACCTATCTGGCGCTTTGTTCACAGTTCAATCATCAAATGTAACTTTGTACGCAAAATGGAGTGCAAATAGTTACACCATCACCTATAACTCAAATGGTGGAACTGGCTCAGCTCAAAGAAGTTCAAACAATGTTTCCAGTGATACCTACACAACAGGTGGATCTTCAGTTGCACTTCCAGGTGTCGGAACATTAACTCGATCCGGTTATACATTTGGCGGCTGGAATACCTCTGCAGCAGGAACCGGTACCAACCGCGCAGCTACCGAAACTTACACAACTGTTTCAGATGTCATCCTCTACGCCAAGTGGAGTCCGGTTACCTATTCAATTACCTATGATGGAAATACAAGCAACGGCGGATCAGCACCAACCATAGGTGGGTACACAACTGGTCAGGCATCGCCATACTCAGTGGTTTCAAATACCTACACAAAGACTCTTCATGTTTTTGGAGGTTGGAATACAGCCGCAAATGGATCCGGCACTAGCTATTCTCCTGGCTCCCCAATCACAACACTTTCAGACATCACCTTGTATGCAATCTGGATTCCGCAATACACATTGCACTATGCAATTAATGGTGGATCCGTTTCTTCAGGGTCTCTGCCAACAGATCAGTTGTACAACGCAAGTACCTCTGTAGGCCCTGTATTTAGCATGGTCTCTCGCACCGGTTACACATTCGGCGGTTGGAGAAATGGCTCGACAACTATTGCTGCTGGTGGCAGCTTCACAATCGTTGAGGACTCTGTTTTAACTGCGATCTGGACACCTATCGATTACACGATTTCATATGACTCAGATGGCGGAACTACTCCTCCAAATTCATTCACCAAGCAGATCGGTCAAAGCTTTGAAGTTGGCAGCGCTGTAACTAAGCCAGGTTATAACTTCACTGGATGGAAAGCTGGTTCTACAACTGTTGGAGCCGGTGCAACCGTTGTAACTGGTTCAAGCAACATTAGTTACACAGCACAATGGAGTGCAAAGGTTTACCGAATTTCATACGACTGGAACGGTGGTCGCGGAACAGCTGTCAGCGATGTTGATTACACATTTGGTACATCTGCGATCACCTTGCCACTTGTCGGCGATCGCGTTAAGGATGGTTACAACTTTGCAGGTTGGGCGGAAAGCACAAACGGCAGTGCCCTTGGCTTGACCTACACACCATCGCAAACACGCACTTTGTATGCATTATGGACCTTGGGTAACTTCACAGTTACTTATGACGCCGGACGTGGAACAATTGCTAACTCAACGGTCGCGGTTCAAAACGGAAGTTCAACGGTTCTACCTCTTCCTACTCGTGCGAACTTCGTCTTTAACGGATGGCACACCGCCGTTACCGGTGGCAGCTCTGTAGGTTCAAACGGTGCCTCATTTACGCCAGCGGCTTCACAAACTGTCTACGCGCGCTGGATCCAATCTTCACTTTATGGAATTACAGATTCATTGAGCCGAATCGGTTCTGTGATTACTACCAGCAATGTTTCAAATACCTTCTCGGGTGCAAACTCCAATAGCTCGGTATCGGTATCTATTCCGGCTAATGCATTGCCAGCTGGCACCACAATTAACTTTGATCTTGTTGGCAATTCATCACGTGCAGTAGGTGTTTTGCCTAACGTGACTTACCTTGTATCTATTGCGCTTTCTTGGCTCACAGGCGATGAAACTGTGCCTGATACAGCCTCAGATAAGCCAATTACAGTCACTATTTCAAACGCCACAATTAAGGCTGGCGCTGCGGCCTATGCCATTGTGAACAACGTTTCAACACTTCTTGGAACCGCGACGCAAGATGGCACGATCACGATTTCAATCACCTCTGACCCTGAAATCGTTGTTGCTGCTACAAAGCCTGGCGCTCCAACAAATGTTTCAGCAACATCAAATGGAAACCAGCAGTCTGTTATTTCTTGGTCAGTACCTTCATCAAATGGTGGAGCGGCAATCACGGGTTATACGGTCACCGCCAATACTGGTGCGACATGTACAACCAGCGGAACAAGTTGCACGATCTCAAGTCTCACAAATGGAACCGCATACACATTTACTGTCACCGCTACAAACTCTGTCGGAACTGGAGTTGCATCATCTTCTGCTAGTGCAACAACTGCATCTCTTTACGCAGTTGCCTTTGATG
>JACCDI011283044.1_pt1 | contig 16049 bp, 11 predicted proteins | sample 7442791 | NCBI WGS metagenome assembly JACCDI01 (sample SAMN15323434, study PRJNA562643) | freshwater metagenome | isolation source: river surface water | place: USA:Blue River Watershed | collected 2017-08-15 | reverse complement strand
CAGCCATGCCGCACTTGCCATTGTCGTCATGCGTTTGCGTCCACTGCGTATGATCGCCATAGGGAATCGCACCTTTGCCGATGTAAAAACGCAGCAATTTCGCGCTGCGTTCAATCGCCAGGTCGATCGCTGGATCCTTGATTCCTGCAGCGCGCGCCATGACGAGAGAGATGGTGAGTGGCACACCGGGCGAGTTCATCATGCCGTATCCGCTCAAGCGTCCGCTGGGTTCGGCAAACTTATGGCCCCATGAGCCCACCGCACTCTGTCCGTGACTGGCCTCCAGGGCTAGCCGACGCAGACCGGGTAGAATCGAATCGTCACGGGTTATCATGTGATACTCGGAAAGCATCATCATCAAATAGCCATAATACCATGTCTTAAACCCATCGGTTTGGAACGATGCTGCCCACTCCGCTTCTTTTTTTACGAGGGGCAAATAACGAGGATCGCCACTGGCCAACAAGGCAAGAACATTCAACGAACGCACGATCGGATTCGGTTGATAACGCGGCGCATTCATCATTTTCACGATCGCCTCACAACCTTGCTCCACGATACGCCTCGACTTCTCGCATGCGAATGGCGCGGTGTTGCTGTATGCGCCGAGAACCGCTAAGTGCAATACGACTTCATCAGTTTTGCCAGCGCGCCAGCGCAGCAATCGGAATGATCCACCGGGCATTGCTTCCGCGAGAGTGAGCGCCTTGCCCCACTCCGTGCGGGGATCATAGGAAAAAGACTTGCCACCCACACCAAGAATCACATCTCCTGGAGATATGACGCCGTCGGCGGGCGATCCTTTTTCCACACGCGTGATCATCACTTGCCGGGCATCCGACGTCACCATCTTGTTGCTATACATCCATCCTCGTAGACCAGTCGCCCCCAGATTCCAATCATGTTTCGCATCTGCGGGAACCTTGTCACCTTGGGTAAAATCAGGCATGCGCATCGCAGGTGACGGAGCGGCATGCGCCATGAAGATAGACAAAAAAGCGAAGGTCACTGCCCAAACATGATGCAGCGCATGACGGAACCATAAAAAATCTTGATCGTGTTTCATCAACTTTGTGGATGGAAATTCGACAGGAAACCAGGTGCTCTTGCAAATTCTCTCTCAAGGGCGCTCAATGCTGCTGGCTGCACATTGCAAAAACAACCTCATATTTCCCGCCATCCTACCCATGATAGGGTAAGAAGAACAAAATTCCCGCCAAGTCAGAGCGTGGCGGAAGCACGTCTCAACCGATCCATGACAGCGACACCCAATCCGACTTCGCTCACAGGTTCGGCGACGATCATATCCAAGCCGGCGGCGTCGAGTTTGCGCAACAGATGAAACAATCGCAATGCCGCTTCCGGCAATTTTCCGTTGCCAGGGCTGAGAGCTTCGACCACAGCCCAACGATGCAGAGACACATATCCCCTGCCCGGCTCGCCGGTGTAGGACAGAAGCCCGTATTTTTTACCAGGCTCTGGGCGAAAATCCGCAGGATCTTCTAACAACAGCAGCGGTGTTCGCGGAGCATAATGGCTGGGCAACATGCCAGGAGCGGTCATTGCTGAACCGTCACGCACGCGCTTGGGACGCTCAACCTTACCAAAATTTTGTAACATTTCCTTGGTAATGGGTCCAGGACGTAAGATTGTGATCGTAGGTCTTTTTTCACCAGCCACAACGTGAATGATCGTGCTTTCCAGACCCTCTGAGCAAGCGCCACCGTCGACAATCAACGGAATACGCCCCTCCAGCTCCTGCATCACCGCATGGGCTGAAGTGGGAGAAATGCGGCCAAAGCGATTCGCGCTGGGTGCTGCCAGCGGCTGCCCCAACTCCTTGCCGATCGCCCGGAAAATTTTACTCGCACTCTGCCGGACCGCCACCGTGTCCAGACCGCTCGTCACGAGGTCAGGGATCTCCGGATGCTTGGGCAAAATGATGGTCAATGGTCCGGGCCAAAATGCATTCATCAGTTTTTCGATCGTGCTTTGAATGTCCTCCGGGATCATCGCCACGCGCGCGAGCTCGGTCCGATTTGCCACATGCACAATCAAAGGATCGAAGGAAGGTCGCTCCTTGGCACTGAAAATTTTTGCCACCGCACGCTCGTCGAAGGCATTGCCTGCCAATCCATAGACGGTCTCCGTAGGCACTGCCACGACCTCACCGTCACGCAACAAAGGCACTGCGGCCTGCACAGCCTCTTTGTAATTTTCGTCGCTCGCAGAGATGATGATCGTATCGGGCACGCAAAAACCATGCAGGATTCAGATGCGATGTGCGAGTCGAAAATCGCTGTCTTTCCCAGAGCGCTCCCAACCGATCAAACGTCCGGCACAAAAATCACTTTGCCACGCCGGTCTGGCGCTTGCAGTCGATCTAAGGCATGGGCAAAATCCGAGAGTGGCATCATTCGATCGACTGGCTGCCTCAACGTTCCCGCCAGCATAAGCTCGATCAGTTTCTCGTACATGGCCTTGATCTCGGCCTGGGAGGCGTAGGATAACCATCGCGATAGCCAGAAGCCACGGCATGAAACGTCGCGAAAAATCAAAAACTTGTTTGGCACCGATACCGGACGGCGCCCCATGGCACCGTATGTCACCTGCACTCCGCCATCAGCCAGCAGATCAAATTGCCGCAAGGCACTCTCTCCGCCAACAGCATTCAGCGCCAGCAGCGCTCGCTCACCGCGCTGATGCAAATACTCCAAAGCCCGCTGTTTTCCCGACTCATCATCGGTGCATATCAGGTCGCCCCCCAAGTCCCGCAACTCAGCCGCCATTTCCGGATTGCGCACAAAACTAATGCTGCGCCAACCACAGGCCCGCGCAATCTGAATCACGCAGCGACCGACTCCGGAGTTGCCGGCATTTTGCACCAGCACGGCGCCCGGCGCCAGATTGACAAAATCATGAAGCATGCGCCATGCAGTGGCCGGATTGACCTTGAGCATGGCAGTATCGGATACGGGCAACGTCTTCGGTACAGCCAAGACTTCACGAGGATCAATGACGCGTTGTTGTTGCCATCCGTGAGCATAGGAAAGCAAGATTACCCTCTCACCGACGGCCACGGATGGCGCGCGCGACTCCACCACTTTCCCCACGGCCTCGGTTCCCGGCACGGCAGGCAATGCGGGACGTGTTCCGTAGGTTCCTTCGACCCAATTGAGATCGGCGGGGTTAATGGGCGAGGCAAGGATATGCACCCGGATCATTCCCTCTGGCAGCGGCAAAGGATCCATCGTCACGCACTTCAGTTTTTCTGCCGCGGCACCAAATGCTTCGATTTGTAGCGCTCTCACAGCACAACCATACCCCCGATCTGGGGCATGAAAAGCCTCGAAGACAGGATTTTGCCTAGCTCACACCCACCTACACATGTCACCTTTCATGAGCGCAATTCCTAATCTTGGCACGATCCGTGCTTATCGATTATTGTGAGGATGCCAAAAAAGCATGTTCATCTGTGAATACAAATCCAACTAACAACACAACAACAATGAAATCATTATTGAAATTGTCCACATTGGCTGCCATCTCCACCAGCGCGCTGGCAGGTGCAGCAGAAGTATCGAGCACGACTGCAGCCGCTCCGGAACCTTGGGTCACCGGAAGCATCGCAGCCACCTACGAGACGAGCTACTACTTCCGTGGCCTATGGTTCTCCAACAACAACATCTTCAATGGCGTGAACCTTTCCGCGCCACTTGCCGACAAACTCACCTTGGGTTTCGGCGCACTCTACACGCAAAATGGCAGAACCAACGACGCGCTTGATCAAGATCTCGAATACTCCGAACTCGATCTGACTGGATCGTTGACCTACGAGACCGACATCGCCACGTTCGGTTTGGTGGTCACCAACTATCACTTCTTCGACACCTTCTCGGGTGCCGTCGGGGGTGTGGGTCAAGGCGCGAATGCCGACCTTGCCGTCAAAAACGCTCTTGATATCGGTCTGACCGCGAAAAAAGCCTTTGGAAACAGCACCGTTTACCTTGGTTCATGGTTTGATACCAAGATTGATGCCTGGTATTTCGAAGCAGGCATTGACTACACCTACGAAGTGAATGAAAAACTCTCACTGGTGCCACTGGTGCAAATGGGTTACGGCATCGATTACTACGTGGACGGAACGTCCGACGGAGAGGGTCTGACCCACGTTCGCGCCTCACTCAGCGCTCCCTACAAAGTCAACGACGCCTTCACCGTGACGCCATACGTCGCAGGCAACTTCGCCCTGGAGACCCGCAAAGGTCAGAACTTGGCAGAGGCCACCAACGACTTGTTCGGCGGCATCTCGGCCAGCTATGCATTCTGATTGAGACAATCGACGTTTCTTATCTCTCCCTCACGTGCGCGCGCGTGAGGGATTTTTTATTGAGAGTGAAGCGGATGGCAGAAAGTCACGCGCGCAGGATGTGGGCGAACATGGTATCGATAGCATCAGCGATGGACTGCCGTTTTCACCAAAAACGTCACGGCATGCAATACAAAAAAAATGGATCACCCTGAGTGGGTGATCCATTGATTTTGCTTGAAAAGCATCCAGAGCTTACTTCTGGTAGCTTACTTCCGGTGCGGGAGCGGGAGCGGAAGCAGGAGCCGCAGGTAAATTACGGAACTTCGGAAGTTTTCTCAGGCCAGGAGCTTTCGAATCACTCGTGCAGCAGAAGCAGCAAGAGCTGGAAATCAAGGCGGTGGCGGCCAGTGCGATGAGTGTCAGGGTGCGGATCATGATGGTAGTGTTTTTTGTTAGTTGAGAATGGAGAATAAGATGAGGGAGTAAGATTACGCCTTGGGTGCTTGGTAAGTAGGTTTGGGTGGTGCGTCCACAGATTTGCTAGAGCAACAGGAATGCAAACCGCACAGAGCAAACGCAAGAATGAGCAATGTGGCAATACGTTTCATGAGTTGAATTGTTCTCAAGGAGTCGAACGCAAAGTAGCGAACCAGCGGAACAGTGCAAGGCAAAAATCCATGACAGGCAAAAAATCACGGGGAGGGCCGCCATGAGCGAACCGCCGACATGGCTGAGCCATGATCTGCCCGATCCGATGGATGGATGCGTTGCATGACAAGTGCGGTGCGACTGGGCAAATCAAGGCGCAAAGGACCTGTGCTACCTTTGTTGCCCATGACCTCCCAGCATTGATCTGGCTGCACGCGTCCCATCCCATCAAAACGCGTCGCATCAGAATCCAGCAACAATTCCCAGCGCCCGCAGGGAACTTGGACCTCCCAATCCACAAGTGAGTGATGTCCATGAAAATGGAAGGCGAACACAAGATCGCCGCGCTGCCAGACCAGAACTTGATGCTCCACATGCTCGCAGAGCAAACGGCATGGCTGGTTCATCCAACTGGCATCGCGCATCAAAGCCATGATCGCTCCATCAAAGTCACCCAGCGCTTGAAAGCGCAAATCCGCTCGATCTCGCAAGCTCCACTGACGGCGGGCGTGGCGGTGGGACCAGCCGTTTCCTTCGCGCGGAAAATCAATCCACTCAGGGTGCCCGAATTCGTTACCCATGAAATTCAAGTATCCATGACCGGCACTGGCAAGCGTGGCAAGCCGCGCCATCTTGTGCAGTGCCACAGCACGCTGCACGCGCAAATCACCCGAACCACGGTGCATGGAGCGGTAGATCGAATCATCAGTGAGTGCGAAGAGAAAGGACTTGCCACCCACCATGGCCTGATCGTGACTTTCGACATAACTGATCGTGCGCTCGTCCGGACGCCTTCCCGTCAGTTCACCCCAGATCCAGCTCATGTTCCATTCCTCCTCACGAATTTCTGTAGCACATTTGAACCACATGTCGGGAATACCCATCGCGAGGCGGTAGTGAAAACCACACCCACCTTGTTCGCGTGGAGCGCAGAGACCCGGCATGCCGCTGACATCCTCGGCAATTGCCATGGCACCCGGCTTCCACTCATCGATCAATTGTGTGGCCAAGGTCAGGTAGGAGACGGCGTCCTCATCAGTACGGCCCTGGAAATAATCGTCGTAACTGCCAAACCCGGCGCCGAATCCGTGATCATGATAGAGCATCGATGTGACGCCATCGAAACGGAAACCATCGAACTGGAACTCCTCAAGCCAGTAGCGGATGTTGGACAGCAGAAAGTGCCGGACCTGCGGCTTCGCGTAATCGAAACAACGAGAATCCCAGATGTCGTGATTGCCTCGCGAACCATCATGAAAAAACTGATAGGGTGAACCATCGTAGCAGGAAATGCCTTCCACTGCATTTTTCACCGCATGAGAATGAACCAGATCCATGATCACGCGCAAGCCCATGCCATGGGCTGCATCCACCAGTTGCTTCAACTCATTCGCTGTGCCAAAGCGAGACGAGGGTGCGAAAAATGAGCCGACGTGATAACCAAAAGAGCCATAATACGGATGCTCCTGCACAGCCATGAGTTGCAAGGTGTTATAACCGGCGCCGGCGATGCGCGGCAGCATGTGCAGGCGGAATTCATTCCAAGTAGAAACTTTTTCCTCCTCCGATGACATCCCCACGTGGGCTTCGTAAATGAGCGGTGGCACCACGAGATCCGGCACACGATGTTTCCAAATGTAAGGTTCCTCATCCCAAACTTGAGCGGTGAATTCCAGGGTATGCGCATCCTGCACCACACGACGTCCCCATGCGGGGAGACGATCACCCTCTCCTTCCGACCAGGTCATGCGCACGCGATAGTGCTGTCCATGGCGGATCGCGGTAGCAGGCAGGCGTATCTCCCACTTGCCGTCGCCGATGAATTGCGCCGCATATTCCTCGCTCCGTTGCCATGCGGAAAAGTCCCCCACAAGATGCAAGGCCGTGGCGTGCGGCGCCCAATCGCGATAGATCCAGCCACCGTCTTGATCTCGATGCAATCCGAAATATTGGTGACCTTGAGCAAAATCCGCCAGAGACTGTCCGCAAGATTGAGCGAGATCTCGTGCACGTTGCAGCCGGGCTTCATAGATCGGTCGCCATGGTGAAAGCCACACATCGTCAGCAAAATCCTGAATCGGCCATCCGCATCGCTCCATACCCACAGCCTATCAATTTGCCGACGCGATCACAATCAAAACCCACCATCACCAGACAAAAGTATCGATTTACCGGAGGAAATGGCAACGGCGGTGTTAGCGGCATTTTTATGTCTTGGTTTTCTCAGCTATCGGTTTCAATCTGTGCGCCCATGCAGCGTCTGGTCCGCATCTCCGAGGTCTTTGCTCCCATTCACGAAGTGATACTCGCACGTTGCGGGATTCGCACCGCCAAAAGACTGGGGCGCGAATACTGGCTATTTTCCTGCGACGAGGATTGGAATGCGTCAACCTATCCCGAGAGCTTGTGGCTGCGCTGGAATATGACGATCGATCATGCATGGCCTTGTGTTCCGGAAAAAACCGAAAATTTTTTGGAGAAATCCGCGCTGGCCCTCATGCGAAAATTCGCCACCGTGCCACTGCAGCAAATCATGGTGGGCCCTTTGCTATCCGGCTCCCCTCACCCGCTGTACAAAAAAATGTCGTCACAACTGCAGCAGCGACTGCGCACAGAATTCCCGCTGAGTTGTCATGGTAAAGAACCGGAACAGCAGGATCCGCAGGGTGTTACGATGTTTGTATTGTTGGGCAAAGAGGGGTTGTTTGCCACGGCATCCGCGCCACGCGATTGCGGCGGATTTTTTGCGGGCGGTAGCAAGCACATCAGTCATCGCGCCTCCCACAGCATCAGTCGAGCCGGAGCCAAAGTGGCGGAGGCTCTACATTTTCTGCATTTGCATCGGCCCATACCACCCACGGGTAGTCACTGGCTTGAATTGGGAGCTAGCCCCGGGGGAATGACCGCGGAACTGTTAGAGCGCGGATATCTTGTGACAGCCGTGGATCGGGCCCCCATGGACGCGCGTGTGGCATCCCATCCCCGTTTGCAATGTTACGCACAAGACGCAAGGGATTTTCATGCACCACGGGGAATGTCCTATGATGCGTTGCTTTGCGACATGAACGGCAGTGCGGAAGAATCCCTGGCCGTGGTTCTCAACAAAGTTCCTTTCCTGCGCTCTGGTGCGGTAGTGGTATTCACGATGAAAACCCATCGTGCGGCAAATCTGGAGGACATTGTTTCTCTCCATCAACGGGTGATCGAGCAAGCGAAAAAAGCTGACCTGGCGCTGCTGGCGCAGACCCACCTGACCTACAATCGGCACGAGTTCACCCTATTCTGGCAAGTGCCGTAAATCGCTCGGTGACTTTGTTGACAAGCGCCAAGTCATCATGCGTCAGAAGAAAAAATGCCGCAGCGCCTCGACGGCTCCCTGACTGTGGCTTTGCTTGCAGCGATATCCTCCCTGCTCCTGCACATGCATAGCGATTTCCACGACGGCATTGGCGGGACAAGCAATCATGCCCGCCACATTGCGATCCAGCATCTCAAGATCATTGTGACTATCGCCGATCGCAAAAACACCAGCCGGCATCACATGAAAATGACCGGCAACTCGCGCAAGGCTGCTACCTTTTTGATAGGCACGATGACCGAAACGAAGATAAATTGAATTGCGTTGCCAACCGAGGCGCGACGTGGACGGCACGATGGATTCCACCTGTGCCACAATCCATGCCATTTCCTCCTCAGTCCGGGAGATCATGCCTGCGGGTTCACCGGGTTGTTCCAACCATTGCGCGCCTGTTCGTTCCTCGACCATGTGACGGATTTGTCTCATGGTGCGATCTGATTCTACCAGCAATTCGCTGATGGCCCGTTCGCAGGCATCGTTCCACCCGGGATCGGGTTGCCATTCCCCTGAATCATCAGGAAAAAAAATTTCACGTTCGCGCGCAACAATGAAATCCGGGAGATATGGCACACCACTCTCCTCCAAACCCTCGATCAAGTGCGGCATGGATCTTCCGGTATTGATCCCCCACAGAGCACCGTGCTTGTGACGCAAAGCGTTCAACATGTCCCAAAGTTCCGAAGAAATCGGTGGTGATTCCGCCGGATGGTGCATGGTTCCGTCAAAATCAAAACATAGCAAAATCCGCGGGGAACTGTTCTCGCATGCGTCAATCACGATGCGTATGGTATGTCATCAAACTCCGTTGGCAATCTTGTTTCCTAGCAACGATCGTGAACGCTCCGCGTGCTGGATGACAATCATCTCGCCGTCGGGCCCAAAACCGCTTCAGCAAAACATGCACGGTCGCCGCAACAAAGATTGTTTGTTTCCTCTTGTTTTTCGTCAGGATCGCGAGTAGATACATGCTCCTTCCGGCATGTAATTCTAGACAAACATGATCGGTTTCATGGGAAAACGTCGCATGGCATCGGGGGGTGCCATGCGACAATTTTTCCAACCACAATTCGGTATCCACTGTCCGCTGATGGAACGAAAAGCCCTAGCGATGCTTCATCAAAGCCTGGATTTGAGATAAACATGGACTCCCCCTGTTTTCTCACAAAACTTCGAATACCATTCATGAATTCGAATCATCCATCATGCGAGCGAAAGATTTTCCGCCGGATTGTTGCTGTTTTGATTTGATGAGTCGGAAAAACGATGTATGTTCGGTCTTGCAAATGAGTTGCAACAAGTCGTTTGCACCAATTTGATCGCAATCAGAGATTCATGGCAGTCACAGGCAATTACATTGAGCGCATTTATCGAGCTTTGAATGCAGCGGCTGGGTCCGATCTGCAGGACCCCATGTCGGACTGCGCATCCGCGATGGAACAGGAGGGATTTCATTTTACCCTGTCAAGACTCTCCTTGGCTGAAGCTGTATGGCATGCCCATCTCGACTCTCCCGTGATTTTATGGAGTGTGCCTCAACAGCGCTTTGCCATGATTTTGCAAGCGGGCACTTTCCGTGTCAGATTGATCTGGCAGGGAGAGCCTGTGGACTCCACGACCACCCTATCACGCGCCGCACTGGCAAAGGAGCTTGGCTTGACGGGAATTCACGAGGTTTTGGAAGCCGGATTGATTCATCCGAAGTTGATGTCGGAGTTGGCTAGTTCGCACACCGAAGCAGTGCAAATGTCCGTGCATCACGACCCGCATGATGTTCATCATGACGGCACCCACCACATGCTTCCGTTCCGGCGCTTGCTACAAATCCTGCGCCCTGAGCGTCGTGAAATACTGCTATTGCTGGTATTCGCGGTATTCTCGGGAATTCTCTATCTGGCACTTCCTCTGGTAATTGACCGTGTGGTGACCAACCTCGCGTTCGGAACCCAGACGCAGCCCTATTTTCAGGCACTGGTGATTGTGGGACAAATGCTTGCCGCGTGTTTGCTGCTACAGGCATTCATTATCGGATTTCAATATTATGTGGCGGAATTGATTCAGCGACGCATTTTTGTACGCATCACCGGAGACTTGTCCTATCGCCTGCCTCGTGTGATGGCCCGAGCCTTCGATCGCATCCATGCGCCCGAGCTTGTCAACCGCTTCATGGATGCGGTAACTGTTCAGAAAAATACGGCACTGTTTCTCTTAGATGGCATCAACGTGGTGGTCGCTACTCTGATCGGTCTGTTGTTGCTCGCACTGTATCATTTTTATCTGATGATTTTTGTGATCGTATTGATCATACTGGTAATGGCTTTCACCTGGCCACACAGCCGGAAAGCGGTCGACACGGCGATCGTGGAATCTTTATCCAAATATAACTTGGTGGCCTGGTTTGAGCAGGTGGCCACCTATCCTTTCATGTTCAAAGGGCGCGGTGGATTTGAAATGGCTTACCAACGCACCAACGCGCTGGCAACCGACTATATCAATGCGCGACGCTACCATTTCAGGATTGTGTTACGCCAAATTGCCGGACTTCTCGTGGTATCCGTGATGGCGAGTGTGGTCTTGTTGATTTTGGGAGTTTATCTGGTGTTGCGTCAGGAACTCACTCTCGGTCAGTTGGTTGCGAGCGAAATCATCATGAGCGGGATCGTGGCATCGGTGATCAAGTTAGGCAAAAAATTGGAAACCTGGTATGACACGCTGGCCGCCACTGATAAACTCGGGCATCTGCTCGATCTGGAAACCGAAACAGAGGACGGCGAGGTCGTTGAACCAAAAGATCCCACCAAGGGTATGCGAGTCGAAGCCAAAGGTGTCAATTTTGGCTACAGTGAAGGAAATTTGTTGTGGGAAAATCTGAGTTTTGTGTTGGAACCGGGCATTCGCGCCTGCATCTGTGGCGCGCAGGGGAGCGGAGTGAGTTCACTGCTGGATCTGTGCTTCGCGCTACGCCAGACATCTTCGGGATACATTAGCTTCGACGGGCTGGACATGCGCGCTTGGCACTTGGAAAGCTTGCGTAACCAAATGGTATTACTGCGCGCGAATGAATTCGTCTCGGGCACCGTGATTGATAATTTGCGACTAGGCCGCTCCGACATCACGATGGATGAAATTCACAGCGCATTGAAAATTGTCGGGGTTTTGGACGACTGTCTGCGCTTTCCGGAAGGACTGGATACCATGCTGCAAGTGGGAGGCTCCCCCTTTTCACCTCGTCAGCGTATTTCGCTACTGGTGGCCAGAGCGCTGGTACAAAAACCAAGACTTCTGCTCATTGATGAGATTTTTGATGGATTGGATGATCAAAATTTGGAAAAACTCACCCAAATTGTGTTCGATCAACAACGCACATGGACGGTGGTGGTGGCAACCCGCATGAACGAACTTCGTGAGAAGTGTGAACTTTGGATACGCTTGTGAAGATGAACCTTTGCCTCAATACCACAACGTGATGAATACTCATTCCCCAGCTCCGCAAAAAAACTTGGTTAGCAACCGCTTGCCTTGCATCAATCTCACAGGCTCCAACCGCGCACCACATTTGTTTTGCCGCTTTCTACTGGTGATTTTCGTATTGTTGATGCTGCTGTTGGCCTTCGCGCCGTGGCGACAATTCGTCCGAGGATCAGGGCGCGTGATCGCTTTTGACCCTCTCGAGCGCCGCATCAGCATCGAAGCACCCGTATCAGGACGTGTGAACAAACTCAACATCAACGAGGGTCAGCTGATCAAAAAAGGCGATGTGATTGTCGAGATCCAAGACAATGACCCGAACTTGTTGGAAAATCTGCGCGCCCAACGATCAGCAGCACAAAGTCGTGTGGATTTGGTCAGCACACGCATCGAAGCCTTGAATTCTCAAATCACCCAGCAAACCATGGCCAAAGAACAGGCGCTGGATGCGGCCCGCCAGAAGGTGAGCGCCGATCAAATCGCCTCAGAAACCGCCATACTTGATTTTACCCGTGTGGAATCCTTATTCCAAAAGGGACTCAGCTCACGGCGCGATTATGAGGCAGCAATCCTGCGACGCGATTCTGCTGCAGCCTCCCTGCTGTCTTCCCAAGCAACCCTGAAACGCACGGAAAACGAATTTAATGCGCTGATTTCGGCAACCACCGCATCTCGACAGTCGGCCCGCAGCGACATGGCCAAAGCGACGGAAGAACTGGCAGGCTTGGAAATCCGCGTCAGCCAGAATATGCGCCAAGTCGTCACAGCCCCACGGGATGGCATCATTCTCCAGGTGCCGGTGACCGATGGCAGCTACCTGAAACCGGGAGATCTGATTTGTGTGATCATTCCGAATACCGAAAAACGATTCGCGGAAATCTGGATTGACGGGAATGATGTGCCGTTGGTGCGCGCGCGCAAAGAGGAGAATGGCGTGGTAACGCCAGGGAGCCAGGTGCGATTGGTGTTCGAAGGATGGCCGGCGGTGCAAATCATCGGCTGGCCGCAATTGGCGGTTGGATCTTTCGGCGGCGAGGTGATGTTTGTCGATGCCACCGACGACGGCACGGGGAAATTCCGTGTCGTGGTCGCACCTGTGGATGATATGGTGGATCGTGGCGATGGCAAAGGCCCAGTCACCGTTGGATGGCCATCAGGCGATCGCTGGCTGCGGCAGGGTGTTCTTGCCAATGGCTGGATACTTCTCGATGAAGTGCCTCTATGGTTCGAGTTGTGGCGCCAGATCAACGGCTTTCCCGCCATCGGCACCGGTTTGAAAGATGAAACGACAAAACCGAAGAAATGATGATTCCTCGCATCCTCATTCCCCTCTTTTGTCTCATGGGTGCACTACTACCGCGAATGAGCGTTGCGGCACCCTTGCTATTGGATGAAGTGCTGTCGACCGTGCGCACACAATACCCGCCACTGCTCGCCGCTTGGTTGCAGCAGGACATTGCTAGTGGCCGCATCCGCCAAGCAGATGGCGCTTTCGACCCGATGCTTGTGGCCTCTCTGAATTTCCGCCCTCTCGATTATTATGAGGGTGCCAACATGAGTTTTCTCATCGATCAACCCTTGCTCTCGGGCGGCAGTGTCTACGCGGGCTATCGCCTGAGCACAGGGAGCCTACCAAGCTATGATCGCAAGGATCGTACGTCTTCCTCAGGTGAGGCCGTGATGGGTGCCCGAATTCCGCTGATGCGCGATCGCACCATCGACGCACGCCGCGCCAATCTCGGCAAAGCCGCCGTCGATCGCGAATTGGCAGACCCGCTGATTTTACGGCAGTATCTGACCTTTCACCGCGCCGCACGCATCGCATATTACAACTGGATCGCAGCAGGTCGACGCCTTACGGTGGCAGAGGATGTGCTACGCGTCGCGAAACAGAGAGATGAGTTTCTGCAAAAACAATCGGAAGCAGGAGCCATCGCTCCCATCGTTCTGGTGGATAACCGTCGTCTGGTGGTGAGTCGCGAAATTGCCGTCCTCAACGCCAATCGTCGATTCGAAGCCGCCAGTATCGAATTGTCCTTGTTTCTTCGCGACACCAAAACCACCGAGCCGATTCTGCCGCTGCGCGGTCAATTGCCTGCAGGATTTCCCAAGCCGCAAGCCGTGGATCAATTGCAATTCGTTTCCGATCGCGCGCGCGCAACCTTTCGTCGCCCTGAAGTCCGTGAAATCGATTTGTTGGTCCGCAAAGGAGAAATCGACAAGCAGCTCGCCCATAACAATCTCAAACCCAATCTCGATCTTGCCATGGAACTCAACCACGCCATCGGCCACGATGTCCCCAAAGACATCAAGGAAACGGAAATCAACGGTTTGCTGCGTTTTTCTGTGCCCATCGGACGCAACGAAGCCCAAGGTCGCCTTCAGGACATCGAGGCAAGCATCAAACAACTTCAGCAAAGGCGACAGTTCGCCTGCGATCAAATTCAAGCCGAGTCCAACAATACCTATCAGGAAGTTCGTACTGCGTTCGAAGCCCTCGATCAAAGCCAACTCAATGTCAAACTGGCGCGCGAACTCGAAGTCGCGGAGAGTGACCGTTTCAAGCAAGGTGCCACGGACCTGCTGGCGTTACAAATTCGTGAGCAGGCCACGCTGGACGCGCAGTTCCTCGAGATCGACGCGTTTCTCGCTTATTTCCGCGCCCTTGCGGACTACGAAGCGGCCATTGCCAGTGATGCACCAAACAGTTTGCTCGGTGCCAAAAAATGATGCGCTTGATCCGCGGAACGGATCAGGGCGTTGTCACCATGCGCGTAAAAGCATCGCACTGCGTTTGCCAGAAATGCACCAACTCCCGCAGGGTCTCAGGCTGGCTCGAGGCAAGATTTTGTTGTTCAGCGCGGTCTTGGGAAAGATCGTAAAGCTCCCAGTCCTTGCCTTTGAGCGAAACGATTTTCCAATCGCCGCAGCGGGCCGCGCGATGTCCTTCGTGCATCCACCACAAGCCTTCGCGTTCGATGGCCTGATCCTTGGCAAACGCACCTAACAGACTTTTGCCGGGAGCTGGAGGAACTTTGGTCCCATTCATCTCGGCAGGTTTTTCCACACCCGCCAGTTCGAGCAAGGTCGGAACAAGATCGATGACATGCGCCGGCGTGTGCCGCAATTCGTTTTTCGCAGCAATGCCCTTGGGCCAGTGAGCGATCAGAGGCGTGCTGATACCACCCTCGTGCACCCAGGTTTTGTGGCGTCGGAACGGAGTGTTGCAGGCACTGGAAAATCCCGGCCCCAAGCAGAAATACGATGCCGCACTGCCCGGCGCCGCATTTTTGTCATGTCCGCCATCACGCACCATCACCTCGGCGCTTGCCCCGTTGTCGGAAGCAAAAAGAATCAGCGTGTTGTCGAAGGCATTCATCGCTTTGAGCTGTGCGATGATGCGGCCGATCTCCTGGTCCATGCGATCGACCATCGCCGCATGAATCGCCATTTTGGTCGCCTGGAAGCGCCGCTGTTCATCGGTCAGCTCACTCCACGCCAAGGGATAGAGAATCTCCCCATCGCCCAGCTTTTCGCGAAACTCGGGAAACGGAGCGGGAGGACCCACGTCTTTTTCCACAGCGGATAAAGCGGTGTTCACGAGCCCCATCTCCCGTTGGCGTTGGTAGCGCTGCTCACGCATCTTGTCCCAGCCGTCCCGATATTTGTCACGGTATTTCGCGATATCCTGCGGCAGAGCATGCAAGGGAAAATGTGGTGCGTGAAAAGCGATGTATTGAAAAAATGGTCGATCCGGCGTCTCTTGCGCATGTTCTTTAAGACATTGAATCGCATGATCCGCGGTAGTGATGGTGATGTAGTGTTCCTCATCCACTTGCACCGGCTTTACCGCGATATCATTGAGATAACCACCGGCCGTGGTGAAAAAATTCCCAGGGCTGGCGATGTTGAAGGATTTTTCAAATCCCCCATCCAGCACCTTGCCATCGATGTGCCACTTGCCCGAGTGGTAACTGCGGTATCCGGCCTTGGCCAGATGATGCGGCAGCAATGGCGCCCAGAACTGGCGTTTGCCCATCACCCCGCCGCGCACGGAAGGCAAGGCATCGCGATGAATTTGTTGTGCGTAATAGCCCGATAGCAGCGCCGCACGCGTCGGCCAACAACGCGCGGTGTTGTAGAACTGGGTGAAACGAATGCCAGTTTTCGCCAAGGCACCAAGATTCGGCGTGGCATTCTCGCCCCCGTAGCAACCGGTGTCCGAGTAACCAAGATCATCGGCCAGAATCATAACCACATTCGGCT
>JACCDI010145469.1_pt1 | contig 16051 bp, 15 predicted proteins | sample 7442791 | NCBI WGS metagenome assembly JACCDI01 (sample SAMN15323434, study PRJNA562643) | freshwater metagenome | isolation source: river surface water | place: USA:Blue River Watershed | collected 2017-08-15 | reverse complement strand
CTCCTTCCTTTAAACGCGCAACGTCAGTTCAGAAATGTGTGCGTACTCTTGATATCGATGAAGTTGGAAAGACAACTCGCCACGCATCTTTTTTCCAAATGTGTGGAAACTTCTCATTTGGTGATTATTTTAAAGAGGGCGCGATCGCCCTTGCTTGGGATCTTTTGACCCGGCCGATTTCAGATGGTGGTTACGGTTTTCCTGAAGATAAGTTATGGGTAACCGTTTATCTAACCGATGATGAAGCAGCCGATATCTGGCATAAAAAGATCGGCATACCTAAAGAGCGAATTCAACGCCGCGATATGGCAGATAACTTCTGGTCGATGGGAGTTCCAGGGCCTTGCGGACCATGTTCAGAGATTTACTTCGATCGCGGTCCTGCCTACGGAAAAGATGGCGGCCCAATCGCGGATGAAAATCGTTACTTAGAAATTTGGAACCTTGTTTTCATGCAGAATGAACGCGGAGCCGGTGGCGGTAAAGATAGTTATCCAATTTTGGGCGAGCTTCCTGCAAAGAGCATTGATACTGGCCTTGGGCTAGAACGCACAGCTGCGCTATTGCAAGGCGTAGAAAATATTTACGAGATTGACACGACTATGCAGATTTTGAATAAAGCGATGGAGTTAACCGGCGTTAAATATGGCTCATCTGAGAAATCTGATGTTGCACTTCGTGTTATTGCCGACCATGCTCGAACATCTGCGATGTTGATTGGCGATGGAGTAACTCCTGGCAATGAAGGTCGTGGCTATGTCCTGCGTCGCATGATGCGTCGCACAATTAGAAATATGCGATTGCTGGGTACCAATGACCCGATCATGTCCGAGCTCACCGTTGCAGCCATCGGCGCAATGGGGCCGCAGTATCCAGAGCTAGTTACAGATAAGAAACGAATCTTGGCAGTTTCAGTATCAGAGGAAGAGTCATTCCTGCAGACGCTGAAGAGCGGAACCCAGATCTTTGACATGGCTTCTACCGAACTAAAGAAGTCTAAGAAATCGGTACTACCTGGCGAAGAAGTCTTCAAATTGCATGACACTTATGGTTTTCCTTTTGATCTCACTCTTGAAATGGCGCGTGAAGAAGGCTTAGAAGTTGATGAGGCTGGTTTCACACGCCTTATGAAAGAACAACGTGATCGCGCTAAGGCCGACGCTAAGGCGAAGAAGAGCGGCCACACTGATCTGAGTGAGTACAAGAAGATCGCCGACAGTAAAGGCGTATCGGAATTCCTCGGTTATATAAAAACCGAGACTGAATCTCGGATCAATGGAATTTTGGTTGACGGGATATCCATAACATCTGCGCAATCCGGAAGCGATGTCGAGATAGTTCTAGATCGCACCCCTTTCTACGCTGAAGGCGGTGGACAGTTAGCCGATGGTGGACGCATTGTCCTAAGTAATGGTGCGGTTATTGAAATTGAAGATGTTCAAGCACCTGTTACCGGATTATCCGTACATCGTGGTCGAGTGATCTCGGGTGAAGTTGGAGTAGGAGATAAGGGTCTAGCTACTATCGATCAAGAGCGTCGAGATGGAATATCTCGCGCACACACTGCAACCCATATGGTCCATAAAGCATTCCGTGAAATATTAGGGGAGACTGCAACTCAAGCAGGATCAGAGAACTCACCAGGACGTTTTCGTTTCGACTTCCCTTCAACAGGTGCGGTCTCTGAAGGCGTACTAAATGATGTTGAAGCGCGCGTAAACACGCTTCTGTTAGATAACCTTGAGGTAAGCGCGGAAGTAATGTCGCAAGATGAAGCGAAGAAGTTGGGCGCAATGGCGCTCTTCGGCGAAAAATATGGAGATCGCGTTCGCGTCGTTTCAGTGGGAGATTGGGCGCGCGAACTCTGCGGTGGCACACATGTCCAGCGCTCTGGGCAATTAGGTGTTGTAAAGCTGTTAAGTGAATCATCAATTGGCGCTGGCGTACGTCGCGTCGAAGCCCTAGTTGGCGTGGATGCTTATCGCTTCCTAGCGCGCGAACATATCTTGCTCAATTCGTTAACATCGCTGATCAAAGGCTCGCGCGCAGAGGAACTTCCAGAACGAATCTCAGATCTTCTGACTAAGTTTAAAGAGATCGAGAAAGAGCTAGCGCAGGTTAGATCCGCCGCGGCAATGGCTGATATCTCAAAGTTCGCTGCGGGTGCAAAGAAGATTGATGGCGCCACGTTTATAGCTAATCGAATTCCAGATGGCATAGCGGTTGATGATCTTCGCAAGATTGCACTTGAACTTCGCAATCGTGAATCCGATAGCGTCGTAGCCTTGGTGAGTGTCGTTGATGGAAAACCCGTACTAGTCGTTGCCGCAAGTGATGCCGCTCGTGCACGCGGAGTAAAAGCAGGTGCACTGGTCAAGATCGGTTCAACAGTTCTGGGCGGTGGCGGCGGTGGTAAAGATGATTTCGCACAAGGTGGCGGAACTGAAATTTCGGAGATTGATAGAGCGTTACAAGCGATTGAACTCGCAATAAGCGGGAAGTAATGGCAAGGCTAGGCCGGCGGATCGCATTTGATTATGGCGATGTCCGTATCGGTGTAGCGATTTGTGATCCTGATGGTTTACTGGCTACGCCTCTAGAAGTTTTACAGAGTAAAGACCCCAAATTGTTAGTAAAAATCAACGAACTTGTTCAAGAGTACGAGCCTGTTAAGTTTTACGTGGGAGAGCCGAAGCAACTTAGCGGCGCTGATTCATCATCAGCGGAAAAAGCTTTGAAGTTTGCCGAAAGCCTGAGCGCCAAGTTCGACATTGAGATATCAATGGTTGATGAGCGTTTATCTACCGTTTCTGCAAGTCGTCAGTTGCGAGATGCCGGAGTCGATGTCAAAAGCGCAAAAAATCTGATTGATTGTGCCGCCGCCGTTGCGATTCTTGAACAAGGGTTGGCACTTGATAAGAGATAGAAAAGCGCTAATTCGCGTTGCATTAGCCCTAGCTTTTATCTTTCTCTTTACTGCGGGAGTTCACGAGTTGCGTAAGACATCAGCTGCACCGGATTTTTCTTGTGCTGATGGTTCTCAGGCGTCAAAAGCAAAGACGGATGCAGATATTGCAATAGAGATCGGAGCAGGTGCGACTGGTTCTGATATTGCAGCACAACTTTTTGAAAAAGGTGTCGTTAAATCAGCAAGGGCTTTCTTTGGTGTGGCAGTTGGAGATGTTCGTGCCACCAAGATTGCACCAGGTCTACATATGATTTCGCCGAAACTTTGTGCAAAAGATGCCCTCGAACAACTTCTTGACAGCAAACGAATTTCAGGGCTAATCAATATCGTTGAAGGTGAATGGAACTCTGAAGTCTTTGAGGATATGGTCAAAGCTGGATACTCGCGTTCTGAAATAACAGAAGCTTTAGCTCAATTGAGGTTGCCGACGGGCTTCAAATCACTTGAAGGACTGCTCTTTCCTGCGCAGTATTCATTTGCCAAGGGCACGACTGCATCCGTTGTAATTGCCACGATGGTTGAACGAGCTCAAAATGAAATGAAGAGCGTAGGGTTTCTAGAAACTCCAGGAAAACTCAGCGCCCAAGAACTTTTGACAATCGCGTCGATTATTCAGGCGGAAGGCAGTCTGGCGGATTTCACGAAAGTATCGCGAGTTATTCGAAATCGTTTGGAGAAGGGCATGCCCCTGCAGATGGATTCAACAATTCATTATGTCCAGAAGTTGCGGGGCAATATCTTTTTGAGCACGAAGTCGACTTTGTTGAATTCGCCGTATAACAACTACAGAAAATATGGCCTTCCTCCTGGTCCGATAGGAAACCCAGGTAAGCAAGCCTTGCTGGCTGCCGTAAATCCTGAACCTGGTGATTGGATTTACTTCATCACAGTTGCGCCTAATGACACTAGATTTACCTCATCGTTTGAAGAATTTGGCCTTTGGAAGGTTGAATACAAGAAGAATCTACGTGCTGGGTTATTTGAGAGTAAGGAGTGATTAAGTCATGAACGATAAGCGCTTAAAAGCTGCCGTACTTGGTTTTCCAATTGCGCATTCTCTCTCTCCGGTTTTGCATGCCAAAGCCTTCGATTTACTCGGTATCGCAGGTAGCTATGAAGCCATCGAAGTAGCAAGTGGCGGCTTGGCTGATTTTCTAAAAAGCCAAGGCGCAAACTATGACTACCTCTCGCTGACTATGCCTTTAAAGGAAGAAGTGTTGGTTATCGCAGAAAGTTCTGGGATTACCGTTGATGAGCTTGCGTTGCGAATTCAATCTGTTAACACTCTTGTCAGAAAAGGTTCGGGTTGGAGCGCTACAAGTACAGACGGCTCAGGATTTGTTAAAGCACTTGCCAATGCTGGATACGATCATTTCAATTCGGTGCTGATATTAGGAGCTGGTGGTACCGCTAGAGCAGTTGCGGGAGCCCTCGATGAGATCGCAGACAGCGTTGCAATTATGGGAAGAAGCGTGCGGCGAAATGTTGGGATAGCGGCTTGTTTCACAAAATTAGCACCGGAGTTTATTTCGTGGGATGACCAAATTGATCTCCGTAATTTCGATCTGATAGTTAATACAACTCCTTCAGGTGCAGCGGATTTAGTTGCCGAGAATATTCCTTTCAAGGTGGAAGGTCTGCTCTTCGATGTCCTCTATAAGCCTTGGCCAACACTTCTTGCGCGTCGCTGGTCTGATGCTGGCGGCAAGGTGATCAGTGGATTGGAACTACTTCTATATCAGGGTATCGACCAGATAAACGCTGTTTATCCACTTGGCCAAAAGATTATCGATAGCGAGCTAAGACTGGCGCTTAACAACGCTTCTAAGTAATTCACAGATTCTGGAAAAGAGTTCAATTCAGAATTTCTAGCCATTAACCTCGCGCCGTGTATGCGTTTCTTCTCATCTCTTCGCTCTATATTTCGATAGTCGACATCACTACTCATAAGATTAGAAATCAAACTTTAATCTTTACCGCTGCGGTGTTCATCACAACCACTTTTTTGGGAGAGGGGCAGATTCATTTTGCTAGTTCATTTGCTATTTTCTTGCTTGGTTTTATGGCTATGCGCTTCGGCTTGGGCGCTGGCGATGTGAAATTGGCGGCTCTTCTCGCTCTATTCTTTCTGCCTCTGGAAGTATCGAGATTGAGTGATTTCATCGAGGGCTTTATCTTGGGAGGCGTGTTACTTCTGATTGGACATCTCATTTCTAGGAGATCGTTAGCCGATCCAATAGCGTTGGCACCAGCAATTTGCGCCGCCTTTATATGGTGCGCGAGATAATGCGCTTATCTGACACAATATGCGAATGCGTTGGTTAACAGCAGGTGAATCTCATGGCCCAGCCCTGTCGGCGATTATTGAGGGCATTCCGGCAAGTGTTGAAATTTCATCGAAAGATATTGATTTTCATTTAGCTAGGCGACGCTTAGGTTTTGGTCGCGGCGCTAGACAGAATTTTGAGGCTGATAAAATCTCAATTCTTGGCGGTATTCGTCTTGGTTTAACTCAAGGCGGTCCAATTTCAATTCAAGTAGGAAATTCAGAATGGCCAAAGTGGGAAAAGGTTATGTCTGCCGACCCGGTTCCTGAAGAAGAGATTAAAGATTTAGCGCGAAATGCGCCGCTGACTAGACCGCGTCCAGGACATGCAGATTTAGTTGGAATGCAAAAGTATGACTTAGATGACGCACGACCAATTCTAGAACGTGCAAGTGCGCGCGAAACTGCAGCTCGCGTTGCACTTGGTGCAGTTGCTCGAGCATTTCTGGAACAGAGCGTAGGAGTTACAATATTGAGCCACGTTGTCTCTATCGGTTCGGTAAGAATTCCTGACGGTACAAAACTTCCAGAGAAAACAGATATGGCGAGAATTGATGAAGATCAAGTCAGATGTGCAGATCCTGCAACTAGCGTCAAAATGATCGCGGAGATTGAAGCTGCACACTCGGATGGAGACACACTTGGTGGCGTTTGTGAAGTTCTTGCTTACAACTTGCCGCCCGGTCTTGGTTCACATGTTCATTGGGATCGCCGCTTAGATGCACGCTTGGCTGGAGCCATGATGGGAATTCAAGCAATCAAAGGTGTGGAAATCGGTGATGGTTTCCAAACGGCTACTCGTCGAGGGTCAGTTGCCCATGATGAAATTGAGCGCGGTTCAGATGGATTAATAAAGCGACGCACCGATCGCGCTGGTGGTACCGAAGGCGGTATGTCTAATGGCGAGATCCTTCGCGTTAGCGTTGCAATGAAACCGATTTCAACTGTGCCAAAGGCATTGGACACCATCGATGTTAAGACCGGTGAGGCTGCAAAAGCTATTAATCAACGATCAGATGTTTGTGCTGTTCCTGCTGCGGGAGTCGTTGCAGAAGCGATGGCAGCGCTAGTTCTGGCAGAGGCGGTCCTCGAAAAATTTGGCGGCGATAATGTAAGTGAAACCCGTCGCAACTTCAAAAACTATATGAGCAACCTACGTTTTAAGTAGGCGATATGAGCGATTCTAGAAAGCAGAACTACATCCTCATTGGCCCGCCTGGTTCAGGAAAGAGCACAATCGGGAGAGCGCTATCCAAGGCTCTCAATGCGAACTTATCTGACACCGACGCTTTGATCGAGTCTGAAGTTGGTACTTCTATTTCGCAGATATTTATTGATAAAGGTGAGCCTTGGTTTCGCGAAGTTGAAGCGCGAATTGTCGCAAGAGAAATAGCAACGTTCTCAGGCGTTCTCTCACTTGGTGGTGGAGCGCCACTTTCTGAAATCGCGAAGCAGGCAATTAAAGAGTCCGGCGCTAACGTGGTTTATCTAGATATCTCGTTATCAGCAGCTGCCCCTCGCGTGGGATTTAATCGTGATCGTCCGTTATTGCTCAGCAATCCACGAGCGGCATGGCAAGAGTTAATGGAGAAACGCCGTCCAACTTATCTTTCTTTAGCTACCCAGGTTGTCCTAGTAGATAACCTAACTCCTAAGGAAATCGTCGATGAGATCATCACGGGCGAGAAGAGCGGTAAAGCTGCAACGGATGGAGCCAAGTGATGAGCGAGATTAAAGTTAGCGCTGAACGCGACTACACCGTTCACATCTCCAACTCCTGGCGAGGTTCACTTACCGAGAGCGTGCCAGGTCGAGCTCGTGTTGCACTTATAGTTTCAGAATCGTTAACTACGAGAGTTCAGGGCTTAGATCTGGGCAGCGTCGAGATTTTTACCTTTGCAATTCCTGATGGCGAAGCTGGTAAATCTTCCGAAACCTTACTCAAGATTTGGGATTGGCTCGGCGCGGCCGGATTTACACGAAGTGATTTAATTGTTGGAATTGGTGGGGGAGCAGTTACCGACTTCGCAGGTTTTGCCGCGGCCAGTTGGCTTCGTGGCCTCGATTGGATTGCGATTCGAACAACAGTTGCGGGCGCTGTAGATGCTGCAATTGGTGGGAAAACTGCGATCAATAGCGATTACGGAAAGAATTTAATTGGTGCATTTCATAGTCCAATCAAGGTGATTATTGATCTTGATTGGTTTTCAACTCTTTCCGATCGTGATTTCGCAGCGGGCTTAGCAGAGGTAGTTAAATGTGGTTTTATCGCTGACGGAAAGATCTTGGATCTCTTGCGAGGAAAGAAAGTCTCAGATCTTCGAAGCGAGCAGTCGCTAGTAAAGGAATTAGTAGAACGCTCAGTAAAGGTTAAGAGCGAGGTTGTATCGCAGGACTTTAAAGAGAGCTTTGCGCGTGAGGCGTTAAATTATGGCCACACCTTAGGCCACGCTGTTGAACTAGATTGCGGATATTCAATGCGCCACGGTGAGTGTGTTTCAATTGGGATGGCCTTCATGGCTAATCTCCAATTGGATTTAGGGCTAATCAGTAAAGAGTTAGCAGAAGATCATTTGCAGATATTGCAAGATTTAGATCTACCGATTAAATATAAGCGCGAAAGATGGCCCAAGTTGCTGGCTCATATGGCAGTTGATAAAAAGTCCCGCGGAAACAGCCTGCGATTCGTTACTATTAGCGAGATTGGTAAGACAGACAGGCTAGAGAACCCTGATCCAAATACTCTTTACGCTGCATATGAAAAGGTGAGTTCATGAATGTATTGGTAATCAACGGCCCAAATCTTGCGCGTTTAGATATCAGAGATTCCGCAATCTATGGCGATATGACTTACCCCCAATTGGTTGCCCACATTGAAAACGCGGCAGGGACGCAAGGTTTTAAAGCTGAAGTACGCCAAAGCGATGATGAAGCGACAATCATCGGTTGGTTACACGAGGCGGCAGATAAGAAGTTGCCGGTGATAATCAATCCAGCGGCCTTCACACATTATTCATATGCAATTCGCGACGCGGTTGAATTGGTGAAATCTCCAGTGATTGAAGTGCACCTCTCAAATCCATTGGCTCGCGAGGAATTCCGACATACATCGGTTATTTCAGGAGTAGCCAATGGAACCATCGGGGGATTTGGTCCGAACTCATATGTACTTGCGCTGATCGCGCTGAAGGCGTTGCTAGCCTAAAAGTTCAGGTAAACTTAACTATTCGCCTTCGAGGATCGAAGGCCAACCGCACTAGATCAAAGGTTCTTTGGTTCGCTGATGGTTGAAATCAATACGTCAATGGGCGTGAACTGGAGTTTCTCGTGGCAACAACAAATGATCTCAAAAATGGTATGACTTTAGATATTGAAGGCCAGCTTTGGACGGTTGTTGAGTTCCAGCACGTTAAGCCAGGTAAAGGTCCAGCATTTGTTCGTACAAAGTTGAAGCAGGTTCTAACTGGCAAAGTTGTTGACAAGACCTTTAACGCAGGCGTCAAAGTTGAAGTTGCTATCCTAGAAAAACGCGAAATGAACTTCCTCTACAAGGAAGGCGAGGATTTCGTATTCATGGATAACAAGACTTTTGATCAGATGAATATCTCTGCTGCAATCGTTGGAGATGCCGCCAATTACATGCTTGAAAATACCGAGGCGATAGTTGCTATTAATGAGAACAACCCGCTTTATATCGAACTTCCAGCATCTGTGGTTCTCACAGTTACCTACACTGAGCCAGGACTTCAGGGAGATCGTTCTTCAGGTGGAACAAAGCCTGCCACCGTAGAAACTGGAATTGAGATTCAAGTTCCGCTCTTCATCAAGCAAGATGAGAAGGTATTGGTAGATACTCGCGATGGGTCATACCAAGGTCGCGCTAACTAGTGTCAGCTCGCAGTAAAGCGCGTAAACAGAGTCTGGATATTCTCTTTGAGGCAGATATCCGCGGAACTCTGCCGCTAGATATTTTGGCGTCGCGTGATGTAACTGAAGAAGGACCAGATGCGCGCCCAATTCGTGAATACACCCGCGAGATAATTACTGGCGTTACTGAGCACCGCCGAAAGATTGATGAGTTAATTGCTACCTACGCGCAGGGTTGGGATATGGATCGCTTGCCAGCGGTAGATCGAAACATTATGCGCCTTGCTCTCTTTGAAATTCTCTGGTCACCTGGTTTAGATGATGCGATTGCAATAGATGAAGCGCTTTCGTTGGCGAAAGAGCTGTCAACCGACGAATCAGCCGGATATATCCATGGAGTCTTGGGTCGTATCGCCTCGCTTAAAGATGGCCTCGCCCTTTAGTTTCTGGGCGCTTTAATAACTAGTTGGAAGCGATCTAAGAGTTCTTGAACTTTTTCGCGAGGTGCCGAAAGAACCAGCGTGAGCGTATCCAAATCGGTGCTACGCAGGGTTAATATCTCCCCGTTCCAATCTCTACGCCTGGCGCAGATAGCGCTAAGGAAAGTGTTAATTTTGCTGATCTCACTTCCCGTCATCGCTAAAGATATCTCGCGCAATTTTCTAAGGTCAAAGACCAACTGATCGTCGCTTCCTCGTTCGGGATTTTTCGATTCTTCGATCAGTTCAGATATCGGAATAGCGAATAGGTTTGCTATTTCAATTGTTCGCGCCAAGGAGATCGCCCGAGAGCCTCTCTCGTAAGAGCCCATCACAACAGCTTTGATCCTCCCATTTGAAAGTCTTTCGATATCTTGCAACGTCAGGGATCGCGCTTTCCGCTGTGCGCGGATGCGTGCGCTGATGGTCGCGGTCGTAGGCTGAGTGAATGCTGTGGCGGGGGTTATCTGGCTCATGCGCGCAAAGGTAGATCACCCACGAGTTTGGCCAACGTGGCTGTCCACAGGGTTATTGAATTTCGGTGTAACATCAGCCAACATCCTTTAACGACCCGTCCTGCGAGGCGGGGAAGGAGATTTACGATGAGTCTTGCCCTGCCTGCGCCAGATGTAACGCGCGCGCTAACCCGCATCTCCCATGAAATTCTAGAACGCAACTCAGGTTCTGAATCAATCACACTTCTTGGAATTCCAACGCGCGGTGCACATCTAGCAAAGAGGATCGCCGCCATTATTGAAGCGATCGAGAGCGCTCCAGTTCAAGTCGGAACTTTAGATATCACCTTGCATCGAGACGATCTTCGGATGAGACCGCCGCGCGCCTTAATGCCAACCTTGATTCCGCCGCTAGGCGTCGAAGGACGAAACGTTGTTCTCATCGATGATGTTCTCTTCTCTGGCAGAACGATTCGAGCTGCACTCGATGCTCTCGGTGAGATCGGTCGCCCGAAGAGCGTGCAGTTGGCAGTTTTAGTAGATCGTGGCCATCGCGAACTTCCGATCCGCGCAGATTTCGTTGGTAAAAATCTTCCGACATCTATAGATCAGAGCGTTGTAGTTCATCTAACCGAACTCGATGGCGCTGATGAGGTCTTGATTGAAGGTGGCGCAAAGTGAAGCACCTATTGTCAATAAATGATTTGAGTAAAGCTGAGTCGATTGCAATCTTGGATACGGCCCAAGAGTTGGCACGTGTAAGTGATGGACCGATGAAGAAGCTTCCTACCCTTCGTGGCCGAACAATCGTAAATCTCTTCGCGGAAGATTCCACTAGAACTCGAATCTCATTTGAAGCTGCAGCAAAGAGGCTATCTGCCGATGTAATCAACTTCTCGGCTAAAGGTTCAAGTATCAGTAAGGGCGAATCCTTAAAGGACACCGCGCAGACGCTGCAGGCGATGGGCGCAGATGCTGTCATCATCCGTCATGGCGCATCGGGTGCTGCGCAACGTTTAGCAGATTCAAAATGGATGTCCGGTGCGGTAATTAATGCAGGAGATGGAACCCACGAGCATCCAAGTCAGGCTCTGCTAGATGCTTTCACCATCCGCAAACATTTAGCGAAATCAGGTGAGGATCTCACCGGCATAAAAGTGGTGATCGTTGGAGATGTTCTGCATTCACGAGTTGCACGTTCTAATGTTTTACTACTTGCCAAACTTGGTGCGGATGTAACGTTGGTAGCGCCACCTACTTTGCTACCAGTAGGTGTTGAAAGTTGGCCATGCAAGATTTCCTATGACTTTGATGCAGCGCTGGTTGGCGCGGATGCGGTGATGATGCTTCGCATTCAACTCGAACGTATGTCTGAAATGTTCTTTCCTAATGCCCGCGAGTATTCAAGATACTTTGGTCTAAATGGTGATCGCGTTAAGAGTCTTAAACCAACAACTCTGGTTATGCACCCAGGTCCGATGAATCGTGGCTTAGAAATCACCGCAGATGCCGCAGATGGTGCTCGATCTGTAATTGTTGAGCAAGTTTCAAATGGCGTAAGCGTGAGAATGGCGATTTTATATATGTTGTTAGCTGGTGCTCCTGAAGGTGAAATTATCGGAATTAACAGAGAGGTAGGTGCTTTGTAGTGAGCGCATCGAATTCAAACTATCTCCTTTCAGGGTTAACTCTTCCAGATGGAACAACTAGTGACATTCAGATTACAGATGGAGTTATCACGGCAGTTGGGAAATCTCTTCCTAAGCAATCTGCTGACCAAGTTATTGACTTCAAGGGTTCGGTAGTACTTCCTGGTTTAGTTGACCTCCATACACATTTGCGAGAACCAGGTAAGGAAGATGCTGAAACAGTTCTATCTGGTTCGATGGCAGCGGCAAAAGGTGGCTTCGTTGCAATATCTGCGATGGCCAATACCTCACCAGTTGCTGATACTGCAGGAGTCGTGGAACAGGTTTACGCACTTGGCCAGAGCGCTGGCTTTGTCGATGTTTTTCCAATCGGCGCTGTCACGCAAGGTTTAAATGGAGAAACACTCGCTGAGATCGGTGCAATGGCAGATTCAAATGCGCGAGTTCGAGTATTTAGTGATGATGGTAATTGCGTTCATGATCCATTAGTTATGCGTCGGGCTCTTGAGTATGTGAAGAAATTTAATGGCGTGATTGCCCAACATGCGCAGGAGCCAGCGCTGACAATCGGTTCGCAGATGAATGAAGGAATTAACTCTTCTCGCCTTGGTTTAAAGGGGTGGCCAGCGGTCGCCGAAGAAGCGATTATTGCTAGAGATGTCTTACTTGCTGATCATGTCCAATCAAGGCTACATATCTGCCACTTAACGACTGCTGGTGGCGTCGACATTGTTCGATGGGCAAAGGCCCGCGGAATCAATGTGACCGCAGAAGTTACGCCTCATCACTTACTTCTGACAGATGACTACGCAAATAGTTATGATCCGATTTTTAAAGTTAACCCACCACTACGTACCCAACGAGATGTAGAAGCGCTTCGTGAAGGTTTAGCAGATGGCACTATCGATATCGTTGCAACAGATCACGCACCACATCCAGCGGAAGCGAAAGAGTGCGAATGGCAAGAGGCTGCATTTGGGATGCTGGGCTTAGAGAGCGCGCTCTCGATCGTTAACCAAACAATGGTTCAGACCGGCCTCTTAAATTGGGAGGGCGTGGCAGATCGTATGAGCCGCACTCCTTCTCGTATCGCAGGTTATGAAAACCATGGTGGCAAGATCGAGGTTGGCGCACTCGCACATCTGACTGTGATTAATCCAACCCAGACTTACCGCGTGGATCGCGACCTAGTTGCCTCTCGAAGTCGCAATACTCCCTTCCATGGAATGGAACTCTCTGGAGTAATTCAGGGAACTTTCTTCCGAGGTATTCCGACCTATTTGGGTGGACAACTAACATCGATACATAGCAACGGTTCAAATTCAGAAGCGCAGGGAGGTAGCTCTAGATGAGTAAGGCCTACCTGGTTTTAGATGATGGACGTATCTTTGAGGGTAAATCTTGGGCTGCTGTAGGAAGAACTTTCGGCGAAGCCGTTTTTCAAACTGGTATGACTGGTTATCAAGAGACTCTTACCGATCCTAGCTATCACCGACAGGTTGTGGTGATGACATCACCTCATATTGGAAATACTGGCGTTAACTCAACCGATAATGAATCAAAGAAGATCTGGGTGGCTGGCTTTGTCGTGAGAAATCCATCTACTTTAACTAGCAACTGGCGAAGCGAGAAAGACCTGGAAGCAGAGTTAATCGATCAGAATATTGTAGGAATTCAGGGGATTGATACGCGCGCTTTAACCCGCCATTTGCGCGATCGCGGTGCGATGCGAGTTGGAATTTTCTCCGGTGAAGAGTTGAGTAAAGAAGAGATGGTTGTCGAAGTTCGTAAGACTTCTCAGATGAGTGGTGCTTACTTGAGCGAGGATGTGTCCACCAAAGAGACCTACATCGTCCCCGCAAATGGTGAAAAGAAATTTACCGTTGCTGCACTTGATCTCGGAATTAAGGGAGCAACGCCGCGCGCCCTTGCGCAACGTGGCGTAGAAGTCCATGTCATGCCTTACAACTCAACCCTTGAGCAGATCAAGGCGATCTCACCGGACGGTGTTTTTTTATCGAATGGTCCAGGCGATCCCTCAACGATGAACGATGCAGTTGATCTAGTTAGAGATATTTTGCTGGAGCAGATACCGATCTTTGGAATTTGTTTTGGCCATCAAATTCTCGGCCGCGCACTTGGTTTTGAAACGTATAAATTGCAATTTGGTCACCGCGGTATCAATCAACCGGTAATTGATAAGCGAACCGGAAAGGTCGAAATCACTGCGCATAACCATGGATTCGCAATTAAAGCTCCGACAGAGGGAACCTTCAATACCGTATTTGGCGCCGGCGAAGTAACACACCTCGGCCTTAATGATGGAGTCGTTGAGGGTTTGCAACTACTAGAACGCGGTGCATTTAGCGTTCAGTATCACCCTGAAGCAGCTGCTGGCCCTCATGATGCTGCTTACTTATTTGATCGCTTCATTGAGTTAATGCTGCGCTATCCACGAGCAAAGGTGGCGATCTAATGCCGCGCGATACCTCAATCAAGAGCGTACTAGTAATTGGTTCCGGACCAATTGTTATTGGACAGGCCTGCGAATTTGATTATTCAGGAACTCAAGCTTGTCGCGTTCTGCGCGCCGAAGGTATCCGCGTTGTCCTAGTTAACTCGAATCCGGCAACGATCATGACCGATCCTGAGTTTGCGGACGCGACATATATCGAACCAATCACCCCAGAATTTATCGAACGCATTATTGCTAAAGAACGCCCTGACGCTGTTCTTGCCACGCTCGGCGGACAAACAGCTCTTAATGCAGCGATCGGTCTTCATAAGGCCGGGACGCTGCAACGTTACGGTGCACAGTTAATCGGCGCCGATGTCGATGCGATTGAACGCGGTGAAAATCGTGAAATCTTCCGCACTATCGTTGAGAAAATTGGGGGAGAGTCGGCTAAGTCGATCATCTGTCACACGATGGAAGAGGTAATTGCAGGCGCTGCAATTCTCAATTATCCGGTTGTTGTGCGGCCTTCTTTTACGATGGGTGGACTCGGATCTGGAATCGCATTCGAAGAAGAGAGTTTGCGGCAGATTGCAGGCGCTGGTCTTCGCCATAGCCCAACCACTGAAGTACTCCTCGAAGAATCAATCCTTGGCTGGAAAGAGTACGAACTCGAAGTAATGCGCGATAAGTCAGATAACGTGGTTATCGTCTGTAGCATCGAGAATATCGACCCGATGGGCGTTCACACTGGTGATTCGATAACTGTGGCTCCAGCACTAACACTTACCGACGTTGAATTTCAGAAGCTTCGTAATCTTTCGATAGATATTATTCGTGAAGTTGGCGTCGCTACAGGTGGTTGCAACATCCAATTCGCGGTTAATCCAGATAACGGTCGCATTATTGTGATTGAGATGAACCCACGGGTTTCAAGGTCAAGCGCCCTTGCATCTAAGGCAACAGGTTTTCCTATCGCCAAGATTGCGACTAAATTGGCGATTGGTTACACCCTCGATGAAATTAAAAATGACATAACCCAAGTTACGCCGGCTTCTTTTGAGCCAACCCTTGATTACATAGTCGTTAAAGCTCCTCGTTTTGCTTTTGAAAAATTTGCGGATGCTGACCCGCGACTAACGACTACGATGAAGAGCGTTGGCGAAGCGATGGCCATTGGTCGCTCTTTCCCAGAAGCTTTAATGAAAGCCTTACGATCCCTAGAACGTAAAGAAGCGATCTTCACATTCCCGAGTGATATTTCTAAGATCGATCTTCCACATCTGCTAAAGGCGATGGTTATTCCAACCGAATACCGTCTTCAGCAAGTGCAGCTTGCGCTTTGGGCGGGCGCTAAAACGGAAGATGTATTCGCTGCGACCAAGATTGATCGTTGGTTCTTACATCAACTACAACTGATTAATGAACGAGCACGTGAGATCGCACAGCCTGGTGAAATTAGCGAAGAGTTCTTACGTAGCGCTAAAGAGATGGGCTTCTCCGATCTGCAAATCGCGGCGCTGCGTGGCGTGACAGATGAAGATATTCGCAAGGCTCGTTACCACTTAGGCGTCAGACCGGTTTACAAGACTGTTGACACTTGTGCGGCTGAGTTTGAAGCTTTTACCCCGTATCACTATTCAAGTTATGAAGAAGAGACCGAAGTTCGACCACGCACCAAACCAGCGGTAATCATCTTAGGTAGCGGGCCCAACCGAATTGGCCAAGGAATTGAATTCGATTATTCATGCGTACACGCATCATTTACATTACGTGAAGCGGGCTTTGAAACTGTAATGATCAACTGCAATCCAGAGACAGTTTCGACTGATTACGACACATCAGATCGCCT
>JACCDI011353950.1_pt1 | contig 16059 bp, 15 predicted proteins | sample 7442791 | NCBI WGS metagenome assembly JACCDI01 (sample SAMN15323434, study PRJNA562643) | freshwater metagenome | isolation source: river surface water | place: USA:Blue River Watershed | collected 2017-08-15 | reverse complement strand
TTAATCAGATTCTTCCATATCCCCACTTGGGATTTCATGTAATGCGGCCGTTAACTCATTATTTTTCACAAAATTACACCAATGACATTCTGCTTTTCCGCAGCCCGTATAAAAGTCATTTTTGTTGTTCATTCAGTCCCTCGTAAACTGCTTCAAATGCTTTTGCTTGCTCCTGTTTGCTTATCATTTTATAAAATTAATGGCTTTCTTGCGATTATACACAACAAAATCATCAGTTGCTTGTTGTATAAGTATGTCTAAAGTATACAGCCTTCATACCATCCAAAATTTACCCATTAGCTTAGATCAAGCTTGGGATTTTTTTAGTAGTCCTGCCAATCTTGCCAAAATTACGCCTAATCACATGGGCTTTAATATTATTAGTAAGCACCACGGTGAAAAAATGTATCCTGGTCAAATTATTGAATATACAGTAAGTCCATTATTGGGTATTCCCATGTATTGGATGACCGAAATAACCCATGTTCAGGAGGGAAAGTACTTTGTTGACGAACAACGTTTTGGGCCTTACAGCCTTTGGCACCATCAACATCATTTTAAGGCCATACCTGGTGGTGTATGTATGGAGGATATTGTCCATTACAAAATTCCGCTTGGATTTTTAGGCGACATAGCTCAGTTGATTTTAGTAAAAAAGCAATTACAAGGAATTTTTGATTACCGATTTAAGGCGGTAGAGGAAATGTTTGGCACTTACAAGCCTTAATATTCATGTCCAGGTTTAAATGAAGCTCAGCCCAAAATATTTTTGAAAATACTTGGCTTGTAAAACGTTTTGTTTATATAATTTTATAAACTTTGTTCTCCAATCTAAAAGCTTCATGGCACATACTTCAAGTGGGCATTCCCACAAACTCTCGGCAGCAGGTTTAATCGTTACATTAGGAATTATTTATGGTGATATTGGAACTTCTCCCTTGTATGTATTTGGCGCTATTATTAATAGTGCGATAAAAGGAAATAATCCAGTAAATGAAGCACTCATTTATGGTGCTATTTCCTGTGTATTTTGGACCTTGACTTTACAAACTACTTTTAAATATGTTTTTTTAACATTAAGAGCCGACAACAGAGGTGAGGGAGGAATATTTTCATTATTCGCTTTAGTACGTCGCTATGTAAAATGGATTTACATACCTGCAATCATAGGTGCAGCCATGTTATTAGCGGATGGAATGATCACACCACCAATTTCGGTAGCTTCTGCAATTGAAGGATTGAAAGATGTAAAAGGTTTAGAAAAAATATTTGTACCAGGGAATAATTTAACAGTGGGTATTGTGTTAGCTATTATTTCATTATTATTTTTCTTTCAACGTTTTGGTACTAAAATTATTGGTTTTGCTTTTGGTCCTATTATGTTTATTTGGTTTTCAATGATTTTCATTTTAGGACTTAATCAAGTTGTTCAGAATTTAGATATTTTAAAAGCAATCAATCCGTATTATGCATACAAGTTGTTGGCGCATTATCCTAAAGGGTTTTGGTTATTAGGGGCTGTTTTCCTTTGTACCACTGGTGCGGAGGCGTTGTATAGCGACTTGGGACATTGTGGACGTCAAAATATTCAAGTAAGTTGGATGTTCGTAAAAATTGCATTAGTGATGAGTTATATGGGTCAGGGTGCTTGGTTATTAAATCATATGAACGAAGCAACAAGTGGAGTCAACCCATTTTTTGAGCTAATGCCACATTGGTTTTTAATTCCAGGAATTGGAGTCGCTACCATTGCAACCATTATTGCTTCCCAAGCATTAATAAGTGGTTCATTTACTTTAATCAATGAAGCCATTAGTTTGAATTTTTGGCCTAGAGTAACTGTTAAATTTCCTACGGATCAAAAAGGTCAAATATATATTCCTAGCCTAAATTTTATTTTATGGGTAGGTTGTGTAACCATGCTTTTATATTTCAGAAAAAGTGAAAATATGCAAGCCGCATATGGGTTCTCAATTATCATTACCATGATCATGACTACCATGCTGATGAACTTTTATTTGTTGAATGTAAAAAGATGGGGGCAAAGTATTGTAGCATTCATCATCACCATTTTTGTGATTGTTGAATTCTCCTTTTTTGCAGCTAATATTATTAAAATTCATGAAGCAGCGGTGACATTCATTTTTTCATTAAGCATGATTTTTGTGATGATGATATGGCATAGGGCTCGTAAAATTGCGAATCGTTATTTAGATTTTGTTAAGTTGAAAGATTACTTAGAGCCATTGGTTGAATTGAGTGGTGACAAGGATATGCCCAAGTATGCAACCCATTTGGTGTATTTAACTAAAGCAAATAATCATAGAGAAATTGAACATCGAATTATTGATTCAATATTAAATCGTAAACCTAAGCGTGCCGATATATATTGGTTCATTCATATAGATCGTACCGATTCACCTTATGGTATGGAATATAGTATACGTGAACTAGTGGATGATAAAGTAATGCGTATTGACTTTAATTTAGGATTCAGAATTCAACCAAGAGTCAATGTATTATTTAAGAAAGTAATGCAAGAATTAAATGAGTCTCATGAGTTAGGTATTTACAGCAAATATGAGTCCTTAAAAAGCAAGGATTTTCATGCTGACATTACCTATGTTATTATTGAAAGCTTCTTTAGTATTGAAAATGAATTAAGTATTAGGGAAGATTTTATTATGGATACTTATTTTAATATTAAACAATTAGCACAAAGCGATCAAAAAGCCTTTGGGTTAGATAACGATATGACGGTGGTTGAACATGTGCCACTTATTATCAAGGCTAATGAAAACATTCCTTTAAAACGAGCATTTGATCGTTAAGGAATTTGAATAGCCATAGCCATTATAATTGTACGAATTTGCTTAATTGGTTTTGATGGCCTATGGCTACAATCCAATACTGTGTATTTTTTTGTTTTTCAATTCCTAAGGCACTCAAATTGATTAATTTAGTATCACCTGGTAAAATACTTTCAACACTATATTGTTTGTTTGATAAACTTATAATGGCTAGTTGTTTTACTTGTTTGATTTTTCCTATTTCAATTTGAAAATTATTATCTGATTTTTTAATCACATTAGGCGCGGCAACTTCATACTGAACTAACCAAGGCATGGTGGGAAGCAATGCTGGTTTTTTATAATAATTATTTTGAAGTGTATCGTTCCAATGATTTGGATTTGATTTAAAGGTGTTGCTGCTAAAATAGACACTACCTCTTGTGTTTTTCAAACTCCTTAATTTATTGATTTGATAAGGTATTTCATTGCTGTTTTTCCAATTGGTTGTAGTTCCTGCACGATAGATGCCATGACCAATATATAAATTTCTATTATTGCTATGTTGATCCCACCAATGAATCAACTCATCGTAGTCTGCTAAAGCGTGGCCATGTTCCCAATATAATTGTGGTGCGATATAATCTACCCAACCTTTTTTCTGCCATAACATGATATCTGCATATAAGTCATCATAATTGGTAACGCCCGCTTTTGTATTACTTCCGTCTGGATCCTTTGACTTATTGCGCCAAACTCCAAAAGGACTAATTCCAAATTGAACACCTGGTTTAATACTATGAACAGTAGCTGATAATTGCTTAATGATCGTATCGCAATTGCTACGTCGCCAATCTTCTTTATTTAGACCTCTGTTGTATTTTTTATAAGTTGCATCATCATTGAAATTTTTCCCTGGTACTTTATATGGATAAAAATAATCGTCTAAATGGATTGCATCAATATCATATCGCGTAACAATATCGCTTACAATTCGATTTGTATGTTTCCATACTTCTGGTAAGCCGGGGTTGAAAATTCTTTTATTATCATAATCGATAAACCACTCAGGATGTGTTTTTGTTAAATGGTTGGGAGCGATACTCGATTTATGGGTATTAAAAACTGCGCGATAGGGATTAATCCAAGCGTGAAATTCCATACCTCTTTTATGCGTTTCAGCAATCATAAAACTTAACGGATCATAAAATGGGCTAGGAGGTAATCCTTGTTTACCCATTAAATACTCACTCCATGGCTCTAAAGTGGATGGGTACAAAGCATCTCCCGATGGGCGAACTTGCATAATAATGGCATTCATTCCATTTTTTTTATGCATATCCAATAAGGCAATAAATTCTTGTTTTTGTAAATCGTTGCTTAAGCCTTGTTTACTCGGCCAGTCAATATTAACCACGGTTGCCACCCAGACGCCTCTAAATTCAAACACAGTTTTATCATTTATACTTGGTTGAGCTTTTGCAAAATAAGTAACTGCAAACAATAGTATACAAAGTATATAGCGCATATAAAATTTGTTTAAATATTATGGATGTTCTGGAAGGCTTCTTAATTTATCCAATATTTGGTTTAATGTAGCTGCTTCATTTTCGGTCACTCCTTTTAATATGGCATCAATTTGATCATTAAATTGATCTAATCTTTGAACCAATAACAATCCCTTTTCAGTTAGGGTAATATCTACCAATCGTTTATCCGCTTTACAAGCTGCTTTTTGCACTAATTCTTTAACGATTAGTCTGTCTACAATCCGGCTTGTATCACTCATTTTATCCAACATCCTTTCTCTAATTTGCAAAGTGCTCAAAGGCACTTCACTTCCTCTTAAAATTCTTAAAATATTATATTGTTGTTGGGTTATATCTTCTGTTGCTAATACACGACTAATTCTTTCGTTCATCCAGTTGGCTGTAAACAAAAGATTGATTCCCATTTTCTGGTATTCATTTCTGAAATTAGCTTGTTGTATATCTTTTTCAATTCCCATTGTACTTAATTATTGCTCAAACTTCTTTTCCTTAAATGATATAAAGTTGGAAGCGCTAAGATTGCCCCTAATGCATCAGCTAACATATCATTCACATCAAAACCCCTACTGGGTACATAATATTTTTGATAGTATTCCATTAGGATACCATAAATAATACAAAAAATTAAAACATAAGCATGCGCCCTAACTGTTTTTAATTTTGTAAATTTTGATTTTTCAAAATGAACCAGGATTGACAATGATAATGAACCAAATAAGCAAACATGGACTAGTTTGTCAATAGGGAAATTTCCAAACCAATTGGATTCAGTATGAAAATTGCTAGCAGGGACACTTAATAAAATGAATACTATCGCAATTTCAAAAATGACCCAAATCCAAGTTTTAAGTAACATGATTAGTGAACTAAATTAGCATATGCTTCGCTAGTCATTAATTGCTCAAAATCAGCTGCATTATTAACGGTTACTTTTACCATCCATCCTTCGCCATATGGGTCGCTATTTACTAATTCAGGGTTAGCAGCAAGCGCAGGATTCACTTCAGTGATGGTTCCCGCCATTGGTAAGAATAAATCGCTAACTGTTTTTACAGCTTCTACCGTTCCAAATACCGCTTCAGCAGCCAAGTTTTTCCCAACGGTATTAATATCTAAATATACAATATCACCTAATTCACTTTGTGCAAAGTCAGTAATTCCAATGGTAGCAGTAGTACCATTTAATTTAATCCATTCGTGGTCTTTTGTGTAACGGCAGTCAGTAGGGAATTGCATATAGTTATTTTTTATTGTTGCAAATATCCATAAAAACACTAAAAAAACAACCTACTAATATCGAATATTATCAAAATAGAGTAAAATATGCTCTTTTAAGAATACTTCTTGTTCAATCAAATTCATGACCGGAAGTTGTTTTAATTGCTTAAAATGTGGCCATCCCTCTTCATCTTTTCCTTCATTTAAATAATAACCACTTGGCATTAGGATTGAACAAATGGCAATATGCATTAAGTCTTGCTTTTGTTCTTTTGAAATTTTCTCTCTTATAAACCCTGATTCTTGCAAACCAATTAGGAAAAGTACCGCTTCGGTATCGGGCTTTTTACCAAAATGATCCATTAATTTCTTCTCCAATTCCCACCATCTTGTCTGTAAATCGTCATGTATATTGGCCATATAATATATGTCTATTTTTTGCAAAGGTAGGGGATATCGGTGCTCTTAGTAGCATGGTTTGATTATCTTTGCCAAAATTCGCATTATGTTACAAGTAAACTTCTTACGTCAAAACACGGAGTTGGCTAAAAAGAAATTGGCAATCAAGCACTTCACTAATTTAGGTTTAGTGGATGAAGTGATTGGAGTAGATGATCAAAGAAAGCAGTTACAAGCATCCTTTGATGATTTGCAATCTAAAGTCAATACAGCCTCTAAGGAGATTGGTGCACAAATGGCGAAGGGTGAAAAAGATAAAGCGGAAGCGTTAAAAAATGATGTGGCCGAATGGAAAAAACAATTGGAGCCATTGAAAGAAAAAATGGTTGAAGTGGAAGCTCAATTGCAACAAATGATCGTGCAATTTCCAAATTTGCCACATGACTTAGTACCCATTGGAAAAACACCAGAAGAAAATGAAGTCGTAAGACAAGGGGGAGTTACACCCGTTTTGCCAGCTAATGCCGTTGCTCATTGGGACTTAATTAAAAAATATAATTTAGTAGACTTCGAAACGGGGGCTAAAATTACGGGAAGTGGTTTCCCATTATATATTGGTAAAGGCGCTAAGTTTCAGCGTGCCTTAACACAATATTTTTTAGACTTTAATACAGCTGCAGGTTATACTGAATATTTACCTCCTTTTATGGTGAATGCAGCTTCCGCATTTGCAACTGGTCAATTGCCTGACAAGGAAGGTCAAATGTATCATGCCACCGAAGATGATTTTTATTTGATTCCAACCGCCGAAGTTCCTGTTACCAATGTATATCGCGACACGGTGTTAAAGGAAGCAGATTTACCAATTCAAATGACGGCTTATTCACCATGTTTTAGAAGAGAAGCTGGAAGTTTTGGTAAAGAAGTGCGTGGATTGAATCGAGTGCATCAATTTGAGAAAGTAGAAATTATACAAATTGTACATCCTGAAAAAAGTGATATCGTATTAGACGAAATGGTAGCACACGTTGAAAAATTATTAGTAAGCTTAGGATTGCAGTATAGAATATTAAGATTATGTGGTGGAGATATGGGTTTTGCATCGGCTATCACTTATGATTTTGAAGTATATAGTGCTGCGCAGGAAAGATGGTTAGAAGTAAGTAGTGTAAGTAATTTCCAAGCATATCAAACATACAGAATGAAATGTAGATTTAAAGATGCAGATGGTAAGATTCAATTTGCACACTCTTTAAATGGAAGTTCATTGGCATTGCCAAGAATTTTTGCAGCTATAGTTGAAAACTATCAAACGGATAATGGCATTGCACTTCCGGAAGTTTTACAACCCTACTTTGGCACAACGCATTTGGTGTAAATAGTTTATTATAACTTTCAACAATACGATTCATTAAAACTTGCTGAATCTAACACCAATTGCAAATGGAGTCAAATCAAGGTGGGTTAAATTTTTATCAAACATATTAGTCAAATTATAAGAGCCATATAATCGTAAAGAACCTACTCCTAATTCGCCTATGGTTGCCATTTTGAAATTATTTAAATTAAAATTACCATTTACTTTACGTTTACCTCTTTCCTCACTTATTTGTTTAGTACGGGATTGAATTAGGTAACCAGCACTTACACCCAAGCTTGCATAAAAACTTTTTTTGTTATCAGGCTTTGAATGGTAATTTAATTGTACAGGAACTGTTAAGTATTCAACAAAAAGTTTGTTCTTGGTAAAATTAACATCGTCAAAATAAATATTATTACCAGCTGTATTGCTAAAGCTTATGGATCTTTGAAATCTGAAATTATACATTTCAAGACCAATACCATATTTTAAATTCCAATAGTTTTTATAAAGGCTAGCTTTTTGCTGAACTATCCAAATATTGAAATTACTTGACTTAACATTATTTAATTTCAAGTCTTGGCTAGATACCATACTTAAACTTGAACTACTATACAACTTAGCTGAATAATCTATATTATCAGTGCGGTCAACGTAATTCGCAAAACCTAAATCAAAAATCCACCAATTAGTAGTAATAGGCTTTAATTTTTTTGGCCCACGCTCAATACTGATTTTTGTTTTCTTAAAATCACCATCTAATAAGGACTCCCAATTACTTTGTCCAAAACTTGTTCTTCCTTCACTTTTATTGATAATTTTTAATCGACCCACTTTTAAAGTGTCATCGGTAATGTCAACGATAGTGTCATTCATACCATAAATGGTAACTCCATTTTTTTGTGAACTTTTCCCTTTGGCATCAATGATTATATTCATGCGACTATCTCTGTTATAGGAAGAATCATTATTTCCACCTACAATAAGCATATTACCAATTTTGATGGTGTCTTGCTTTTTAATAATCACTGAATCAGTTTGTGCAATACCTCCTAATGTGAATAAGGTAAATGCTACTAATAAATGTACTTTCATGTTTGTTATTTTTGCTTGTCGTTTTTATTTCTTTTAAATAGGGCATTAAGGCGTCTGGAGAAACCCCTTATTTTATCGCCGTCAATTTCAAAATTTGCTATATAAACCGATCTGTCACGTTCGTCGGTATCTATGTTTTCATAACTTTCTTTTTCTTCCAAAGCGGCGCTCGTATTCACTAATTCCTGCTTTGTATTTTCATTGTTATGTTGAGATTCAATTTCAGCGATTGTTTTGTTTGTTAATTCAGCAGTTATTGAATTTGGTGTAATGTCGGTTTCGGAAATTGAAGCAGCTGCAGCATATTGTTCATTCGAACTAAACGCTATACTATTTGACACTTGATTATTACGAACTGTTTGTGTATTATTTACGATTCTTAAACTAGATTTTTTTTCAATCACTACGTTTTTAGAAGGATAAATAATATTATTAGCTGCTTTCGAGCCTTCGTTTTTTTGCATAGCCAAATTGCTAATTTCTATATCCTGTTCTGTATTAGCTATAGTTTCTACATTGTTATTATTAGATTGCACCTTGTTTGCCATAACAGCTTCGATGCTATTTTCGATATTTGCTTTTTTGTTTTGACTAAATGATGCATTACTTAAATCATTGCTCGAAGTGTAAAAACGATATCCAATAAATAATAAAAGTAATGCTGCAATGGAACTAATGCTTATGATGGTAGTCCTGGTAAAAAATCCTTCAATAACCTTAGCCTCTTGTCGGTATAATTGTTTTTTAAAAGCCGATGGGAGGGATGCTTCCATTTCACTATAACGGTATAATAATTGTTTGTCTTCATATTCAACTTCGTCGGCCTCTAAAACAGTTTGCTTTAATAAGGCGAGCTCTTTTTCATAGACAGGATGCGCTTTTATAAATAATTCAAGCTCTTTCATTTCGGCTAATGAAAGCTCATTGTCAATATATGACATTAAATAAGTGTCAATATTTTGAATATTAATTTTCATTAGGCACTCATTTTTTCAAGGTGAATTAATTTGCCCTTTAATATTTGTCTAGCACGATGTAAGTATACTTTAACTTGACTCTCTGATAAATTCATGATTTCACCAATTTCCTGATAGCTGTATCCCTCATAATCCTTTAATAAAACCAAGCTTTTTTGTGTCGGATTCAATTCATTAATGGCACGCAATAAAATTTGCTTTAATTCGGAATTGGAATTGGGATTTGTATGCCCTTTAATTTCATCAAAATTATCAGTGATTGACTCTTTTTTATCCTTTCGAATTTGATCAATCATTAAATGATATGCAATGGTAAATAGGTAAGACTTTGCTTTTAAGGGCTCAACTTTTTCGCGATTAACCCATAATTTCTCAAAAGCTGTTTGGACAATATCCTGCGCGTCGGCTTCATGTCCTAAATTTTTGACAATGAAACGATACACTCCATCGGAGTATTGATCAACGCAATTATTATAGTCTTGAACGGTCATCCCCTTTTTTTAGCTTTTAAGTATAGGTATAACGAAGTTGGTACTTAAAAGTTACAGGTTGATTAATAATTTACTACTTGCTCCTGAATATTTGCAGGTAGTTCGCGCCATTCGTATTGTTGATTACGTAATTGAGGCTCAAATCCTGCTTCTTTGATAGCTTCTTGGATGGTTTTATAGGTAAAACGGTGGGGTGCTCCAGCGGCACTAACCACATTTTCTTCCAGCATAATACTTCCAAAGTCATTGGCACCTGATTCCAAACAAACCTGCGCTGTTGCCTTACCCACTGTTAACCAGCTTGCTTGAATATTTTTAATATTAGGAAGCATAATGCGACTAATGGCAATCATTCTAATATACTCTTCAGTAGTAGTCAAGTTTTGTACGCCTCGAATTTTAGTTAAAAGGGTATCTACGTCTTGGAAAGTCCAAGGAATAAATGCCAAAAATCCATTTGCATCTTTTGGCTTTTTATCCTGTGTTTCGCGAATGCGCACTAAATGAATAAATCTTTCTTCTAAAGTTTCCACGTGCCCGAACATCATCGTTGCACTTGATGTAATATTTAATTGATGTGCAGCAGCCATTACGTCCAACCATTCATCAGATCCACATTTACCATTTGACACCAATTTTCTAACGCGGTCTACTAAAATTTCAGCACCAGCTCCTGGTAGGGAATCCATGCCCGCTTCTTTCAATGCAATTAGCACTTCAGTATGTGACATTTTTTCCAATTTTGCAATATGGGCAATTTCAGGGGGGCCTAAAGTATGCAGCTTAATGGTTGGAAATTCATTTTTAATTTGACTAAATATATCGGTATAAAATTTTAGTCCTAATTCAGGGTGATGCCCTCCTTGTAATAATAATTGATCGCCACCCCATTCCAAGGTTTCTTTAATTTTTACACGGTAAGTGTCCATATCCGTGATATAGGCTTCAGGGTGTCCAGGAATTCGGTAAAAATTACAGAATTTACAGTTCGCTATACAAACATTAGTCGTATTTACATTACGGTCAATTTGCCAAGTTACTTTACCATGGGGCACTTGCTTTTTTCTTAACTCATTGGCAACGAAACTAATTTCATTTAAAGGGGCATTTTCGAATAAAAACATGCCTTCTTCCTTAGTCAAATACTCGAAATTCAGCGCTTTCTTATATAATTCATCTAACTGCATAGTGTTCTTTTAAGAGTAACAAAGTTAAGGCTTAAAGAGTTCGCATCAAGGCATAGTTTATTTTAAATAATTTCGGCAGTCGCTTATGCAAAAAGGAGTAATTTTGATGTCCTTATGATACAATTTGACCGCTTCCAATTAGAAAATGGCCTAAAGGTGTTAGTTCATCAAGACCTAACTACACCTATGGCAGTAGTAAATGTTTTATATAATGTAGGTGCAAAGGATGAACATCCTGATAAAACAGGCTTTGCACATTTATTTGAACATTTAATGTTCGGTGGAAGTGTCAATATTCCTGAATATGACGAACCTTTACAAAGAGCTGGCGGAGAAAATAATGCTTATACGACCAATGACTTAACGAATTATTATTGTCAATTACCGGCTGAAAATATTGAAACTGCCTTTTGGTTAGAAAGTGATAGAATGTTATCACTAGCCTTTAGTCCAAAAAGCTTAGAAGTGCAACGAAAAGTAGTGTGTGAAGAATTTAAAGAACATTATATTAATAAGCCTTATGGTGATGCATGGCATAAAATGCGCACACTTGCTTATACTAAACATCCCTATCGTTGGATGACCATTGGTGCATCGTTAGCGCATGTGGAGCAAGCTACTATGGAAGATGTAAAAGATTTTTTCTTTCAATTTTATCGACCCAATAATGCCATATTAGTAGTTACAGGAAATGTAAAAACAGCGGATGTAAAATTGTTGGCTGAGAAATGGTTTGGTCCTATTCCAGCTGGCAAACCCTATCACAGAAATTTACCTAAGGAACCTCAACAACAAAAAAATAGAAGTTTAGATGTTCGTGCCGATGTACCCATGGATATGTTAATGATGACATGGCATATGGGCGGACGTTTTGATGAAAATTATCATGCAACAGATTTATTAACCGAGGTGTTGGGAGGTGGTGCTTCGTCACGTTTATATGAACAACTCATTAAAGTGAGACAATTATTTTCATCCATATCATGCTATCACTTTGGTACCATTGATCCAGGTTTATTTGTGATTACTGGTAAGTTGGTTAAAGGCATTAGTATGTCGGTGGCAGAGAAAGCCGTATTGGATGAAGTGGAAAAAATGAAAAATGAATTGCTGGATGAAAAAGAAGTACAAAAAGTGATTAATAAAACGGAAAGTATGATTTGCTTTGAGGATATGAGTATTATGAATCGTGCACAAAGCCTTGCTTTTTATGAACTCATTGGGGATGCTGCATTAATGAATGAGGAGCTTGAAAAATATCAAGCAGTTACGCCTTTAAAAATACAAGCAACTGCTAAACGTATATTTGAGGATACCAACCGAAACACTTTATATTACTATAGCAAAAACATAGCATCGTAATTTTAAAACTATACTTACACCACGCCCTCAATACATTAATATGATATTAGACCGAACCCATGCTCCTTATATAAAAGACGCCGTTGATTTTGACATACAAATAAAACCCTACCAATTATATACATTGGATAATGGTGTTAAAGTATATGCTTTTGAAGGTGGTTCGCAGGAAGTGATGTTATTAGATATGGTATTTTCGGCAGGTAATAGTTACGAGACTAAAAACTGGGTAGCACCTGCAACCAATTATTTATTAAAAAATGGAACAAGTACTAAGTCGGCATTTGAAGTAAATGATGCTTTTGAATTTTATGGTGCTTTTTTAAATAGATCTTGTTTTAATGAAACAGCTACCATTAGTTTACATAGTTTGACAAAACATTTTACAAAAGTAATTCCAGTGTTAAGTGAAATTATTGCTGATGCCGTATTCCCTGAAAATGAATTAGAAATTTATGCAAAAAATCAGATTCAACAACTCACTTTAAATTTAAAAAAAGGTGACTTTATTGCGAATCGATTTATTGATGAATATTTATTTGGGATTGATCATCCATATGGAAAATATTCAACTGAAGAAAGTTATAATCAGTTAACAAGAGCTGATTTAGTTTCTTTTTACAATAAATATTATAAGGAAGGCGAATGCACGGTGTTTATGGCAGGTAGGTTCCCTGCCAATATTGAAACTATCTTAAATCAATATATTGGAAGCTTACCTTTAAATGGAAAAGTGATTGAAACGCCAGCACATCCAATTGTTTCAGCTACCAATAAAAAATATAGTGTTGTAAATGATCCTAGCTCGGTGCAAGGTTCAATTCGCATTGCTCGTCATTTTCCAAATAGACATCATCCTGATTTTGCGGCAGCACAGGTATTGAATAATATTTTTGGTGGTTTTTTTGGATCTCGCTTAATGAGTAATATCAGAGAGGATAAAGGTTATACGTATGGCATACATAGTTATTTGCAAAATCATATTCAACAAAGTGCATGGATGGTAAGTACAGATGCAGGCAAAGATGTATGCAGGGCCACTATTGATGAAGTGTATAAAGAAATGTCAATTTTGAGAAATGACTTAGTGGACATCGACGAATTAAATTTAGTTAAAAACTATATGTTGGGCTCCTTACTAGGTGATTTGGATGGTCCTTTTCAAATTATTGGGCGTTGGAAATCCTATATTTTAAATGGGTTAACGGAGGATTATTTTTACAATACGATACAAACTGTAAGATCAATCCAACCTGAACAAATAAAGGAATTGGCCAACAAGTACTTACAGGAAGACGACTTTTATGAACTGGTAGTATACTAGTTAATTGCTTTTATTTGGGTTCAGCATTTTACCCTTTATCCTTAGATTTATTCGATCATAAATTTTTTATTTAGCTAACATATTGAAAAACAGTATGTTAGCTTTTTTATTTTTATAATACTATAAAATATTTAGTACTGTGTGATACATAGTACTAAATATTTACTTAGCTTTGTGGTCTAAAGTAATTATTATGGATATTCAAAACACACAAAGTCAAATGCGCAAGGGCGTACTAGAGTTTTGCATATTGTCCATCATTCAAAAAGGCGAGGTTTATCCAAGTGATATCGTCGAACAAATGAAAGCGGCCAATTTGCATATACTTGAAGGAACCTTGTATCCTTTATTGACTCGTTTAAAAAATGCAGGTTTGTTAAATTATAGATGGGTGGAGAGTGTAAGTGGTCCACCAAGAAAATATTTTGTGTTAACTGATGATGGCAATGAAGCCTTTGCCGTTTTATTAAAAACCTGGAATGAAATGACAGGTTCAGTTAATAAACTAACGCAAAACAATAACCCAATCACTAATGAAGAAGAAAGCCAAGCTTCTTAATTAATTCAAATTTTAATTTTATGAAAAAAGTAATCAATATAAATTTTCAAGGTCGCATTCTTCCCATCGAAGAAGATGCTTTTGAAATACTAAAACAATACATTGAAACCTTACGTGTATATTTTACAAACGAAGAAGGTCGTGATGAAATTATCAATGACATTGAATGTCGAGTGGCTGAATTGTGCGAAGACAAACTTAAAAAAGGTGCTGTTTGTATCACAAATGAAGACATTGATTTAATCATAGTTAGCATTGGCCGTCCAGCCGATTTTGAAGCCCAGGATGGGTTTGAATCAAATGCTTCTTCATCAAATAATAATCATGAAAATGAAAGTGCTTCACAAAATAATTCTGAATCAGCTAGACCAAAGCGTTTGTATCGAGATGAGCATAACAAGGTTTTAGGTGGTGTATGTAGTGGTATTGCAAACTATTTAAATTTAGATCCAATCCTTGTTCGCGTATTGTGGATTTTACTTTTTGGTATCTCATTTTTAGCCTACTTATTATTATGGATTGCAGTTCCGAGTTCTTCAGTGAAAGAAGTGGGGGGTGTTCGTAAAAGATTGTTCAGAGATATCGATCATAAAGTGATTGGAGGTGTATGTGCCGGCTTATCTAAATATTTTGGCGTAAAAGTGATCATCATTAGATTATTGTTTTTGATTCCATCTATTGCAGTCACATTTAATTGGAATCATTTTCATCTATTCCAGTTTTGGGATTTTGAAGATTTCCCAAATTTCATTGGCATGACATTTTTTGGACCAGGTGCTTTATTTATTTATATCGTTTTATGGTTGGTTTTGCCTGAGGCAAGAACTAGTGCAGATAAATTAGAAATGATCGGAGAGAAAGTGGATATCAACAGTATTAAAAATACGATACAAACAGATATGGAAGGTTTTAGCAAAAGAGCGCAAACATGGGGTAGTTCTTTAGATAAGAATCAAAGTTCAAATGCAACTGAGCCGAACAATGCAGCTTCGTCTCAAAATAAAGGATTCATGTATTATTTGGGAAGAACATTTACCATTTTAATAAAAGCATTTGTATATTTTATTCTTGGTATCATTACCATTTCAGTACTTGCAGCTTTGTTTGGAATAGGTGTTGCAACAACCGGCCTATTGCCTTTGAAGAAATTTATACTAGAGGAGGGCTTACAAACTTGGGCATTTATTGGTACCATTTTATTTTTCATTTGGGTGCCTGTGATTGCAATTGTAGCGTCGATCGTGCGTAAAATAGCAGGCTTTAAAAAAGCAAATATTTGGATAAGGTCTAGTTTTATTGCTTTATGGACATTAGGTTGGATTTGTTTGTTTTACTTTATTAGTAGTGTTGGAAATAGCTTTTCTAAACACAACCAACCAATTGAACAAAGTATCTTGTTAACCAATCCAGGTGTGGAATACCTAGAATTGACAGCCTCGCCGAAAATGAAATACTATGATCAAAGATGGTTTGACATTGAGCCATTCCAAGTTTTTAATGATGATACGGTGCGCGTGCGTAATTTGAAAATAAGAATTGTGCAATCCAAGACTGACAGTTTTGAAGTGAAGTATGTAACCATGAGTAATGGTAAGTCCATTAATGAAGCCAATAGCTATGCTCAAAAAATCAACTTCTCTAGTACGCAACAAGACAGCACGTTGTTTTTAGATAGAGGAATTGCGATCACACAAAAAGATAAATTTAGAAATCAACACATTATCATGACCATTGCAGTTCCGGTTGGT
>JACCDI010021059.1_pt1 | contig 16074 bp, 10 predicted proteins | sample 7442791 | NCBI WGS metagenome assembly JACCDI01 (sample SAMN15323434, study PRJNA562643) | freshwater metagenome | isolation source: river surface water | place: USA:Blue River Watershed | collected 2017-08-15 | reverse complement strand
GGCGATGGATGTATCGGAATATTTGCCCAATGTATTTGATTTGGTGTTGGCCTTCCCAGGGTTGGCAAAATCTTGGTTGGTGAAGGTGAGTCCGATGGTAGACCCCACCTGGCTGCAGCGACAGTTCAACTGCAGGGCTGATATTTACGCGGTGGGATTGAATGGAGAAACGAAAGAACTGTTGGCGCATGTACATCCCGGTGAGACGGCCATTGAGGGTGGATGGGACGCATTTTGTTTGGTGCAGCGGACCAACGAAGAAGGGAGTATTGCGGTGACAGCCCATCAATTTAGCGCCTGGGTGGAATCACGAAAATCGGAGATACAGGAGGAGGCTTTGTACATTTTTGAACCGGCGTCGCCGTTGTTTGCGGCCCACCTCCACACCCAAATCCCTCAGCGCCTGCATCTCCTTGCCGCCACGCCCAACCATAACTTCTTCGTGGCGCAAGCGCCTGAGGCTGCGGCCTTCGGCCGCAGCCTCAAAGTAGAACACCAATTTTCGGGGAGTCTGCGCGACATTCAACGGAAGCTCAAAGACCTCCTCCCGCCCCCGAAAAACAAAAAATCCCTGCCCCAACTCAATGTCACCGCCCGCAATTGCGGAATGACAACCGACGCCATCAAAAAAGTCCTGCAGGTAAGCGACGGTGGATCGAAATACTTGTTCATCGCCAAGGGCGACCATCAATTCATCGCCTGGCTCGGAGAAATTGTCCGGTAAATTATTTGCCGTTGACGCGAGAAGTGTACTCCTCTAACGCAGCCAACATACTGGGAATTCCGGGCGCTGGCGCCGCAATATCCAAAATCAAATTGTGTTCAGCAATGGCCTGCTGCGTGCTGCTACCAAACCCCGCGATGCGTGTATTGTTCTGCACAAAACCAGGGAAGTTGTCGTACAGACTCTTGATATCCGCCGGCGAAAAGAACACCAATATATCGTAAAACACATCGGCCAAATCGCTCAAATCACTGCTCACCGTGTTGTAGATGATACACTCCGAAAAATCATAACCCAACTTGGCGAAATAATCGGGAATGCTGGGCTTGCGGATGTCTGAACATGGAAACAAGAACTTCTCACCGCTGTGGTTTTTGTTGAACAACGTCAGGAAATCGGCTTCAGTTCCTTTGCCAAAAAACATTTTGCGTTTGCGCGGCACGATGTATTTCTGCACGTAATTCGAAACACCTTCGTTGATCGAGAAATACTTGGTATCGGCGGGCATCTCAATCTTCATTTCATTGGCCAACGAGAAGAAATAATCTACGGCGTTGCGCGAATTGAAAATGATGGCCGTGTAGTCCAAAAAGTTGATTTTCTGCTTGCGAATATCCCTCGGCGCCATGGGCTCGATGTGGATGAACGAACGAAAATCCATCTTCAACTTATACTTTTTCACAAAGTCTTCGTAGACGTTCTTTCCCGCCTCCGGTGGGGGCTGGGTGATCAAAATACTTTTTACTTTGAGTTCGCGTTCTGTTGAAGACATGTTACTTATGATCTAGATAATATGGCAAACAATACCGAGTACGGTAGAATTTCCAAAGTGCAAAAATACAAAAATGCGAGAAAAGTCAACTGCCTATCTTGTAATAAACCCACAAAGGCATAAATACTGCGTATCACCACCCACAACACCAATAAGAATGATATCCAATGAGATAGATCCACTCCATGGTATTTGTAACCGTTGTAATAAAACACCAAAAAGAGGGGAAAGTAAATCAACGACAACAAAAAATTCACATTGTACTGACGCTGTGTCTGCCTCCGCACCAACTCTTCAATGTTGACGCTATTCGCAAACAAAAACTGAATGGTTTGCTGCAACATCACAGCACCCAACACCCCGAGGTACAGGAAAACAAAGACGAAAAAGTTATTCAACTGCAGGTATCCCCCAAAAATCAAGTTCAACAGGATGCCTGCCGCAAACACCGCTTGCGCAATCACAAACACCACACCCGATCCACCCCCAAATTGGCTGATGGTTCTGTCGTTCATCAATTCGTTGTAATAGTAGGGATTCAACACACCCCTCAAACGCAGCTCGAACTGCTTGGGAAAAGCCGCACGGTAATACATAAACACCAACAGCAAGAACATCCCCAGACCGAAATACCAGAACTTGCCCTGACCTCTGCGGTAATAGGTAGGGTTCTTGTAAGGATCGTAAGGATTGCTGTAATTGAATGTGACTTTCTTGCCATGATCAATCGTTTGCATCGCCAAAATTGCGGAATCGAACCGACCTGATTTCAATGAATCTACAAAATGTACGCCCCTTGTAAAGCGCAACATCGCCATCGAATCGGGTAAGTTTTGCAAACTATCGGGCTCGAAAATCACCCCGTTGATTGGACGCTTGAGTCGGGTGCGGTAGGCTTTGAGCGCCGCTTTTTCGGCTTTTTCACGCTCTTTCTCCGCTTCATCATCGTCTTGTGCGAACAATCCCCCTGCCAGCAGTAACATCACCAATATCATTCCCAATCGCTTGAGAAAAAATGGAAACATTGGCCGACAAAGCATGCCGCAAAAATACACCAAAAGGCTGACCTTTGCTTCGTGTTAGGCTTGTATCTCCATATCCCTTTTTGTAGGCACGCCTGTCATTATTGCAATTTTCATTTCAGTACGCAACTACAGCACAGCCCTGCCATGGTCGCGGCCATCTGCATTGAACTCGACCAATCGCGCAGCAACCACCCCACCCTGTTTACCAACTGCAACGACCAACCCAAACTTCATACAGTATATTTCGGCGGGGGAAGTCCTTCTGTGCTCACCCCCCAAGAGCTTCATCGCATTTTTGAAGCAATTCATCGCAATTTCAACCTCGACGACACCCTAGAAATCACCTTAGAGGCGAACCCAGAAGACTTGAATGCCCTGAATTTAGCGACTTGGAAATCGCTCGGAATCAATCGACTCAGCATCGGTATTCAAAGTTTGGATGATACAGAACTTCAGTGGATGAACCGCAAACACACTTCCATGCAATCGCGGGAGGCCGTGGCCCTAGCGGCGACTTATGGCTTTCACAACGTAAGCATCGACCTCATTTACGGATCTGAAAAAAAATCGCTGTCGCAATGGAAAGAGGAATTGGACTGGGCGGCCAACTGTGGTGCTACGCATTTGAGTTGTTATGCCATGACGATTGAGGACAAAACAACCTTCGGGCATCGCACAGAAAAAGGGTTGATGAAAGCACCGCCGGATGAGCATGCCGAAGCCCAATTTCAATACTTGGGACAGTGGGCGGCTCGGGAACAATGGGAACATTACGAAATCAGCAACCTGTGCAAACTGGGGCATCGCGCCATGCACAACAGCCATTACTGGGAGGGGCATCCCTACATTGGGGTGGGTCCGAGCGCACACGCTTTCAACGGCACCCACAGACGCTGGAACATCGCCCAAAACCATATCTACATGGAGAAATTGAATCGGGGTGAAATTACTTATGAGGAAGAATCCCTGTCTGCCTCCGACCAACTCAATGAAAGGCTTATGACCGGTTTGCGGTTGATAAACGGGGTTCAGTTGTCTGACCTTGAGTTGATTTGCCCTGGTTATGGCGAGAAAAAAAAGGATATCATCGAAAAACTAAAATCCAGAGGATGGCTGGGCGATGATGCCGCGCGATTGATAATCCCAATGGAATCCCGATTTCTGTGCGATGCGATCACTGTAGAATTGATGGTCGACTAAGCATTGTGAATCAGGCAATTGCCAAAATTGACGGTTGTCATGGTTTGGGGCCGTAATCTGTTGTAATTTTGTAGAAAATTACCGGTCATGAATCGCAAAACAAACAACAACATTTTGGTACCCACCGATTTTTCGGATGTCGCCGACAACGCATTAACCCACGCCATTACAGTAGCCAAAGCCTATGGCAATGAAATTACCTTGTTGTACATCTTGGAAGATGGCATGTTGGGTGGATTGTTTTCTGGCGGACAGTCGGATGTGATGCGCGATGCCATCAAAGCAAAATTGGAAGCGAAAGCCAAAGAAATCGCGGATGGCAGTGGTGTAAAAGTGCACGCCCGTGTTGAAAGCGGTAAGGTTTATAAGACAGTTTCAAAGATTGCCAACGAAGATCATTTTGATTCCATCATCATGGGCAGCAACGGCGCCAGTGGCTTGGAACAGATTGTGGGCTCTAATGCATCTCGCACGATTCAATACGCCGAGGTCCCCGTGGTTGTTGTGAAACAGAACACCGCCAAAGCCCATGGCTATAAGAAGATTGTGATGCCCATCGATTTGACGATTGAAAGCCGTCAAAAGGTTGAGTGGGCCATCCATTTGGGTAAGAAATTCAACTCTGAGGTCAATGTGGTTTACACCAAGTCTTCGGATGAGTATTTGCAGCGCAAAATTGCGTTAAACATCAACTTGGTGAATCACCAGTTGAAAGACAGTGGCTTGGAGCACAAGGTCTTCGCAATGGAAGATGGATTGCTGGATAACTTCGCCAACGAAATCATGAACTATGCCAACACAGTGAGCGCGGATTTGATTTTGGTCATGACGCACACTGAGAAAGGCATTTCTGAGATGATCATTGGTACTTTGACCCAGCAGTTGGTAAACCGCAGCCAGAACATCCCAGTAATGTGTATCCACCCGCACGAAACTGGCTTTACATACGATTATTAATTCATGGTGGTTGGGCAAACAAGTTTGTCCCAACCCAGCCATAACGCAAAGAGGACCCCGCGGGGTCCTCTTTGCGTTATGGGACATATTTTCCGAATTAAAAATCCAAAATCACCCCAATCGAAGGCTGCAAAAAGCCCGTAGAATTGACCAAATAATCGGCTTTGTAGGAAGGCACTGCGGCCGTTGGATCCGTAATGAGATTACCAGATGCGTCTTGCGCCGCGATCAAAGTGGGTGCACCCAAGTATTCCTTGTTCAAAAAATTCTGAATATCCATGTACAAATTCAACGACGACTTTTTGAAGTACCAAACTTTGTCAACGCGCACATCCAACTGTGAAAAAGTACCCAATCGTTCTGAATTCAAACGGTTGTAATCATTCAATGCCACGCCCTTCACATCCCAATTGCTTTTTACCAAACTGCGTTGCACATCAAATGGCGTGTATGGTCGGCCCGTTGCTAACCGAAACTTCGCTCCCAATTCCCAATTGCGCTTCATTTTCATCCCACCCACCAAACTCACGGTGTGTCGGCTGTCCCACGCACTTTTTACAGCATTGCCATTTTTATCGCTAAACTCACTCCAACTCAGGGTGTAGGCAAGAATTCCGTAAAGACCGGAACGACTTCTTCTTTGGACCAGAAATTCCATGCCATAGGCACGACCGTCGCACACAGAACTCACGGGCTCGTTACCCACCACCGCGAAATCCGTCCCCAAGTTACCCAGACTAATGCTGTCATTCAAAGCCAAAGGATAATTCGCATATTGCTTGTAAAAACCCTCAAGGGTGATACGGGTATCTTTCACTTTGTTGTATTGCAAACCGGCTGCTACCATCCGATTCCGGATGTACTTCACCCGATCCAAGTTGTCCAGCGCACCAGCCGCGTTGCGGTAGCCCAAAATGGTATAAGAGGGCAGCTGCGTAAATTGTCCAATGTTGGCATTCAAAAACAACCCATTCACTGCGGTAGGCAAGCTTGCACTCACTGAGGCTGTTGGCTGATTGAATACATTTTGCATGTGCTTGTTGTAGGTATTGCCATCCAATCGGCCGGCAAAACTCAGTGTGCCACTGCCCATCACATTGCGGTAGGCACGAACAAAACCGCTATACTTTGCCAAATCCAGTTGTGAATTGAATGCGATGTCTTGGATGGTTCCTGGCGTTCCGGGAGCACCGGGAATCAGGATTTTGGCTTTGTTATCAACCCCAAATTGTACGTATTCCAAACCTGTACCTGCCAATAATTTCCATTTGCGTATTGTGCGGGAATTCTCGATGCGCAGTTTGTTCTCTTCTTCGATGCTCTTGTATGTAAAAATTCGGTTGTCTTCGCTACTCTCATCGTTGTTGCGGTATTTGTAAGAGGTATTGTTGAGCATGTTACGGCTCAAAAAATACTGGGTTTTGGACTGGGTGCCGTAGTGCGTGTAGACTGTACCAAAGGTGTAATTCCACTGTCTGTAGACCGGCAGGTAACCCAAAATATATTTGTTGCTCTTCAATTGAACACTATCGGTGATGTTGTCGTTTACCTTCAAATTCAACCGGAAGAAATCCACGGCACCTACCATCAGAAAAGAAATATCATCTTTCTCGTTCAATTTCACTTTTACTTTTGCTTGATAATCAATGAAATTCGGTAAAAATGGCAGTCCCAATACGGAGAATAAACCCTGCAAGTAACTTTGGCGTGCCGAGAAGATGTAGGTGGTTTTCTTGCCAATCGGACCGTCAGCGGTAAATCCTACATCGCTACTACCCAACGTAAAGCGGTATTTGGCTTTGTTGGCATTGCCATCCATCTGACGAAAATCCAACACGCTACTGAGTCCGTTGGCGTAATTCACCGGGAATGCCCCGGTATAAAAGTTCACTTCTTTGATAAAATTCACATTGAGCAAGCCTACCGGACCACCAGTACTGCCCTGGGTTTGAAAGTGGTTGATGATGGGTATTTCAATGCCATCGAGGTAGAACTTATTTTCCGATGGAGCTCCGCCGCGAATAACCACATCGTTCCGAAAACCCGGGACGCTGATTACGCCTGGCAAACTCTGAATGATTTTGGAAATGTCCCGGTTTCCACCTGGGTTGCGTTCAATTTCGCGAATACTGAGTTTTTGTGACGATACAGGACTCTCCGCCTCTCTTTTTTGAATGTTGGTTTTACGGATGTTCACCTCACCCACCCCGCTTGCCATGGATTGTAACTCAAGGGCAATGAACGGCGATTTGTCATAGGTGAATAGCAACTCTGCCGAAGATTCTGATTCGTAACCATCAAAGGATGCGGTTACGGTGTGATAACCGGGATCCACACTCCCGATTGTGAAAGACCCATCGGCAGCCGTTTGGACAAACACTTCCTGTTTGTCGAGCTGCACCTTCGCACCCTGCAGGGGCTTTCGCGTCATCACGTCAACCACTTTCCCCTGAATCACGACTTGGGCCGTGGCCACATGTGCCAAAAGCAAACCCATCACTGTAAAAAATACTCTCATGTTAAAGTTAAACAAAACAGCCGTGAAAGGGTTTTAAAATTCCACAAAATTGTCTGTGCGCAGATCGAATGTGCATTAAATGTCGGTCATTTCGTCATAAATCATCCTTGGCAAGATTTTCGCAAACCCAAATAAACCGTATTTTCGCACACTTATCATGTTTGGCAATATCCTCAAATCATTCTCCAAGTTGCTTGGCGGCACATCCGCCGAAAAAGCACTAAAGGAAATAGAGCCTATCGTGGCTCAAATCAACACATTTTTCGAAGAGTACAAATCGTTGAGTAACGATGCGCTTCGCGGTAAAACGCAGGAGTTCATCAACCGCATCAACGCGCACTTGTTGGAAATCGATACAGAAATCGCCGATTACAAAAAACAATTGGCAGAAACTGCAGAAACTGAAGTTGAACTGAAAGACGATTTGTTCAATGCTTTGGATGAAATCGAAAAAAAGCGCGACAAAGAACTGGAAGACATCTTGGCGGAATTGTTGCCAGAGGCTTTTGCTGTGGTGAAAGAAACCGCACGCCGTTTCTCAGAAAATAACGAGGTCATGGCGCAAGCCACAGAATTGGATCGCGCGTTGGCACTGAAGCATCCGCACATTGCCGTTAACGGGGATCAAGTATCGTACAAAAATGAATGGACGGCCGCTGGCGGAAAAATCCGTTGGAACATGGTCCACTACGATGTTCAACTCATTGGCGGTATCGCCTTGCACAGGGGCAAAATTTCTGAAATGGCCACGGGTGAAGGTAAAACATTGGTAAGTACCCTACCCGCCTACTTAAATGCCTTGGGAAAACGCGGTGTACACATGGTTACTGTGAACGAATATTTGGCGCGACGCGACAGTGAATGGAACGCCCCGATATTCAACTTCTTGGGTTTAACCGTTGATTGTTTGGAATACCATCGCCCCAACAGCGAAGAGCGCAGAGAAGCTTATTTGGCGGATATCACGTATGGTACGAACAACGAATTTGGCTTTGATTACTTGCGCGACAACATGGCACACACGCCCGAGGAGCAAGTTCAACGCAAGCACCATTATGCGATGATCGACGAAGCGGATTCTGTTTTGATCGACGATGCCCGTACGCCGTTAATAATCAGCGGACCAACCCCAAAAGGCGACATACAGCAGTTCGAGGCATTGAAGCCCCGCATTGAAAAATTGGTGGAAGCGCAAAAACGCTATGCCAACACCGCTTTGGTAGAAGCCAAAAAATTGATTGCTGCCGGAAATACCGGTCACAAAGAAGGCGAAGGTGGATTGGCCTTGTTGCGCGCATTCCGCGGATTGCCAAAGAACAAAGCCGTAATCAAATTCTTGGGTGAAAGCGGTGTTCGCAGCATCCTCACCAAAACCGAAAACCACTATTTACAGGACCAACAAAAAGAAATGCCGTTGGCGGATTCTCCTTTGTATTTCACAATCGAAGAGAAAACCAACAGTGTGGAATTGACTGAGAAAGGGTTAGAACTGATTACCCAAGGCGAGTCAGACGCCAATTTCTTCGTTTTGCCCGATGTGGGATTTGAAATGGCCGAAATTGAGCGCAGCAACGACAGTGAGGCCGAAAAATTGAAGCGCAAAGATGCTTTGATGCAGGAGTTTGCGGAGAAGAGCGAACGCATCCATTCCGTTCAACAGTTATTAAAAGCCTACACCCTGTTTGAGCGCGATGTAGAATACATTCTTGCCGATGGCAAAGTGAAAATCGTGGACGAGCAAACCGGTCGTGTCATGGAAGGCCGCCGATATTCGGATGGTTTGCACCAAGCGATTGAGGCAAAGGAAAATGTGCGCGTGGAAGCGGCTACCCAAACTTACGCCACCATCACATTGCAAAACTATTTCCGAATGTACCACAAGTTGGCAGGTATGACGGGTACTGCAGAAACCGAAGCCCAGGAGTTGTGGGACATCTACAAATTGGGTGTGATGGTGATCCCAACCAACAGGGGCATCTCCAGAACAGACCAAGAAGACTTGGTATACAAATCCAAGCGTGCCAAATACAATGCGGTGATTGATGAAGTTGTGCAATTGAGCACTGCAGGAAGACCCGTTTTGGTGGGTACAACATCGGTTGAAGTGAGCGAATTGTTGAGCCGTATGCTGAAGTTGCGGGGCATCAAACACAATGTATTGAACGCCAAGCAGCACCAAAACGAGGCTGGAATCGTGGCCGAAGCAGGTTTGAAAGGCGCCGTTACCATCGCCACAAACATGGCAGGTCGCGGTACCGATATCAAAATCGACGATGAGGTTAAAGCCTTGGGTGGTTTGGCGATCATTGGTACGGAGCGACATGATAGTCGCAGGGTAGACAGACAGTTAAGAGGTCGTGCGGGCCGTCAAGGAGATCCCGGAACATCGCGTTTTTATGTGAGTTTGGAGGATGATTTGATGCGAATTTTCGGATCAGAGCGCGTCAGCAAACTGATGGATCGCTTCGGCTATGGCGAGGACGATGTCATTGAAAACAGCATGATGACCCAAACCATCGAGCGGAACCAAAAGCGCATGGAACAGAACAACTTCGGTGTTCGTAAGCGTTTGTTGGAGTACGACGATGTCATGAATAAGCAGCGTACAAACATTTACCGCATGCGCAGCAATGCCCTGTTTGGTGAGCGTTTGAGCATTGATTTGCGCAACATGCTGTACAATTGGTGTCAAGAAACGGTTGAACAGCACAAGAACGGCGGTCAATACATGGATTTGGAGTTGGAAGTCATTCGCACCTTGGCCATGGACCTTCCCTTTGATGAAGAAACTTTCAACAATGCCAAATCAGCCGAAGAATTGGCCGATCAATTGTTTGATGACTTAACCCAGCGATATGCCCACAAAACCGAAACCATGCGGGCACAAGCATTGCCTGTATTCAAGAGCATTCGCGCCGAACAAGGTGAGCGCATCGAGAATGTGGTTGTTCCGATGACCGATGGCACACACCAATACCAACTTACAGTGAACATGAACAAGGCACTTGAAACAGACTGCCGGGCCATGATCCACGAATTAGAAAAGAGTGCCACCCTATCCATATTGGACGATGAATGGAAGGAACATTTGCGGGAGTTGGATGAGTTGAAACAAAGCTCACACAACGCACAATATGAACAGAAAGATCCATTGTTGATATACAAGATTGAGAGTTTCGAGCTGTTTGGCAAGATGCTAACACGCATCAACACCCAAGTGTTGGGCATGTTGTTCCGTGCACGCATTCATGCAGAAAACGAGGTATCTGAGGCCCGCCCTGCTTTGAAGCGCCAAGACCCAAAAATCCAAACCAGCCGACCTGAAATGGAAAGCATGGGTGGCGATATGGGCTCAATTGGCAATTCACCCTCTCCAGAAGTAGCAGCACCGCGACCAACCCAAAATCCCATCATCAATGATTTGAAGATTGGACGGAACGACCCTTGTCCGTGTGGCAGTGGTAAAAAGTTCAAAGCTTGTCATGGCAAAGACTGATCCCAAGGTTGAAAAACCGGAAGAGGCGGATTACTATTTCGAAAACGGCTTTTTGGTCTTCACTGGGGCCTATCACGAAAAACGCGGATTTTGCTGTGGGAATGGTTGTAGGCATTGTCCATACACCCCCAAACACCGTCGGGGTAGCAAAGATATCGCCCCAAAAAATGGTGGGTAAGCCCTCCCCTCAGAATATGTCCTTGCGGTTGTGAAAAACTTGGGATAAACTTCAGTAGATTGTTGCCCTGATTCGAGGCATTTAGTCCTAATTTCGCGCTGTGAATTCACCCATTCAATCTGCATTGATTTCCGTTTTTTACAAAGATGGATTAGACAAAATCGTACAAGCACTGCACGAAAAAAATGTAACCCTTTATTCAACTGGCGGAACCCGCAAATTTATTGAAGACATGGGAATCCCCTGTGTGGCTGTTGAAGACATTACTGGCTATCCTTCTATTTTGGGTGGTCGGGTTAAGACGCTACACCCAAAAGTTTTTGGGGGCATTTTGGCGCGCAGAGAGTTGGATCAAGACATGCAAGAAATCGCGCAGTATGAAATCCCATTGTACGACCTCGTCATGGTGGATTTATACCCATTTGCAGAGACGGTGGCAGCAGGCGGCAGCGAAGCAGATATCATTGAAAAAATCGATATCGGCGGTGTGTCTTTGATTCGTGCGGGTGCGAAAAACCATGCCCACACAACCATCATCGCCCATAAAAACGAATATGATGCCTTCTTAGAAGCGTTTACCGCGGGCAATGGCAGTTTGAGTTTGGCACAACGCAAGGCATTTGCAGGAAAGGCATTTGCCGTTACTGCTGAATACGATGGCCTCATTGCCAATTGGTTTGCTGGCAACAAAACTTACACCCTACGCTATGGCGAGAACCCCCACCAAAAGGGCTATTTCAATGGCAATTTGGAAGCGATGTTCACAAAGCATCAAGGCAAGGAATTGTCATACAACAATTTGTTGGATGTTGACAGTGCAGTGTGTTTGTTAAACGAATTTGATGTAAACACGGGCTCCACATTCATCATCATCAAACACAACAATGCCTGTGGTGTTGCCACACGCGCAACCGTTTTGGATGCATGGAAAACAGCATTGTCTTGTGATCCCGTGAGCGCCTTTGGCGGTATTTTGGCCACGAACAGCAGGGTCGATTTGGCCACGGCCACAGAAATCAACAAGTTATTTTTTGAAGTATTGATTGCACCGGCATACGACGACGATGCCTTGGAATTGTTGAAAGGCAAAACCAATCGCATTGTGTTGGAAACCACCGGTGAAATTGCCCTGAACCCCAAAATGGTACGAACTGCCTTGAACGGTGAACTTATCCAAGATCGCGATAGTTTGACGGAAACCCAAGCGAACATGACAACGGTAACGGAAACTTTACCGACAGAATCGCAGCTTCACGACCTAGAATTTGCTGTAAAATTGGTAAAACAGACCAAGAGCAACACCATTGTTTTGGTAAAAAATCAGCAGTTATTGGCCAGTGGTACCGGACAAACTTCGCGTGTAGATGCCTTGCAGCAGGCCATTGAAAAAGCCAACCGTTTTGGTTTCGAATTGGAAGGTGCCGTCATGGCTAGCGATGCTTTCTTCCCTTTTCCCGATTGTGTGGAAATCGCAGACAAATCGGGCATCACCGCTGTGGTACAACCGGGTGGAAGCATCAAAGACCAACTTTCGATCGACTACTGCAATGCGAATGGCATGACCATGTTGACAACCGGCGTTCGTCATTTCAAACACTAAGCAAACATTCACGCGTTTCATTGCGTCTATTAGCCTAGAACCAAACCATGTACAACCTCCTCAAATCGCTCCTTTTCCTTTTATCACCAGAGGTCGCCCACGAATTCGCGTTGAAAAGCTTGCGGATTGTGTTGCGCATGCCCGTGATTGGTGCGTGGATTAGGCAGAGTTTTCAGCCGGTGAATGCCAAACCTGTGGTGGTTGCTGGCATCACTTTCCCCAATTCAGTGGGATTGGCTGCAGGATTCGACAAGAATGCCAAATGGTTGCATCTGTTGAAAGATTTGGGCTTTGGCCACGTAGAAATAGGGACTGTTACACCATTGCCACAACCCGGAAACCCTGCACCCCGATTGTTTCGCTTGCCGCAAGACAGCGCATTGATCAATCGCATGGGCTTCAACAACGACGGCATTGAAGCCGTGGTGGCGAGATTGAAAAACCGTCCTGCCGGATTGGTGGTTGGCGGAAACATCGGCAAAAACAAGGTCACCCCCAACGATCAAGCAGCACAAGATTACACCATTGCTTTTGAAGCCATTTACGACCATGTTGATTACATCGTTGTGAACATTTCTTCACCCAACACACCGGGTTTGCGGGATTTGCAAGAAGACGAATTCATTTGCGACTTATTCACCAAACTGCAGGCCATACGCGCTGAACGTAGAATTTGGAAGCCCATTTTCTTGAAAATTGCGCCAGATTTTCAGCAATCGCAGGTGCATGCATTGATTCAAACCATTCGCAAGGCAAAAGTAGATGGTGTGATTGCAACCAACACAACCATAGACCGCAGCAACCTAAACACTGCCAAATCAAAGGTGGAACAAATGGGTGCCGGGGGATTGAGTGGGAAACCCGTTTATGAAGCATCCAATACCATTTTGGGATTTTTGGCCATGGAGCTTGGCAGTGAAATTCCATTGATTGGTGTGGGTGGGGTTTTCACCAAAGAAGATTATGAAGGCAAAATTTCTCGCGGCGCGAGCTTGGTTCAGGTCTATACTGGTTTCATTTACGTAGGACCTCGCATTGTGAGAAAAATCCTATCTTAGCGGGGCATGTTGCCCAAACAATCTCCTCAAATTATTCAGTTTAGCGAAAGGTCGCGGTTGCGAAAATCCCCGCGTTTTACTTTGTGGCTGACGGCATTTTTGCTAACCCTACCCGCTTTCCGATTACCCCAACAATATTCTTCCACTGGGCAACTCATCGATGCGTCTGCCAATTACACATCTCGTTCCGCTGTTTCACCCTCATGGGGCTGTCCATTGATCAATGCGGGCGAAAAAATTACCAAACACAGTGCCTACTGCGTTTCATACAACCACATACACATGCAAGCCAATTGGGTGGCATATGAACTTCGATTGTCTAACACAATTGGGGCGGCGGAGCGCGAGAGTCGCTTCATCGTAGACCCCATCATCATTCCTCGCACAGCGAGAACCGAGGATTACACCAAATCTGGGTTTGATCGCGGACATCTCGCGCCCGCCGCCGACATGAAATTTTCTGAGCAGGCGATGAAAGAATCCTTTTACACAAGCAACATATCGCCTCAACGTCCAGGACTGAATCGAGGCATTTGGAAACAACTGGAAGAGAAAATCCGCGATTGGGCACCCGCCAATAGGCCGCTGTTCATTGTGACAGGACCGGTACTCACCGACACCCTCTCCCAATACATCGGTCGTTATAACCGCATTTCAGTCCCGAAGCGATTTTTTAAAGTGGTATTGGATACAGCCCAGCCCGCTCGGGCCATTGGGTTTGTATTTTCGAACATGGGTTCCACCCTTCCCTTGAGCAGTTTCGCGCTGAGCATCGATGCCGTCGAAAAAATCACCGGCCGGGATTTGTTTCCTAACTTACCTAATATCAATGAAGCCGTAATTGAAAAAAATTGGGTGCCAAATCGTTGGGATTTAGATTAATTCAATGTCGATTAAATTCTATCAATTGAAATCCAGACCCAATGGTTGAATCAATTATTGCCAAATACAAACCGTCTTCAATATCCAAATCAAGCACAAATGGGAATTTGGGATCGTTAACATCGGCCAACAATTTGTTTTCCAAGGTGAGAATCCTTAATCTCTCGATGTTTGCAGACTGCAGATTTTGCTGTAAACAAAGGATTCCATTATTCGGATTCGGATACAATAGTGTATTGCCTTTTTCGAAATAGGCCGAAGAACTTTCCCCTATTACAGTCCTAACAACCACTTCATTATCTAACACAACGTTGGAGCTCCAAATAAACTGTCCATCAGATTTCACATCATCAAAGACATCCACAAAATTTGTGTACGCGGGTTTATTATTTACACCAATCACAGCATTTGAATATTCCATAGCCGCGGGCCATCCTGCGTCGTTGAAGTCTTTTCCCATCCAGTTTTTCGGAATTGGCCAATGAAGGGCATAAAATTGGCTTCCATCTTTTGAATCTGCGGTAGAACACAGATCTGAAATTCGATTTTGACCATTTTCAGTAGGACATGTCAAATCCGTAATTGGAGAAGTATAAAATGTCTGTGCTTTCCACGTTTTATCGGTTTTCCCAATAATATTACCCGCCGAATTTTTAAATACAGCAACCATTCCTCCATCCCCCGGATGGTAAGCAAACCCGCCATTCAATTCTGACCCGAGTCCCAAATTCTCCTCCCAATCAACCAATAACATGGCAATCACAAAAGGTTGTTTCACCTTAAATCGGACAATACTAGAATTGAACTGCGTAAATGGTACTTTATCCTTACCAACCGCAATTCCATTTACATACATCTCAAAATAGTTGTCCGCAAAAACAAATGCCGTTACGACTTCCCCGTCTGAATCAATGGTGATGATATCAGACCCGTCTAGGGCAGCCAGGGCCTCCGTAGTATTTTTAAAATTACTACCATTGCAAACATTGTGTAAATCAGAAGCCCATGGGGAATTCTGATTGGCAAACTGCGTTTCTGAAGGTACGGCCCACAAGAGACTATCCTTGGATTTAACAGTTCCCAAACCCGCTACACGTCCTCCAGTACAGTTAAATAAATTGTCATTCAAAATAGAAGTCGCTAAACCCTGACTTATAGAAGCAGTTCCTTTGTATTGGGCACTTAATGTCGATGGCAAAATCGCAATGTTAGTAAACACAATTAGAAATAATGAGCAAAATCCATTATGAATAAACCTTCGGAAGTAGAGAGAGTGAGAATGCAGCATAGTGATGAGACGAAAAATCATGACCTTGGGTTTAATCATGCGCCAACGGAACAAAATAAAACCAAATGTTATACCGATTTCGGAAATTTAAACCCCCATCATCCAAGAAACTTCGTTGACCCAAAAAGCCTGTCCATCAATCCACCAGAGCTGAAAACTCAGCACATATTTGAGTTTTTTGTACTTAACGGTGTAATCGTATTTCGTGATGCCATCCCCCGCGGCACTCACCGTAATTCGGGGTCGTGGAACCACTTCTGCAAGCTTAAAGTTCACCTTGCTCTGCTTCATTTTGAGCTGGGTTTTCAGGAGAGACTTTTTGAATTTGAATTGATAGGTTAGCCAAGTGCCCTCCACCACCTGTTTCAAGGTTGTT
>JACCDI011398977.1_pt1 | contig 16081 bp, 13 predicted proteins | sample 7442791 | NCBI WGS metagenome assembly JACCDI01 (sample SAMN15323434, study PRJNA562643) | freshwater metagenome | isolation source: river surface water | place: USA:Blue River Watershed | collected 2017-08-15 | reverse complement strand
GTTTGAAAAACTACTCCCTTGATGACTGATGATTGTCATATAACTACCATAGAGTACTCATTTTGGTACTGTATTCATAGGTGATTCTACAATGTGTTCTAAGTTTGGTACGTTATATACATGATATTTTTTCAACCATGGTCTAACAAAGGGTTGAAAATGATTTGAGATTTTTAGACCATGCCCATCACTCAAACCCAAAATACCACAAATATTATCAAGTTGAAAAATTAATCACTGTCAACTGTCAAGGATAATGATTCAAGATTTTGGCTATAGATCAAATACTTCAAAACGGATGGAGTAGTAATGAGCCAATACAGACAGGTGTTGGAACCTATGGTTTGCAATGATGGATGGTGGTGTAGATCTCTTGATCTCATAAAACGAATGTGCATGGTCAGAGTGACAAGAGTATCCAAAACATTACAAAGACAAGAGAACACGTGACCCATTGTCTAGCTAGCTTATAATTCTATGTAGAATATGGGGAAGTTACTCTCATAGTAATCATCCAAGGCCATGGTCATTAGTAGCCGTTATTTACTACCATAAATCAACCTAGTCAATCAGACCTAGCCATTGCAAACATTACTGCAACCCTTTCTCCCCTTTGTATCTGATTTCCTTCTAGAGCAAAAGCAATGTTGGGTTTTTGAGGTCTTCCCTGTAATTGTTGACAGGCAAAGAGAAGAGCTTGCTTTCCCATATTTTATAGCAGTGCCTGAGCTGTGAGCTGTTGCACCTGAGGCACTCACCTGTTGATAAGTGCATGCAAATGTTGGCAGAGCTTGTTGACCTGGTTTAGTGATATAGGCATTGCCTTATCATGAGGGCGCACAAGCACTCCCTCAATTATATGAGATTTTCTTAATTATGGATTGAATATCCACAATAGCATGTAATCTGCCATCTCCACAAGCCCAGGCCCGCTGTTCTTGGGGAAGGAGGACAGAGCCTCAAGGTGTAATGGGAGGCCAGCCTACTGGTAGTCAATGGACCTGTGAAGGTGCTGACAACACCAAACAGGAATTTGGTGAAGAAAAGGAGATGGAGAAATAAGAGGAGAATGATGACAATGACAATGAAAGCAAATGTAGAAGCAGGAGGAAGAGTTCCTCAAGCAAAGAAAAGGAGCTAAGAATCAGGACAAAGATGAAGGCTGTGAAGGGTCTGCTGATGACTCAGGATCTTTCCCATGTATTGTGAATGTGCACCAAAGAGAAGCCTGGCAGGTTACTGATCCTATTACACTGGCTAACACCAAAGGTAGATTGCAGTTTGGATGCTGCCAAATTGCAAGCTTGATGGACCATACTGCAGGGGACTTTGGTAATCCCTTGATGCTAGAACATTGTGCCATGTTTGAAGCTGCATACAGAACTGCAATTTTCAGGGTGTTCATTTCCCTGGGCTTGGCCAACAAGATCATTGATGCCATTGTGAATGAGCAGGGCTACAGCACTCCTCTCAAATTCAGTTGTCTGGGCAAGAAAGTCATTAAGATGCTGGTGTCTGCCATCCACTAGTCTTGTAGAATGTGAAGTGGAACCCAGAACCTCAGCATAAATGTTCCTCTTTTGTCACAAGAAATTATCACAGGTACATGCTTTGCCCTTAAACATCAGTGTTGATATGGCAATTCAAAGTATCATCCCAGCCACAATATCCTTGACAGCCTTGAAGAGCTTTTGATCCAACTGGAATTAGAGGAGGTCCACAATAATGAGGTGGCCTATAATAATTGGCTTGCCTGGAATGCCAAGAATTGTGCTACTAGCATCATTCTAATCAAACAGCATTTTTGACATATCTGTGGTATCAATGGTACCCCTTGCACCTATCTCATGCACAAGGAAGCTCAAGTATCACCTCAATCCATGACTCATGTTGCTGAGTCATTTGAAAACCAGATCATCAAGCATTACCCAATAATAAAGCCCACTTAGCTGTTGGATAATATCCTGTCCCCTGATGGGGAGATCCCCCTATATATGTATACCTACAAGGCTGCTGAAGATAATGCATGCTGCTTCCAAAAGCTGAAGCATATTGTGCATGGGACTGAGGCCAAGGTCTATTTGGATAAATTTCATATCCACTTGGAATTCCATGCTGCCTGGAAGAAGTTGTACAATAACTTTTTGGTGCTGGGGCAATTGACATGCTTGCTGGCCAATTGGAGAAAACTATCCAGAATCTCTGTTAAATTAGACCAAGACAAGGGTTTACTATTGCCACTTATGTTGAATGCCACAAGACTACTTACCAGTCCATGATGGCCCTGGCAAATAAGACAAATTATTGTTTGCCACTTTCTTAATGGCATCATGCACCCCTTGCTTGCTCAAGCCAAGTTTTCACTTGATGCCAACCATGACCAGTACTCTGGTAATTTTGATGTCACCATCAAGTAAATGATGAACCAAGTCTGTCATCTGCAGGTCAACCAACAACTCAATGTTTCTATCATTGGCAGTGGTGCCCTCAGGACCTTCAAGACCAAGGATGACAGGGGACACAGTCTCAAGATGCCCCTTGTCTGCTATAAACCAAAAGAATGGATGAAACACTCCTCCATCCAAAAGAGCAGCATGTGCAAGCATCAGCCAGAGTGTGCTGGAGGTGGCAGTGGCCATGGTGGCATTGGTAAACACTAACAGACCAATTACTGGATCAAGAGTACCCCCAAGAGTGACAAATACAAGGTTATTGTTGCCTCTTTAGCTACCCTTCCCCAACACATCAATGATATGGTGGTTCACATGGGTACAAAGCCTGCTGCTGATGATGATATGGAGCCAGAGGCTGACAGGAAGATGAGCTCTAATGTCTCACAAAGAATCCCAAAAACGAGAAGCTGGGCATGTCCTATCTCATTGTAGTGCCTACTACTGTCACTGTAAAGTAATTAGATTGTTCCCTTGATTCTAAGATTCCAGTTGAACTTGACTCAAATGTTGACACTAGTGTTGTAGGTTCTGACAAACTGGTAGTACATGACCACAAATGTTACATAGATATCTATGGCTATGATAGTGAATCTAGACATAAAAATATTACTACTATTGATACTGCTGTAGCTTGTGACAACCCACAGACAGTGGATATGTCAGTACTGCTTTCACCCCCTACATGAATAGTATCTTATTATGCCTGTACAATGCCATCTCAATGGCATGTCTGTTAATGATGTGCCCTAATTCTTGTTGAAGAATGCCACAGTGAATGACCATTCAGTTATTATCCCATCAGACACAGATGATTAATATCTATTAATTCCTCTCTGGCGCCAGGGCCGGGGAGTCACTAGTTAGATTCCCTTTGCAAGCAATAACTCTCCCAAAGTTTCACTTAGCTGCTGAAGCTCCTATGTGAGACCATAGTTTGTAACCATTTTCCTTGCAAGATGATGGCATGCTTGATTTTAGGGGGTGTATTGGCAGTACTGTCACAGCAACAAGGGAACAGATCATGATGTCACATCATATTGTGTTGTTGATGTCAATGATGTTGAAACTTTGGTACATACTTGGAGTCATTTGTATGTATTTCCCTGACTAACACTAGCAGGAGGGCAGCTGTCAGTCATTAAGAGCTTGAGAAGTGTTGGGACATTCATCTGGACCATGCAAAGACCATGGCAAAATACACTACCCAGAGGGGCATACATACCATGAAAACCCTGCTTTGTCATATTATTTTTGGACAAACAATCCTACGCTATAATATTGGCATTTAAGTCACCCAGTATTCACTGATTCTATGTTCCCTTTCACATATTCCATTGGAATGACACAAGTGTTTCCATCAGACTTTGAGTGGGTACAGATGTATCCCATGAAGACCAAAGGTGAAGCACACAAACCCTTATCCCTGATGTTTAAGTCTGAAGGGGTGCCATCAACTATGGTGATGGACAGCTTGAAAGAGCAAACTCTGAGCAAGTTTTATGGAAGCTGGTAGATGCTGACTGTCACTTGAAACAAACAGAAACATACTCCCCTTGGCAGAATGCTGCAGAGAGAGAGATCATAGAGCCGACCACAGGTGCCCCCAAATGTCTCTTGGATGACTGCTTGAAGCTGGAATCATTCACATGCTCACCTAGTAAGATTAGTGTATCACTTGGATGAAGGTTCTTGAGATCTACATGTCTGGTGAGACAGCAGGCATTAGTCAATTCTGCGAACTAGTATGGTACAATTGGATGCACTGCTCAGGTACTTTAGACTACCCCAATGAGCCATTACATCTAGGGAATTAAATTGGACCCACAATTGATGTGGGACCAGTCATGACCTCAAGGATACTGCAGAATAATGGGGAAGCAGTGTACCAAAGTGCATATAGACCACTCACTATTAAGGAACAGGCTGATCCTATATGCAGCAGGATATGATCAACTTGAAGGAGAGCACTGAAGAGTGCCTTGAAGCCAAGCTTGCACATAGTGAATTTGAAGAGATTGGTATACCTGATATGTTAGAATAAATGCCATACACTGATAAAGATCAGAATGAAATGACCTTCCCAGACCTGGACAAAGAAATCACACCTGAGGCAGGTGATGAGTGTGTACATGCATCTGGAATGCTTCCACTTGGAGGTCAGATGATGTGTGGTACTGCCCAAACACATAAGCAGGATAGCAATGGCGACCCCATAGGCCGTTGATCAGAGAACCCCATCCTAGACACTAGACTTTATGACACAGAGTTGCCAGATGGCAAGGTAACATCACTTACTGCTAATATAATAGCACTGATTATGTATGCCCAATGTAATGTTGATGGGGACAAATACTTACTACTTGAATGCTTTGTTGACATTCAGAAGGACCCTACAGCAATAAGCCTAGACAAGATGAAAGTCATCTATATTGGCAGAAATTATTTACAATGGACTACCCTGGGTTGGCAAGAATGCTGCCAATGGAAGGAAGATTCAATGTCATTCAAAAAGCTGTTGAATGTAAAGGAGTAATATCCCCTACAGATTGCTGAGGACACTGTAGCCGTGGGCATAGAACACAAACCAGGCCTTAACTGATGGGTACCACATTCATTGAAGAAGTGTGATGCTATCATTGCCTTAGTTAAGAAATTTAGTGCCAGGTATTTGAAATCTATGCACAAGTTTGGCATTTAGTGCCCTATGACTGTAGAAGATGCACTTGAGCATAATAAGCATAATTGCAAAAATTTTGTGGGCTGATGTCATTGCCAAGGAAATGGAGCATATCCTAGTGGTATGTCATCCCCTTGAAATGATGGACAACCACCCAGCCAATACCAGTTTGTATGATGTCACATGATATTTGATGTGAAGATGGAAGACTTCCACCAAAAGGCACAATTAGTTGCAGGGGGACACACCACTGATGTGCTGGCAACTGTAACAAACACTAGTGTTGTTTCAAGAGAAACTGTACAAATAGCACTACCAACATTATGAGTATGTGTAATACTGCCCCTAATAAAAAGAAAATATTGAAGCTATTTGGTTCTGAGTTTGGTAAGGACCAAGGCCATAAGACAGTTGTAGTAAGGACCTTATATGGCTTGAAGTCCATTGGTGTTGCATTCAAAGGTCACTTAGCAGACTGTATGAGGCAACTGGATATGAGTCCAATAATGCAGATCTAGACTTATTGATAAAAGTGTTTACCCAGGAAACTGTTAATGGACCTGGGAAGTATTACTCATACAAACTAGTATATGTAGATGATATACCATACATACATGATGATCCAGAGTCTATACTAACTCAGATAAATAAGTACTTCCTGCAAAAATCTGAATCAGTAGATGAATACACTTACAAGCTAAGTTGAAGCTGATGCAGCATGAGAATGGTGAATTGGCATGGGGCTTTAGCCCATCCAAATATATACATGAGGCTATAAAAATATGCAAGAAGTATGTGGATGAAAACTTCCCAAAGTTTTATAAGTTAATGTGCCTAGTGCCAAACCTATTCCCCACAGACTACTAGCCAGAACTATATATGACACCTGAATTACCGCCTGATTTATGCCATTGATTCCTTATAGAGATATGTAAGTGGATGATGGAACTAGGCAGAGTAGACATATCAACTGAAGCATCTATATTATCATCACATATGGTATTACAACATCAAGGATACTTGAAGGAAGCTCTGCATATCATGTTGTATTTATCATTGCATCATAACTTTAGATCATGTCTGGATCCAGCATATCCTAACATTGATATTACTCAAGTCCAAGTGCTAGACTGGAGCATATATTATGGTGATGTTGAAGAACCTAACCCTCCTAATGCTTCTGAACTGATTGGACATGTTTGTCTATAATAACCATGCAAGAGATCAATGTATGCAAAGATCTTGTATTGGTTTCCTTGTATACCTAAATACTGCGCTTATCAGTTGGTATTCCAAGAGACAACCTACAAAGGAAACATGTACTTTTGGCAAAGGAGTTATGGCCATGAAGACAAGGTACAATACAAATTACATAGGATGGGGATATCCATAGATGGCACTTCTCATATCTATGGAGATAGCATGTCTATAATAAATTATACCTCTTAGCCAGAATCCATACTAAAGAAGAAGAAAAATGCTCTATGTTGTCATACTGCAAGTGAGTCTGTAGCAATGGGTGAATCCCTAACTGCTCATGTTGATGGCAATGAGGATCCTGCAGACCTGTTAAAATAGGTCTTGTGCAATTAAAAAAGAAGGTATTTAATAAATAACATTTTGCAAGATGTGTACTATGGTGAGTTTACGCAGTAAGCAGTAGCCAAGTAGACAAGTATACCTGTGTCCAGTATAAAGACCCAAGATACTTGAGGGGATTAGATCAAATACTGCAAAATGGACAAGATAGTAATGAGCCAAGATAGACAGGTGTTGGGACAGATGGTTAACAATAATGGATGAAGATTTAGACTTTCAGTCTTTTGATCCCAGAACATAAATGTGCATGGTCAGACTGATGAAAGTATCCAATACATCACAGAGACAAGACTATTTAGCTTATGATTGTAAATTAGAATATGGGCAACTCACTCTTATAGTGATCATCCCAAGCCATGGCCATTACAGCTGCAAAGCCTTAATTTACTATCATAAATCTCGTAGCAACTGCTACAAAAATTTACTTGGCAATGTCTTTTGAGCCAAATTTTCATTTACTTGATGTCAATACAGCAGTATTCTTATCAACAAGAAGAATTTTGATACTTGCAAGGGTACTCAATTCCATGTCTTAACTGACCTGTATCTTTAAAACAATAAAAAGACCTCATCCTCTCTTCCTAGAGAAAAGACAAGTTTTTTGTCATGTTGAATAAATAATAGAATCGTTCCAAAAGCACCAAATTCAGCTGTGCTAACAAATTTTGGACCAAATTTGGTCCAAATGAAACTGTGTTCTCCTCAATCTGTTGAGCCTATTTCTTCTGTGTAAAATTATCCCATTAATTTAGTCCACCAGAATAATTTTTGAAGGACCTCAAACCTTTATTTTTGGATTTATTATTCCCACAAGTCTTGCTGTTTTGTGACTCGCTCCATAGCTCCCAAACTTTCACTGAACTGTCTTTTCAAGCTTAGAACCCCTTAATTTATTCCATTTGTAAGATTGTTAACAAAATTTTATACAGCTACTGTATTTTTTAGAACCAACTGTGGAGGATTGAATGAGTGATGTTGAATTAATTTCTTGGGAGAGGAGGTCAGTTGTAAGAGAGAGGTAAGAGATTGGGCACAAACGCATGGAGTCAGACAAAATAAAAAATCCAAATGAAAATGGCCTTTGATAGTCCAAATGCAAAAGGACACCAAAAATTTCATGCATTCCAATTGATCAAAAAATGTGCAGAAATAAAAGTTGGTCTTATGACCATTGTGATACTCCCAATAATAATGTTATTAAAATGTTATTCATCACTTGACATTTGATACCCTCTTCCACATATGTTCGGCTTATTTTGATGTCATAATTGGTATTCCCCAAAAAGTTGATTCTGTGGAAAATGTCTTAACATATGCATTATTCTTGAATATTATCCAATAGATCAACTGGATCAAATTTCTCATGAATCATTAATATCTTCTCATCAACAATAGGCACTGTTCTACAAGCAAAATGGAATGAACCTTCGTCTGTAAACAGAGTCAATGTCTTGTAAGTAAGCATTATTGCTACATGTTGTGTATGCAAATGAATGTGTACAGATCAATGCTGATGGCTCCAAACAATGATCATATCAAGTCAAACATCAAATACACCAAGAATGTCCATGGATTACAGCTTGGGTGAAAATATCAAATCATTGTGAATCTTTGTGTCACTGAGCCAATTTTCTCTCTTAGTCCTGATGTAAATAGGATATTCACCATATTTTGATGCATGGATGAGAAGACTTCAGCAAGATAAAATGTTACACATTTCAGTCTTATTTATGGATGGAAAGTCTGATACTTCATTCAAAAATCATCTAATCTGTTTAAATGGAAAATGTCTAACTCTTTAATTTTTGGTTTGAAGAATTGGATAAATGTGTTGCTACTATGCACTACTGCTACAAGAATATTCATACCCTCTTTTGGGTACACACAAGTAAAATAAAGTAAACAAAAAACAAAAAACAAAAAACAAACTAAGACTATGAATAAGAAAGAGAAAAATGAAGAAATAAAGTTTGATTTGATTTGCAGGCATAAAACAGTATTTATTTTTCAATACCATTTCTCCCTACAACAAGCAGCTGCCATTATTATAAAATCTATAATTGAGAAATAATAGTGCATGATAAAAATTGAATCAAGTTGTGTTATTGAAATATTTGAAAACTATCAATGTTTATGGGTTATTGACAAAATTACTGTTGTTACAATCACTGAATAGATTATTTGTTTGAACAATACCTTAGATGTATTCTGCAATGTTCTATCATCATGAGATAAATGGGAATGTGATGCAGAATTTTTAATGTTTTGGGTAGCGGTGGTACATGACAGTAAGTCCTACACCCACTTTCAGATAGCAAGATATCACAAAAAATTAACATTGAAAATGATCAACATACATAACATCTATGTAATTCCACTGTTTTGAAATCCAGCTACCTATCATTTCCTGATCATCCAGAAAAATTTGTTTTCACAGTGAAAACGTAATTCATTTTATCATTCAATCATGCTCTTTTAAGTATAAATTCCATGCATAACTTCTCCATAACTAATCCCACCATACCTAGGGGTCTCATAATACTCTGTTTTCTTATTCTTTTTGTATTTTTTATTCTTCACAGCCCCCTTTTTGTAGTGGAGGAAAAAGTAAGGTTTCTATTTAATTTTAATACATTTTGTTGAACAACATCACTTACTCACATTGATGGTGAATGCCTACATTTTCTAAAGTTGTTTGCAAATATTGACAAACAACAATGATAAATATTGACAACCAATTTTAATGGTATTGTTGGCCTTTATTGATGGCCAATATTGATGTCCAACAATGACAGCAAAGAAAGATTGCCAACATTGATGGCCAAAGGGGACATGAAAACTGTAGAGATGGTATTGCAAGACTCTGGGGGGGAATGGTGGCTTGAGAGACATGAATGATATGCTTTGCAAACATAAAATTTCATTGAAATGCATCTCTCTGTCTGCACCTACTCCCCCTTGGTCCCCCTTGACCCTAGCAATAATTATTTTTCACTTGTTGAATCATGCCCACATGACATTACTTTTGGGCAAACTTCACAACCCCAACCCCCACTCCATAGAAAAAGTTAGCAAAAATGGCCAACAATGGTCACTCAAATACTTGTTCAAAGGGACATGCTAGTAAAATGCCACATGCTTGGTCTTTCTTGGTTGAGTGAAGGTGCTACTATGAAGCAAACTCCATTACTGAATATGCTTTTGATGTAGAAATTTTCCTCCAACTGTACAACAATTTTTGACTGTAATGAACACATATGGAGCAACTCAAAGTAAAGGTTAATGAAATTGATGAGACTTTGCAGTTTACTGACTGATTATCATAGTACCTCAAATGTTCAGACAGCAAGTGCAATTTTGTGTGCCACCTTTCCATGGGAAATGTGTCTCTGTGATATTTTTGATTTTTCTTTCTAAGACAAACCACTTTTTGTCAGACACTTGATCTTAATTGTTGCAGATTGTATATATCTAGGGCAAGTCTTGGTATTAACACACGGTTCATGACTCAAGCAGCAGCATTCAATGATGGTAAGAAGATTGGTCTGCTACAAGGTGGTGGCTCATTCTCCGATACATGGTTCTATTCCATGCATCAATTGAATTGACAGAGGGTGACAAAAAAGCACCAATTCACAACTTAATTTTTCTTTGACAAAAAACTGGCTTGTGAAAGAGGCAATAAAGGACATGGAAGATAATGCTTTCTGGAAGGCATTATGTTGTCTCTTTCTGTTTATTGATCCCTAAAGGCTTTCCATCATTGAGATTTGATGATTGACCAATATAAATAATATTATTTTTGGTCAGGAGAGTTGAGAATGCTTTGTTCAAATATGATGAAGATTTTGTGATCCAATGAATTTCTGAGTGTGACAACAAATTGGTTGAAGTTTTTGGAGAGTCACATACAGAGCAAAAGGATGAGGTAATAAGGCAACTTTGTTATTGTTTATTATTTTATATATGATTGTCTCATGCTTCTCATTTTTTGTTTAGTGATGACATAGATATGATGATATTACCCTTGGAGATGCCATCTACTTTGCTTAGTTTGAGCAGAAGGATCAGTTGGAGAATTCATATGCAGTCACTGTCTTGACACTATACAACTTGATTGTACAGAACAACAGAGCACTGTCAATTGTGATTGGAGAAAGTTTTTTGATGAAGTTATTTCAAAGATTAATGCACCCCCTGTCCAAATAAATAATTCATGACAAAAAGAATTGATGATATCATTGACATTTTCTGGAAAGAATTCAAAGATTATACTAACTGCTCTGGCCCTTTCATTTACCAAATTGAACAGTTTGAAAATGATGATGCACACTATGGAAGATGTCATATTTGGCATGAGATTTCATTGGTTCTATTTACCTAAGTTCTTGGTTTTGTTGCCTGTAGGACTACATCAAAGCAACTTTATATTGGTGCAGCAGAAAGGTATGGAAAGAGATAAAATTTGGGCTGTAAATCTCTTGCGAATTAGGCTACTATTCACAAATCAGCAAAGCTAGAAGATGCATACATTTTCACATCTCCTTGTTGCCAAAACCGTGATGTTGATGTTTTGGGAGACAAAGATTTAAATTGAGTCAGAAATATTGATTTCATTCAACATTCAACCTCTTTAAATCCTCTCATTTTTCTTTGTATTTTATCTTGAGCTTCAAAAGTGGGGAGTAGACAATAGATGGTTAAAGGAATCTGCTATTACTCAAAGGATTATTGGTTGGAAAGCAGATTGGGGAATTCTGCAGGAGCAAATGAGGAGGACGCTGTCTTTATTCATCAATACAAACATGATGATGGACTATTTTTGATGTTTGTGACAAAGAAGGAGTAGAAGATGAGAGTTTAATTCTGTTCTTAGCCATCTGCTTAATTTGCAGAAGCTGCAATGAGAATGTGTGATTGTTGAGATGCCTGAACCCAGTATCAAAGAAGAAAAAGTATGGGGGTAGATTAGGATATTTAGAAAAATATTGTTAAAATACTTTTTAGTGGATTTTTGAGCATAAAAATTTTTATATCATTATTTTTTGCCTTTTCACTTTTTGACTATTTTAAATGCATTTTAGAGTATGTCCTCAAAGTGAAATCAAACTGCTGTATGTGGAAATTTGGTAGAAAATTGGTGTAAAACAAAAAAGCCGTATAAAATTATATGCCAACTGTTTTCACTGTGGTAATGAAAACAAGCAAATGTCAAATGATCATGGCAGATAGACTTTCTAAGAAAATTGCTTTAGGACATGCTTGTTCTTGATTTTCAAAATCATTATCTTTGCTTGTTTACAAAAATGGGAATATCACCCATATGCAATCAATGTTTTGATACTGATATGCTATTCATAAGAGAGGGTTCACAATAAGGGAGTTGCATTGATTTGAGTGACCAAAATCTAACAATTAAATTGTTTATAACTGCAAAAAAGTTTTAAAAAGCTTAAAATACTCATCCAGGGGATGGCGAATAGTGAGGAAATTACAATTTTTATAGATTAATTCTACACATGGAGTTTTGATTAGTGTTGGTAGTGAGTTTCAATGTTTGCTCAAGAAAGATACTATGCAATTATGTTTTTGCTTAGACAGTATCAGGAGAGGTGTGCAAGAAAGATGATTCGCGAGCATGGGGCCTATGGCAATATCTCTGGAATGACTCTAGGAGGAGTCTCTGACACAAGACTATCATATCTGTTGCACATTATTAATTTTGAAAGAATTTTCTGATATAATCAAATGCATCATTCCATTTGATAAAGATGTACAAGAGAGTTGATTACTAACGTGAAAGATGAAGATTGTGTATGAAAGCAAGATTTGGAGATGTTGTTCTCAACAGTGAAGAGTGAAGTAAGCATTAAAATTCTCTCCATGTCACAGTATTATCAAATTTCAGAACACAAATAAGGAGTCAATCTGTTGAACACAGCTTTCATTTCCTATTGATAATTTGTATCACAATGTTGGTAGGTTTGATGAGATAAGAAATAGTCAGATTAAGAACACAGTTACTGCAATGTTGACCCATTTGCTTCAGAGAATTCTTTTCTCATTCAATGTACAAACAAGTTTACCACAATGGAGATGACATCAAAATGACACTGAGACACAATAACTCATTCATTCTACGTCCTGTTTGAATGTGGGTCAAATATGGTCAGCCAAAGTTTTGAGGGGAAGGTAAACTCAGATGTTTATTATACTGAGGTATATGACAAAAACAGAAGAGTTTGATGCACTAACAGGAAAAAAGAGAAAATACAGATATTGAATTAATAACATGATCATGAAACAATATATGGCCAGTGATGACTATACAAACGATCATACTCAATTTGAAACAATTATACATTAATATGGAAAAGAGGTATCAAGTCTTATAATTATATTTGAAGTAAGATTTTTATTTTTCTCAATTTTAGCAAAAGACAATAACCCAACTCCTAACTCCACTACATTATTGTAAGAGGAAAAAACTTGAACACAAAAATTGATACAACATTTAGTAGTGTATTGGGGAAAATCCATTACTGTTTGGAGCACAAAAAATCAAAAATCAATTTTTCATGATTAAGAAAGTAATAGAAATAAACATAATTAACTATGTAGATAGTTTTGTTTTATACAAATATTTTTCCATGGTTATTTTTGTTATAAGGATCACAGTGCACCCTGGTTGTCACTATCACATTTGCTAACATCTTCTTCCAAAGTTGGAGATATTTCTTTTTGGAACTGCCATCAAACCTGATGTTTTGTTTTAGTTGATTGTGCTTGGCATGACCTTTTCTTTCGATGATGGAGATGATTCTTTTTCTTTGGTTTGGTGATGGCGAAAAAGCAGTGTGTCTCTAATAATATGCTCATTCAAAACAAAATGATCCTAACAATTCTTGAAACCTGAGTATAAATCTCTTTGGATCACTGGACACTTTTGTCTGAGCATGAATATGACAGTCAGGAAGATTGCTCTCCACTATTCACTTATCTGTCTTGGGCATATGTCTTGTTTTGATACACCACAACTCTTTTGAATGCTTGTTTCAAGACCTCAAACAGCACAGATTGTTGTTATCCTGGAGCATGTTTGATTGCAACAGAAAAGTTACTTCCTTGGCTGATTTGAAATCTTTCTCCAGGTGAGAAACCCAAATCATCAAAAATTCTGGAGCATTATTTTATGCATTGTTCATCTTTGGACATCAGAAGACAGATTCCAAACTACCCTTGTATTGATTATCATAACAAGTATAACATCAAATCCTTTTTTGTACCATTTTTGAAGCACTTCTTGGCTGTAAATAAATTTCAAATATTTTCATTGAAATTAATTAGATCCATACTCAGTGGATAATGTTGACAAATGCTTATTGAAATGTTGGTAAAACATCAAACTGTCTAAGATTATCAAAAAATTGTGTTGTTTTGTGACAATTATGCCAAGAAAGACTCAAGATTTCCTTTAAAACCCATATCATATGGAGGACAATAGTCAGATGAACATTCATGTCAGTAAGAAAATTCTTTTTATGTGTGAGAATAATTACTTTGAGACAATCTTTTGGAATTGTTGTTTGATTTCAACCTTGAAGATGCGATTTCAAATCAAGATTTTTTAACTACCAATTCCAAAGTTTAAAAACTAATTGCAAAGTAATATTTGACAGCCCCCAAGCAGTAGGTGATTTAGAGTGGAGTGGTCACAGCCTGGAATTGAAGAGGAAGAAATCTATGACCCTGATGCTAATTTACAATAAATGTTTTTGTTGAATTTGTGGATGTATCTCGCTGGACATAATGATGTAATTTTTTATTTTCAACCTATTTTACTCGTATTTTTTAATTGCCAAGAGGAGTGTTGCTAATATCCTCAGCAAAATGTTGATTTGTGGCAACATTGTTTAACCCATTACAGGACAAAGGGTCAAATTGGGCTCTAAAAACATCTGTTGGGTCAGTTTTGGCTCTTTGTGGGGTTCCAATGCACCTTTTCACCATGTTCTGCCCTATTTCAAGCAAACAGATGACAGATTCAGAATCAACATAAAAAATAATGTACAGTCAACTGGTACGTTGGATATGTTTTGATCACAATTGTGAGAAAAACATTCAGAAAGCCACAGCACAGTTGAAACTTCCCCATAATGATAGGGGTGAGACTGGTGCTGATGAATTGTTTGTGTCTGTTATTGATGATGATGTCAGCTGGAAGGACGGTTGCTGTACCATGTTTGGGAGACTACGTTGACAAAAATGTGGCTCTCCACTGACAATTTTCTGGGTGAGGCAGACAGACTTGCTCAGGAAAGGCCTAACTAGGCTCATTTTTGAGCAAAATGACTGAATTGCCCAGGCAGATTTGCCGCTAAGACATGAAACATGGGTCAATATTGAATTTTACAAATCTTAAAACCAGTTGTGTTCTATGAAGGGTTAAGTCACAAAAGTACAATAGTTTTAGCCTGTTGCCAGTCGTTTTTACAAATTGTAGACAACTTGTTACACATCATAGGTAATTTTGGTGACTTACACTGTATCACAAAAACAACTTTATCCACAAAGGATCCACATAGCCAATGGAATGGTTATATGCATTCAGTGCCATTTGGCAAGAGAATAAAATTCTTTCACTCCCACGATGGATGCTGTTTCCATTGCCAACAAGTAGTATAGTGGATAAGAAATAAACTATATTATGAAATGAAACTGGCCATTATAAGTTTTTATCATCCCTTCTCTGAGAATTTTTTGGTTGATGATTTGCTTAGAGAGTTCCATTAAGTCTGCTAAGTAAATGGTTATTCATCTTCATTGTCAATTCTGAATACCCAAGTCATAGTCATAGGCTGTTTTCTTTTATTGCAAAGGCATCAATGATTATAGCCAGAAAAATACTTCAAATATTGCATTGAACATAACTTGAGGTTGAGAGAATAAAATGCAGAAATATTTTAAATTGACTTTCATTTGTCTTCTATTTTCTTTAATTTGGTAAATATTTCAATCAGCTCCAATCTCTTCCCACTCACCTAATTCTTAATCTCACTACATTAACATCACACATCACCCATTGAGCAACCTCATGTAGTGGCCCTATCATGTTACAAAACAAAAAAATTTATCAGTTTTTTGTTTTCAAAATTTCATCATTGTATTTGACAGACAACATTGGACTCATAGTATACCAATTGTAATGGCTCATATGGGTTCTGACTCATGGGGTGTGTTTTGGTACCTATGAAAAGATTCATTACAACACACACACATATCTGTGTTTCTATCCTAGTATCTAATACAAAGACTACTATTGAAACAATATTATGACTCCTCTTGCCTCTGT
>JACCDI010885599.1_pt1 | contig 16087 bp, 14 predicted proteins | sample 7442791 | NCBI WGS metagenome assembly JACCDI01 (sample SAMN15323434, study PRJNA562643) | freshwater metagenome | isolation source: river surface water | place: USA:Blue River Watershed | collected 2017-08-15 | reverse complement strand
GGAAATACGAACAATCCCGGATTCAGCGCCGACACGGTGGCAAGAGCACAAAAGCCAGGCGAATCCAGATATGACGCATACGCGCGCCTGTTCCGCGACTACCAGCGCTGCCTGATTGCGAAAGGCTACCAATACGTTGGCGAATGCCCGGACAATGCAGTCGCCAGAATCTCTCCGGCCTGTGGCGCGCCCTGAGCCAAGGATTCGTCGAATTTACCAAGGACGCAACAGGAATTCGCGTTGGTCGTGCTGGTACATGCAAAAAGAAAACGCTGCTACCCCACCTTCGGCTCGCTGTCCCTAGATAAAAATCAATCAGCCTCAGCCGATCACCCTTTAACTTCTTCAGGTGAACAAGGAGCCATCCGTTCCTTCTTGTACCTCGGGAGAACCATCATGATGATCGCGAAATGGCAAATCGATGCTCGCTTCGGGCAAAAACAGAAAGTCATCGAAAAAATGAAGGAATGGGAGCAGACGATCGGCCCCAAGGTCGGCATTGTGTCGGGCCGCATGTTGACGGGATCGATCGGCGCGTTGGAGGCTACCGTAATCCATGAATGGGAAGTGCCTGACCTCGCAGAGATCGACCGGGTATGGGCCAAATTGCCCACGATCCCGGAGCACCTACAGTGGAGCAAGGACCTCGAACCCTTTGTGGTGTCAGGCACTTCGCGCTGGGAAATCTTTCGCGTGCTATGACCAGCAGACAACGAGCGCTAAATAATGGTCAGCGCTGGTTGTCATCAACGATGCAGGGATTTGGAAGCTAAAACCACCGTTACACAACAGGGCAATGAATTACTCGACGATGGTCTGGTGCTCGTCGCCCTGGCGCTCCCGGATGGCGCCGATGCGATAGACCGTCTCGCCCAGGCGCTTGAGTTCGGCCTCGGCCGCATCGGCATTGTCTTTGGAGACGATCACCGTCATGCCGATGCCGCAGTTGAATACGCGATGCATCTCGTCATCAGCGACACCGCCGTGCTGCTGCAACCAGGTGAACAGCGGCGGCATGGTCCAGCTGCCACGCTGGAGCACAGCGGTCAGGTTCGGCTGCAGCACGCGCGGAATGTTCTCGACCAGGCCACCGCCGGTGATGTGCACCATGCCATGGACCGGCATTTTTTCCATCAGCGCCAGCAGCGGCTTCACATAAATGCGGGTCGGCGCCATCAACACATCGGCCAGCGGGCGGCCGTGGAAATCCGCGTTCAGGTCAGGCTTGGCGACCTCGATGATCTTGCGCACCAGCGAGTAGCCGTTCGAATGCACGCCCGACGAAGCGAGGCCAAGGATCACGTCACCCGGCTGTATCTTGCGGCCATCGATGATCTTCGATTTCTCGACGGCGCCAACGGCAAATCCAGCCAGATCATATTCACCGTCCGGATACATGCTCGGCATCTCGGCGGTCTCGCCACCGATCAGCGCGCAACCGGCCTGCTCGCAGCCGGCGGCAATACCCTTGATCACATCGGTCGCTGCAGCGACATCGAGGCGTCCGCAGGCGAAGTAATCGAGAAAGAACAGCGGCTCTGCACCCTGCACCAGAATGTCGTTCACGCTCATCGCGACGAGGTCGATGCCGACCGTGTCATGCCGGTTCAGATGGAAAGCCAGCTTCAGCTTGGTACCGACACCATCGGTGCCGGACACCAGTACCGGCTCCTTGTACTTCTTGCTGACTTCAAACAATGCACCGAACCCGCCGATTCCCGCCAGCACACCCTCGCGCATGGTGCGCTTGGCAAAGGGCTTGATCGCTTCGACGAGGGCATCGCCAGCGTCGATATCGACACCTTCATCGCGATAAGAAAGGGAAATCGGGGAATTCGAGGACATGGCGGGATCTGGGATAGACGGGAGAAACGGTAGAATGCAGCCTTGCCCCAATGACAAGGCGGCGGGGCAGGCGTCAATTTCGTATTTTACCAAAACCCCCTGCCCAGACTGCCCGACCATGAGCCTCGTCATTCCCCCGGAACACCGCCAGACCTGGCTGTGGATCGCCATCGGCCTGCTGTTCGTGCTGCTCCTGTGGCTGCTGGGCCCGGTGCTCACGCCATTCGTGGCTGCGGCCATCATCGGTTACGTGCTCAATCCGGCGGTGGACAAAATGGCATCCGCCGGCCTGCCGCGTGCGCTCGCGGTGTTGATTGCCATCATTGGTGTCGGCCTGATCATCGCCGCCATCGCGCTGATCGTGGTGCCCATCCTGGCCGATGAGTTGCCGGTGCTGCGTGCCCGTCTGCCTTCACTGCTGGCCAAGATCGATGCCGCGATCGGTCCGTGGCTGCGCCAGATGGGACTGGCTGGCCGTCTCGACCTGCCGGCATTGCAAAAGGCGCTCGCCGCCAAGCTGGCCGCCGGCGATGGTTCCGGTTCGGCCGTGCTGACCTGGCTGCGCGTCGGCGGCAGTGCCCTGGTCGGCTGGGTGGCGACCCTGTTCCTTGTGCCGATCGTGCTGTTTTACCTGTTGGTCGACTGGCATCCACTGTTCGGGCGCATTGCCGATACCATTCCGCGCCGCTGGATCGCGCGGGTGACCCACATGGCCAGCGAAGTCGACATGCTGCTCGCGCAATACCTGCGCGGCCAGCTGCTGGTGATGCTGCTGCTGGCGACCTATTACTCGGTCGGGCTGACGGTCGCAGGATTTGATGTAGCGCTGCCGGTGGGCATGCTGACCGGGCTGCTGGTCTTCATTCCGTACATCGGATTCGGCCTTGGGCTGGCGCTGGCGATCATTGCGGCCATCCTGCAATTCGAGGGGTGGGACGGGCTGGTGGCGGTGGCCATCGTGTACGGTCTCGGCCAGTTCATCGAGAGCTTCTACCTGACGCCACGGCTGGTTGGCGAACGCATCGGCCTGCATCCGCTGACCGTGATCTTTGCACTGCTTGCCTTCGGCCAGCTGTTCGGCTTTGTCGGCATCCTGTTGGCGCTGCCTGCGTCGGCTATACTCTCGGTCGGTTTCGGCCACCTGCGCCGGGAATATTTGAACAGCAGTTTTTACACGAAAACATGAGGCAGTTGCTGCTCGACTGGGGCGCGGCCCGGCCGCAGACCCTGGAGAGTTTTGTCATTGGCAGAAACCAGGAACTGGCCGCCCTCCTGCACCGCATCGCACGCCGTGATGCCACGTCGCTGGACCAGCGCTTCCTTACCTTGTGGGGTGAGCCCGGTGCGGGCAAATCGCACCTGCTGGCCGCGCTGGCTGCGACCGGCTCGGCGCTACTGCTGGATGCGGATTCGCCTGCGCGTGATTTTCGGCATGCGTCGAATACTGTGCTCTATCTGGTCGACGATTGCGACGAATTCGATGAGGAACGGCAGCACGCTGCTTTCGCGCTGTACAACGAAGTACGCGAACTGGGCGGTGTCCTGGTGGCGACAGCAAAGAAACCACCGACACAGCTGGAAATGCGCGAAGATTTGCGCACCCGTCTGGGCTGGGGTCTGGTCTATCAGGTCCATGGCCTGACCGACGAGGAAAAGATCGCCGCACTGACCCAGGCCGCGCAGGCGCGCGGGCTGGTGCTGTCGGGCGGCGTGCTACCCTACTTGCTGACCCACTTCCGGCGCGACATGCGCTCGCTGTCGGCGATGCTCGACGCGCTGGACCGCTACTCGCTGGAGACCCAGCGACCGATCACGACCCATCTGCTGCGTGAGTTGCTGCAGCAAGGCCTGTTCGACGACGGCATCCAGGCCGGCGGCAACGCCGCCCATTGACAAAAATACGAATGAATCTCGCGCTTTTCGATCTCGACCACACGCTGCTGCCGCTGGACTCCGACTATGAATGGGGCCAGTTCCTGTGCCGTCAGGGTGCGGTCGACAAGGCGGCTTTCACCGCCCGCAATCTGGAGTTTTACGAGCAGTACCAGAAAGGTACGCTGAACCCGGTCGAGTATCTCGAGTTCGCGCTGGGTACGCTGGCGCGCTTCCCCGCGTCGCAACTCGCGGGATGGCATGCGCAATTCATGGATGAGGTGATCCGCCCCGCGCTGCGCACGGAAGCGCGCGCACTGGTGGCCGAGCACAAGGACGCGGGCGACCTGGTCTGCATCATCACGGCCACCAACCGTTTCGTGACCGGCCCGATCGCAAAAGCCTTCGGCATCGAGCACCTGATCGCCGCCGAGCCCGAGATCCTGGCCGATGGCACCGTGACCGGCAAGCTGATCGGCTCGCCGCCGTTCGGTGCCGGCAAGGTGAGCAACACGCATCACTGGCTGGCGTCGCTCGGCAAGACGCTGGACAGTTTCGAGCGCAGCACCTTCTACAGCGATTCGCAGAATGATATCCCGCTGCTGTCGGCGGTCACCCATCCGGTCGCAACCAACCCGAACGCTGCCCTCGCCAGCCATGCGCACGCCCATGGCTGGCCCATCCTGAGGCTGTTCGAGCAGGACAAGCAATGATCAAGAAATTCATCAGCCGCATCCTCGGCGTCAGCAGCACCGGTGGCAAGCCACGCAAGGCGACCGAGCCGGTCGTGTTCGGCCCGTCAGACCATGGCATCGACCCGGACGCCGTGTCACCTAACGCGGTGCGCGTGACACAGACATTGCAGAAAGCCGGCTTCAAGGCCTTCATCGTCGGCGGCGCAGTGCGCGACCTGGTGCTGGGCCATCGGCCAAAGGACTTCGACGTGGCCACCGATGCGACGCCGGAGGAAGTGAAGCGTCTGTTCCGGCGCGCATTCATCATTGGTCGCCGCTTCCAGATCGTGCATGTGATGTTCGGACAGGAACTGATCGAGGTCACCACCTTCCGTGGCAATTCGCCGAATGAATCACCGAAGGACGAGCATGGCCGCGTACTACGCGACAATACCTTCGGCGAGCAACATGAAGATGCCGAGCGCCGCGACTTCACCATCAATGCGATGTACTACGATCCGGCGCGCGAGCAAGTGCTCGACTATCACGGCGGCATGAAGGACATCCGCAACAAGACCCTGCGCATCATTGGCGTGCCCGAGGCACGCTACCGTGAAGATCCGGTACGCATGCTGCGCGTGGTGCGCTTCGCCGCGAAGCTCGGCTTCGGCATCGCCGGTCCGACACGCGCGCCGATCAAGGTGATGGCGCCGTTGATCAATAACGTGCCGGCTGCGCGCGTCTTCGACGAGATGCTCAAGCTGCTGATGAGCGGCCAGGCGATGGCCTGCCTGCAGCAGTTGCGCAAGGAAGGCCTGCACCATGGCCTTCTGCCGCTCTTGGATGTGGTGCTCGAGCAGCCGCTGGGCGAGCGCTTCGTGACACTCGCACTGTCCAATACCGATGAACGTATCCGCCAGGGCAAGCCGGTGTCGCCGGGCTTCCTGTTCGCCGCGCTGTTGTGGCACCAGGTGCTGGAAAAATGGAACGCGTACAAGGCGGCCGGCGAGGCACCGATTCCTGCGCTGCACTTCGCTGCCGATGATGTGCTCGATACGCAGTCCGAGAAACTGGCGCTGCAGCGCCGCTTCACGACCGACATGCGCGACATCTGGGCGATGCAGCCGCGCTTCGAGCGCCGCATCGGCAAGTCGCCTTACAAATTGCTGGAGCATCCGCGCATGCGCGCCGGCTATGACTTCCTGCTGCTGCGCTGCCAGTCCGGCGAGCTCGACGAAGAACTGGGCGAGTGGTGGACTGATTTCATGGCCGCCGACGGTTCGGAGCGCGAGCAGCTGCTGACCCGGAAGCCGGCCGATGACAGCGCAGCGCCTGCCAAGCGCCGCCGCCGCCGTGGTGGCCGCAGCCGCAGCAAGGGCCAGGGTGACGGCCCGGCCGACAACGGCCGCACCGAATGACAGCCGACGGCGCGGCTGCCGGTTCGCATTCGGGCACAGATTCAAGTACGCCTGTCCGGGCCTACATCGGGCTGGGCGCAAACCTCGGTGATCCGCTGCAGGCCGTGCGCGATGCGCTGGATGCACTGCGTGCATTGCCGCAGACCGGGATCGATGCGGTCTCCTCGTTTTATCTGAGCGCACCCGTCGATGCCGGCGGTGGCGACTATGTGAATGCGGTCGCCCGGGTGCAGACCTCGTTGTCGGCGCACGCTTTGCTGGCCGATCTGCAAGCCATCGAGCGCCGCTTTGGTCGCGAGCGGCCTTTCCGCAACGCGCCGCGCACGCTGGACCTCGACCTGCTGCTGTATGACCAGCAAAGCATCCATGATGAGGTGCTCGAGGTACCGCATCCGCGCATGATCACACGGGCTTTCGTGCTGCTGCCGCTGCTGGAACTCGATGCCGGCGTCCGGGTGCCCGGCCACGGTCTGGCCCGCGACTACCTGCCGACGGTGAGCGGCCAGCAGATCCGGCGTATCGATGAAAACCGTCAGAAATCTTAGGTCCGTGTCCGAGCTGGCGGCGAGCCGCTGCGTTTCTGGTTGAACTGCCAACATAATCACGTATCATCCACGCCCATGGCTCTGGAAAAATACAAGTACATCGTCGTGGAAGGCCCGATCGGCGTCGGCAAGACCAGCCTGGCGCGCCGCATCGCCGCCGAGACGGGCGCACAGGCGCTGATGGAGCAGCCACAGGACAATCCTTTCCTCGAACGCTTCTATCGTGACTCGGCGCGCTATGCGCTGCCGACACAGATGTTCTTCCTGTTCCAGCGCATGAACCAGTTGCGTGACCTGACCCAGGGTGACTTGTTCTCGGCACCCGTGGTGTCCGACTTCCTAATCGACAAGGACCCGATCTTTGCCGCGCTGACGCTGGCCGACGATGAACTGAACCTGTATCACCAGATGTTCGAGCATTTCAGCCAGTCCGCGCCGAGGCCTGACCTGGTGATCTATCTGCAGGCGGCACCATCGACGCTGTCCGAGCGCATCCGGCGCCGAGGCGTGCCTTCCGAGAGCGGCATTTCCGAGAATTACCTGCAGCGGCTGTGCGAGGGCTACAGCCGCTTCTTCCACCATTACGATGCGGCGCCGCTGCTGATGGTGAATGCAGAGCACCTGAACCCGATCGAGCGCAGCGACGACTTCGCGTTGCTGATGCAGCGCATCGCCGGCATGCGCGGCAAGCGCGAATTCTTCAATCGCGGCGAATAATCCCCCTGCCGCGTCACCTCCTGCCTTGACCCACCCATAAGGAAGACCATGAGCAGCCACCCGGGCGCCAAGGACGGCGCCGCCCGCAAAAAAGTCACCATTGCCACGCTGGCGCAGATGCGTGCCGCCAATGACAAGATCACGATGCTGACTGCGTACGACGCGAGCTTCGCATCGCTGATGGACCAGGCCGGCGTCGATACGCTGCTGGTCGGCGATTCGCTGGGCATGGTGGTACAAGGTCATCGCACGACGCTGCCCGTCACGCTGGAAGATGTCGCCTACCACACCGCCTGCGTCGCGCGCGGCATCACCACGGCGTTGCTGATCAGTGACATGCCCTTCGGTAGCTATGCGACACCGCAGCAGGCACATGACAATGCGGCCGCGCTGATGCGTGCCGGCGCCGAAATGGTGAAGGTCGAAGGCGGCAGCTGGCTCGCTCCGACCGTGCAACGGCTGGTCGAGCGTGGCATGCCCGTCTGCGCGCATCTGGGGCTGACGCCGCAATCAGTGCACCAGCTGGGCGGCTTCAGGGTGCAAGCCAAGACCACCACAGCGGCCGACCAGCTCAAGAACGACGCCATCGCGCTGCAAGCTGCCGGTGCGTCATTGATCGTGCTCGAAGCGATACCGGCGGCGCTCGCCGCCGAGGTCACGCAGATGCTGGCCATCCCCACCATCGGTATTGGCGGCGGTGTCGATTGCTCCGGTCAGGTCCTGGTCATGCACGACATGCTCGGCGCTTACCCGGGCCATCGACCGAAGTTCGTGAAGAACTTCATGGACGGGCAGTCGAGTATCGCCGACGCAATCGCTGCCTACGTGCGCGAGGTAAAGGCCGGCACCTTCCCCGGACCGGAACACAGCTTCTGAAGCACCACTGCGCTGGCGGCAGCTGGCCAAGGGGACACGCAAGTGAAAAAGCCCGGCAGCATACGCTGTCCGGGCTTTGTTGACGCTGTATCCTGCTCCTTCGGGCAATCAGTCGGGTCTGGATTCTTTCGCGATCAGTTCGGCATAGCGGCCGAAGACCGTCTCCAGCTGTGGCGCCAGTGAATCGAAGTCACTGACGGCGAGACCAAGATCGCGAACCAGACCGTCTTCCAGACTGTAGACCCAGCTGTGCACCGTCAGGTCCTGTCCACGATCCCAGGCATCCTGCACGGTCGTGGTCTGGCACACATTGATCACCTGCTCGATCACATTCAGCTCACATAGCCGGTCACCCCGTACTTTCGGCGGCAACGAATCAGGCAGGAAGGCCGCATGCTTGATATGCACATCCTGCACATGGCGCAGCCAGTTGTCGGCCAGGCCGACGCGCCGGCGCTCCATCGCCGCATGCACACCCGAACACCCGTAATGACCCACCACGATCACGTGCTTGATACCCAGCACGTCAATCGCAAACTGCAATACCGACAGGCTGTTGAGATCAGAGTGCACGACAACATTGGCGACATTGCGATGCACGAATAATTCGCCCGGCTGCATGCCGACGATTTCGTTCGCAGGTACCCGACTGTCGGAACAGCCGATCCACAGAAATTCGGGGTTTTGCTGGGAAACCAGCTTCTTGAAAAAATCAGGGTCGGCGGCCACCATCTCGGCCGCCCACTGCTGGTTATTGGCGACAAGCTGGCGCAGTGCCCTGTCAAATTTGCTCATGCGACGACAGACTCCATGCAAGTGGCAGACCTCATTTTACCGCAGGCATACCCTGGCAAGCGCACGCGCATCGCTTGCAGGGCACGGGCGAACAGCCTTGTCGCCGCAACAGGTGGGCACTGACGTGTACGCATGACGCAAGTATGCAAACAAACGCATAAAAAGTTAGTGCTCTGACGACTTGCACTAATCATTTTGGGTGCTGATTGCAAACTTTTTAGACTGACTGCGGCTCTGAATATCTTGAGCCAAAACAAGCTAGATCATCGAGAGCATTACGAAAAATGAAAATTTGCCAAAACCTTGCGGAGTAACACGTTCCTCTCGATCCACGCCCACCCCAGTGTCTGGCCACTTCACGGACTGAAGGAGAACACCATGCTGATTACCATGGCAGATGACGCCCTCGACGTTGTTGATAATGAATCTGAAAATCGCCTATCTGCATCCCCACCGCTCAAACCCACGGCAAAGCGCCACTATCAGCAAACGGATGTCGATTACGATCCGAGCAAGAAGGTGCTATGGACGGTCATGAAGCCGATGAGCATCCCCTGCTGCAACCAGAACATGGTGGAAGAGTTCCACGACATCTTTCAGCAATTGCAGGGCAATGGCGGAGAATTTTTACATCATGGCGAATGGCATCCCGTGCAGTACTCGGTCGTCGCCTCACGGCATCCCACCGTATTCAATCTGGGGGGCGACCTGTCATTGCTGATGACCCTGATACGAAACCGCGATCGAACTGCCCTCGCCTATTACTCCCGATTGTGCGTCAATACGCTCTACGCCAGAATTCGGTGCTTCGATGCGAACATCATCACCATTTCTCTGGTACAGGGCGATGCCATGGGAGGCGGCTTCGAATTCGCCTTATCGAGTGATGTGATCATTGCCGAACAAGGCATTCGCATGGGCCTGCCGGAAGTGATGTTCAACCTGTTCCCTGGCATGGGCGCCTACAGTTTGCTTGTTCGTCGGGTCGGCATGAAGCTGACGGAAGAGATCATGATGTCGGGGAATATCTATCAATCCGACGAATTACATCGCCTCGGCATCATCGATATTCTCGTACCGCGCGGCGAAGGGGAAAAGGCGGTCGATGATTTCATCCGCAAGCGAGGTCGGCGGTTCAATGCGATCAGTTCGATTTACCAATGTCGCCGACACATCAATCCGGTGACGTACGATGAATTGATGAATATTGCCAATTTGTGGGTAGATGCCGTATTACGTATGGATGACGCAGATACTCACATCATCTCTCACCTTCTTCGCTCGCAACGCTCCGAACAGGAGAAGCACAGAAAAGCCGGAACGGGTTTTCGTCCACGATTTCTGGATAGAGAACCCGAGCCCGAAAAGTCGGCTTTGATGTCTGATATTTGATCAGTTACCCGATCATCATCACGCAAAAGGGAATGGCTTACCGCCATTCCCTTTTTTGCTTTTTTCAACGAGCATGTCCGATGTCACCGCATATCGCCGGAACGACAATGTTTCAGGCTGCGTCGCTTTATGTCGTATCAACTACTTTCTGCAATCAGGCCATTCTCCATCGCAGCCAGTGATTGACTGGTGCTCCGGTAAGCCAGGAGGTCGGTAAACAAATGAAAATTGACCTCGATACTGTTCAATATGCACTTGCTGGCATCCATGCATTCATCATGCTGTAACAATTGGCGCAATTCAGCCATATGATCTTCATCGAGCGAGGCATGGGAATCAAGGAAACTGAATCCGGTGCTCAACGACAATCCCATGTTTTTTGACATTGCGCGTGCGACCTTGTCACCATACAGCGACGATAAAATCTCCAGTACATAGACCATGCCAAGGACACACGCAGGGTGCTCGGTCGCAATGCCATGATAATTGAAGGCCAACAGGGCCTGCACCGGTGGTGCCGGACGTTGCAGCGGAATGCGAATGGCGTCGGTCACACCGAGTGCTCGCAGATCGTTGAGCACCATGTTTTCATGTCCCCGCTCTTCCTGCACATGCTCATACAGAAAGCGGCGCAGCTCGGGCAAGCGATCTGCACAGACACCGATCGCAGCAGCCATGATTGGACAAAAATTCGATACCACCGGGTACAAACGTATCAGGAAATCTGCATAGGCGCGCTGGCTGACCTGCCCCGACAGCATTGCCTGCATCACCGGATGGGCTTCAAGCGCCTGCAAGCGCTCGTCGGTGAGTGCCACTAATTCACTGGAAAAGCTCATGACCTGTCCTTTCAGGAGGGAAGAGAGGCTCCCGGTGGGAGCCACTGCGGAACACTTTCACGCCTTTGCCGGTAACGCTCGAGTTCCTGACAAAGGTGATGGAAAGCTTGTCTGACGTCGGTAACGATGCCAGTCGTATGCATCTTCATCTCGGAGGGATTCAGCTTTTCTATGTCACGACACAAGCATTTCAGAGATACCGCGCCGATGCTGAGCGCAGCCCCCCGCATCGCATGCAGGATTTCCTTCACCCTGCTCCATGCCTGGGCGTGCAAAGCGGCCTCCAGCTGATCGATCAGCCGCTGGTTTTCATTCATGAATTCGACGATCAGGTCGTCGAGGAACCGCGGATCCCGGCTCACTTCCTCCAGAGCCGACAGGCTCTGCGTATCCAGTACCGGATATACCCCGTGGGCGACTGGCAGGACAGTGCGATCTCTTGTGCGTCCCTGTACGGGACCGGGAAACTCACCTGCACGAAAGCTGGCGACCAGTCGGGATAGTGTCTCCAGCAGCAATTCCACCCGGATGGGCTTGGAAAGGAAATCATCCGCGCCCGATGCCAGACTCTCCTCGCGTGCCTCTCGTGTCGCATCGGCAGAGAACATGATGATGGGCATGCGCTTGCGCCCGTCCCGCATCAGGCGATACATGCGGGCGACATCGGTGCCCGGCATGCCGGGCATGTTCATATCGAGTACCAGAGCATCGAATTCGCGCTTGTCTATCATTGCCAGCGCTTCTTCGCCATCACGCGCCAGCACGCAGGTGTGCCCGGCACGCTCGAGGATTTTTTGAATCACCTTGCGATTGGTCGGATTATCTTCAGCGACCAGGATCTGAAATGCTTCGCTGTCCTTGGTCAGCGGCTGACTGAGCGTTTCCGGCAGAACGCGATGGGCTTCGGCAGAAAGCTCAGGCTCGGTCGCGATCGACTGCGCCGCTGCGTGAAGCAAGCGCCCCAGAAATTTAGGAGGATCTTCGTCATGCAGGACCGAGAACCATCCCGCATTGGCTGCCATGCCGTTCAGCCAGCTGCGCGCGACACCGGCGGGCGCCTGCAGCACTGGCAGCAGCTGTGTATTCCCTGCTGCGCCCACCAGCTTTTCTGCGATCTCGAACAAGCGATCTTCTACGGTGGATACGGGCCATTGCGACAGATCCGGGGCGAGCATGACCACCAGCGCGGCGGGGCGCTCACTCAGCGTCATTTTTCTGATCGCTTCGCAAGCAGCATCGACACTGTTCAGCAGAACGACAGGCAAGCCGCTGTCCTTGGCCAGTGTGGCCTTGATCATCTCGCTTTTTCTGCCGCTGCCGATCACCATGCACTGTATGCCAGTGGCAGGCTTTTCCTGAAGGATGTCTTCTGCCGCAAGCTTGAGCCTGACCATGAACCAGAATTCACTGCCGATACCTTTCTCGCTCGAGAATCCGATCTCGCCTCCCATCAGTTCGACCAGTTGCTTGCAGATGGTGGTGCCGAGACCCGTGCCGCCATAGCGCCGCGATGTGGATTCATCGGCCTGGGTGAAGCTTTCGAAGACGCGGTCATGAGCGCTGGCAGGTATGCCTATGCCGGTATCAGTGACAGAAAATCGCAGCAATAGTCCCTCGAGGCTGGCCTCCAGATGCTCAACACGCAATATGATTTTTCCCTGTTCCGTAAACTTGACGGCATTGCCGAGCAGGTTCGCAAGGATTTGCTTCAGGTGATGCACGTCACCATGCAGCATCACGGGAATGCGGGCGTCGATATTGCAATACAGTGCAATGGGTGCCTGGTTGACCCGATAGCGAAACACCGACAACATGCCGCGCACCAGTTGATACAGGTCGAAGTCGATGGTTTCCTGCTCCATCTTTCCAGCTTCGATTTTGGAGAAATCCAGCACATCTTCGATCTGCGACATCATCAGCTGGGATGTCGTCGTCATGCTGTCGAGCATTTCAGCCTGCTCGCGATCGATACGCGTGCTTTTCATCAGGTCGACCATGCCGATGATGGCATTCAGCGGCGTACGCAGTTCGTGACTGACCGAACAGATGAAACTTCGCTTCGCGATGTTCGCGATCTCGGCCTGTTCCAGTGCCTTGTACAGCCGGCCGACCAGCACATTGAAATACAGTGACACCAGCAGCGTGCCAACCCACAGGCCGATGGCGATGCTACGTTCCTCTTGCCAGTACGGCACCCAATGGATCACCAGTCCGAATCCGGCCAACGCGGCAGCGAGGGATACAAACAGATACGGCTGGCCAAAGCGAAAGCCGTAACCGACCACGATCCACAGATACAGAAAATACAGCGGAGCGACGTGGCTGCCACCGATCAGAAAGACATAGGTCAGCGTTCCGACATCGAGAAAGATCGCAACGATCCGCCGCCAGACACTTTTTCCGGGATTGACCAGTATGGAGAAGGCAACGCCGATCGCCAGGCCAAGGAACAGCAAATTCACTTGCAGAAGATGCCCGCGAAGCTCTGATTGCGGATTGAACTGACTGCCACCGACCTGCAGGAAGAAATACACCAGCGAACAACCAATGACGATTCTTAATGCAGCCTGCTCCAGCTCACTGTTGCGCTTGCCATGAAAATGGTCATGAACAGGCTCAAAGAGGTGTTTGAAAAGAATGGTGAGGAACATGACTGGATGCAGGCGCAATGCAGTGAGACGCATGCATCGGGCGCGAGGCTGAGGGACAATAAAAAAATTTTATCGCCGAGGCTCGCGCGAGCCTTAGCCTACGCAAAAAACACAAAGCTTCATGAGCTTTGCGCAAGAAGCTGCACTGATAACGAGCGTATGTGCTGGATACCGGCCAAAAAACAAACGCCGGCACGAAGGCCGGCGTTTATCCTGTTGGCTTGGATACCGAGTCGCTTACTCGAAAAATTCCTTCACCTTGTCCATCCACGACTTGCTCTGCGGGCTGTGCTTGGCGCCGCCGGCCACGGTCAGCGTTTCGAACTCGCGCAGCAAATCCTTTTGCTTGTCCGTGAGCTTGACCGGGGTCTCGACCAGCACATGACAGAACAGGTCGCCGGGAAAGCCGGAACGTACACCCTTGATGCCCTTGCCGCGCAAGCGGAAGGTCTTGCCGGTTTGCGTGCCTTCCGGGACGCTGAACGACACCTTGCCTGACAGGGTGGGTACCTCGATCTCGCCACCGAGCGCCGCCTTTGCGAACGAGATCGGCATCTCGCAATGCAGGTCGTCCCCGTCACGCTGGAACACCGGATGTTGCTGGATATGGATCTCGACATACAGGTCGCCCGGCGGGCCGCCGTTCATGCCCGGCTCGCCATTGCCGGTCGAGCGTATGCGCATGCCGTCGTCGATACCGGCCGGGATCTTCACCTCCAGTGTCTTGTTGCGCTTGGTGCGTCCCGAGCCGCCACAGGTGCCGCAAGGATCGGGAATCACCTTGCCCGTCCCGTGGCACTTCGGGCAGGTCTGCTGGATGCTGAAAAAGCCCTGCTGCATGCGCACCTGGCCATGCCCGCCGCAAGTGCCGCAGGTGGTCGGCGAGGTGCCGGGCTTGGCACCCGAGCCATGGCAGGTGTCGCATTCGTCCCAGGACGGCACGCGTATCGTGGTGTCGAATCCGTGCGCGGCCTGCTCGAGCGAGATATCGAGGTTGTAACGCAGGTCAGCGCCGCGATAGACCTGCGGGCCGCCGCGCTGGCGCGCACCGCCGCCGAAGATATCGCCGAAGATGTCGCCGAACGCATCGCCAAAGCCGCCGGCGCTGAATCCGCCGGCACCGGCACCGCCCATGTTCGGATCCACACCGGCATGGCCGAAGCGATCATAGGCTTCGCGCTTCTGCGGGTCGGACAGCATCTCATAGGCCTCCTTGGCCTCCTTGAATTTGTCCTCGGCCTGCTTGCTGTCCGGGTTGCGGTCCGGATGATATTTCATCGCCAGCTTGCGATACGCCTTCTTGATCTCGTCATCCGAGGCGTTCTTCGCTACGCCGAGTATTTCGTAAAAATCTCGCTTTGCCATCTTCAGGTGTCCTGACTGCTTGTTGCGTACGGGGCCTGTCGGCCAGCCTCGCTGGCGCCGCACTCCCCAAGCAAAAAACCGGGCAGGAGGGTAAACGCCGCTCCGGCCCGGTGACTACGACGCGGTGTCCCCGCGTATGACGACGCTTACTTGTCCTTCACTTCCTTGAAGTCGGCATCGACGACATCATCGTCGGCCGGCTTGGCCGAGGCCTGCTCGCCGCCTGGCGCTGCGCCTGCACCGCCCGCTGCGCCACCCGCCGCACCAGCCGCTGCCTGTTGCGCCTGCATGTCGGCATACATCTTCTCGCCAAGCTTCTGGGATGCAGTCGACAGTGCCTCGACCTTGGCATCGATCGCAGCCTTGTCACTGCCTTTGAGCGCCTCTTCGAGGTCCTTGATCGCGGCCTCGATCTTTTCCTTTTCGCCCGCATCCAGCTTGTCGCCATGCTCACCGAGCGCCTTGCGGGTCGAGTGCACCAGCGCGTCGCCCTGGTTGTGCGCCTCGGCCAATTCCTTAAGGCGTGCATCCTCGGCCGCATTGGCCTCGGCATCGCGCACCATGCGCTGGATCTCTTCCTCTGTCAGGCCCGAGTTGGCCTTGATCGTGATCTTGTTTTCCTTGCCGGTGGCCTTGTCCTTCGCGCCGACGTGCAGGATGCCATTGGCGTCGATATCGAAAGTCACTTCGATCTGCGGCGTGCCGCGGGCTGCCGGCGGGATGCCCTCGAGGTTGAACTCGCCGAGGCCCTTGTTCCCGGAGGCCATTTCGCGCTCGCCCTGGAACACCTTGATCGTCACCGCCGGCTGGTTGTCCTCGGCGGTCGAGAACACCTGGCTGAACTTGGTCGGGATCGTGGTGTTCTTCTTGATCATCTTGGTCATGACGCCGCCCAGCGTCTCGATGCCCAGCGACAGCGGGGTCACGTCGAGCAGCAGCAGGTCCTTGCGATCACCCGACAGCACCGAACCCTGGATCGCGGCGCCGACGGCGACGGCCTCGTCCGGGTTGACGTCCTTGCGCGGCTCCTTGCCGAAGAACTCCTTGACCTTCTCCTGCACCTTGGGCATGCGGGTCATGCCGCCGACGAGGATGATG
>JACCDI010532507.1_pt1 | contig 16092 bp, 11 predicted proteins | sample 7442791 | NCBI WGS metagenome assembly JACCDI01 (sample SAMN15323434, study PRJNA562643) | freshwater metagenome | isolation source: river surface water | place: USA:Blue River Watershed | collected 2017-08-15 | reverse complement strand
TTGCTGCTACTACGAGGATGGCACCATCCATCTGAGCTGCACCGGTGATCATGTTCTTGATGTAGTCAGCGTGACCTGGAGCGTCTACGTGTGCGTAGTGGCGCTTCTCGGTCTGGTACTCAACGTGCGAGATGTTGATGGTAATACCGCGCTGCTTCTCCTCTGGGGAGTTGTCAATCTGGTCGAACGCGTAGCTTGCGTTCAGGTCTGGGTACTTGTCGTGAAGTACCTTGGTGATGGCCGCAGTCAGAGTCGTCTTACCGTGGTCAACGTGACCGATGGTTCCGATGTTGACGTGCGGCTTGTTGCGCTCGAATTTCGCCTTAGCCATTTAGGGTCCTCCTCAGGATCCGTAGTAAATCTCCGGGCAAGATTATGCCCTTTTGATTTGGGGGTTTACAGATTTTCTATGTTACTTGGTAAAGCAGCTTTTTGGCTACTCGCCCTTGTTCTTCTGGACGATCTCGTCGGCGACAGCCTTAGGAACCTCAGCGTAGGTCTCGAAGGTCATCGAGTAGACCGCACGACCCGAAGTCTTCGAGCGCAGGTCACCGACGTAACCGAACATTTCAGACAGTGGCACTAGGGCACGAATGACCTTGACGCCCGAAGCGTCGTCCATCGACTGAATCTGACCGCGTCGAGAGTTGAGGTCACCGATTACGTCGCCCATGTATTCCTCTGGGCTGCGAACCTCGACGGCCATCAACGGCTCGAGCAGGGTTGGTTGCGCTAGACGCGATGCTTCTTTGTAAGCGATCGATCCGGCAATCTTGAACGCCATTTCCGACGAGTCAACGTCGTGGTAGGCGCCGTCGAGAAGGGTAGCCTTCACGCCGACAACCGGGTAACCCGCGAGGGTACCGACCTGCATGGCGTCCTGGATACCGGCATCAACCGACGGAATGTATTCACGAGGAACGCGACCACCGGTAACGGCGTTCACGAACTCGTAGGTCTTGTCACCCTCGACCTCCATAGGCTCAAGCTTGATCTGAACCTTGGCGAACTGACCAGAACCACCGGTCTGCTTCTTGTGGGTGTAGTCGTACTTCTCGACTGGGCGCTTTAGGGTCTCGCGGTAAGCAACCTGTGGCTTACCAACGTTTGCCTCAACCTTGAACTCGCGACGCATACGGTCAACGAGGATGTCAAGGTGAAGCTCACCCATACCCGAGATAACGGTCTGGCCGGTCTCGTGGTCGTGCTCAACGCGGAAGGTTGGGTCTTCTTCGGCTAGCTTCTGGATAGCTAGACCTAGCTTCTCCTGGTCGCCCTTGGTCTTCGGCTCAATAGCAACCGAGATAACTGGCTCAGGGAAGGTCATCGACTCTAGGACGATCTGGTTGTCTGGGTCGCAGAGGGTGTCACCGGTGGTGGTGTCCTTCAGACCGATCGCTGCGTAGATGTGGCCAGCGGTTACCGACTCAACAGGGTTCTCCTTGTTGGCGTGCATCTGGAACAGCTTTCCGATGCGCTCCTTCTTGCCCTTGGTCGAGTTGATGACCTGTGCACCGGAGTCAACTGCACCCGAGTAAACGCGGATGTAGGTTAGACGACCGAAGAACGGGTGGGTCATGACCTTGAAGGCAAGAGCCGAGAACGGAGCGTCCGACTTAGGCTCGCGCTTTAGGCGCTTCTCTTCGTCGCGTGGGTCTCCACCCTCAACAGCTGGAACGTCCAGCGGGCTTGGTAGGTAGTCAACAACGGCGTCAAGCATTGGCTGAACACCCTTGTTCTTGAAGGCCGAGCCGCAGAGGATCGGGTACATGATCGAGTTGATGGTGAGGTGACGGATACCGGCCTTGATTTCGGCAACGGTTAGCTCTTCGCCTGCGAAGTACTTCTCCATCAGCTCTTCGCTGGTCTCGGCAACTGCCTCGAGAAGCTTGGCGCGGTACTCGTCTGCCTTGCCCTGAAGATCTGCAGGGATTGCCTCGACGTTGTACTTGGCGCCCATCTCGACGTCTCCGCGCCAGGTCTTAGCGTTCATCTCGACTAGGTCGATTACACCCTCGAAGGTGTTCTCGGCGCCGATAGGAAGCTGGATAACCAGTGGCTTAGCGCCAAGGCGGTTGATGATGGTGTCAACGGTGAAGTAGAAGTCTGCGCCTAGCTTGTCCATCTTGTTGACGAAGCAGATGCGAGGGACGTCGTACTTGTCGGCCTGGCGCCAAACGGTCTCAGACTGTGGCTCCACACCTTCCTTGCCGTCGAAAACTGCGACAGCGCCGTCTAGGACGCGAAGCGAACGCTCAACCTCAACGGTGAAGTCCACGTGTCCAGGGGTGTCGATGATGTTGATCTGGTTTTTGTCCCAGAAGCAAGTGGTAGCAGCCGAGGTAATGGTGATACCGCGCTCCTGCTCCTGCTCCATCCAGTCCATGGTGGCAGCACCGTCGTGCACCTCACCGATCTTGTGAGTGATACCCGTGTAGAACAGGATGCGCTCAGTGGTGGTGGTCTTACCGGCGTCGATGTGAGCCATGATGCCGATGTTGCGGACCTTGTTTAGGTCTGTAAGCACGTCTTGTGCCACGGTGTCCTCCGAAAGTGGATTGGTTGGTTTTTGGTTACTAAATAGAACAGCCGCCTACCAACTTGCGTCAGTAGGCGGTTGCTCTGCCTACTACCAGCGGTAGTGGGCGAATGCCTTGTTCGACTCGGCCATCTTGTGGGTGTCTTCGCGACGCTTCACAGCTGCGCCAAGACCGTTCGATGCGTCGAGGATCTCGTTCATTAGACGCTCGGTCATGGTCTTCTCGCGGCGAGCCTTCGCGTACGAAACCAACCAGCGCATGGCTAGGGTGTTTGCACGGTGAGCCTTGACCTCGACTGGAACCTGGTAGGTCGAGCCACCGACACGACGCGAACGAACCTCAACGGTTGGGCGTACGTTGTCTAGTGCCTTCTTCAGCAGAACTACTGGGTCGCCAGAGGTCTTAGCCTTTGCGCCTTCAAGTGCGCCGTAAACGATGGCTTCTGCAATCGACTTCTTGCCGTCGAGCAGGATCTTGTTTACGAGCTGGGTTACGACAGTCGAACCGTATACAGGGTCGGTGACGACTGGCTTCTTGGTTACTGGGCCTTTACGAGGCATTACTTACCCTTCTTAGCGCCATACTGGCTGCGAGCCTGCTGACGGTTCTTAACTGCCTGGGTGTCTAGTGCACCGCGGACGATCTTGTAACGAACACCTGGTAGGTCCTTAACACGACCACCACGGACTAGCACCATCGAGTGCTCCTGAAGGTTGTGACCTTCACCCGGGATGTACGCGGTGACCTCGAGGCCGTTCGAAAGCTTGACACGAGCCACCTTGCGAAGAGCCGAGTTCGGCTTCTTTGGGGTGGTGGTGTAAACACGGGTGCATACGCCACGACGCTGAGGGCTTGCCTTAAGCGCAGGCGTCTTGGTCTTGGTGACCTTAGGGGTGCGACCCTTTCGGACCAACTGCTGAATTGTTGGCACTACTTCTCCTTGTTAGTTCCGCGCGCGAACGCGGAGTTTCTTTTATTGCAAAGTTTCTTGGCCCTGCCGGGTTTCTTCGGTCTTGGGCGGCGCGACAAACGCACGTTCCAAGATTACCCGAAGAAACTCCAGCGGGTCAAATGGATTTTTTACTCCGCAGCCTCGGTTGAGGAGTAATCCTCGATCGAAGCGAAGCTGAGATCTGCAGGCTCGAGGCTGATTTCTTCAGCCGGCGAAACCTTTGCATCCCAGATGCGGTTTGGGTACTTCTCGTTCTTGGCTTCTTCGGTTGGTTCAACCGAGATGCCGCGGTACTCGCGAAGACCGGTACCGGCAGGGATGAGCTTACCGATGATGACGTTCTCCTTGAGACCGACGAGCTCGTCCTTGCGCTTGTCCAGAGCCGCCTGAGTAAGAACTCGAGTGGTCTCCTGGAACGAAGCGGCCGATAGCCACGACTGAGCTGCCAGCGAGGCACGGGTCATACCCATGACTTCCTGACGGGCGCTTGCCGGCTTCTTCTTGTCCTCGAGGGCCTGCTTGTTCACCTGAACGAAGCGGTTGCGGTCAAGAATTTCACCAGGAAGCAGCTCGGTGTCACCGGAGTCGATGACGGTAACCTTACCGAGCATCTGACGGACGATGATTTCGAGGTGCTTGTCGTGTAGCGGAACACCCTGCGAACCGTAGATCGCCTGAACACCGCGGATGATCTCGGCCTCTGCGGCGCGTGCGCCCGAGACAACGAGAACTTCGTGAGGGATCGGGGTTCCGTCAACCAGGTACTGACCAGGCTGAACGTATTCGCCGTCCTCGACCAACAGGTCGTCCTTGTTCGAAACAACGGCAACCGGGGTGGTTGGCGAAAGCTTCTTGAAGGTCTTCGAGGTGGTGCGGCTGAAGGAGTACTGGGTAGCCAACTTCTCGGCTGCCAGCTCTTCTTCGTCGCTTAGCGGGCGAACGTAAACTTCGAACTCGCGAGGAACATCGAAGGTTGCGAGCGGGGTCGAAGCGGTGACAACTGCACCAACCTCTAGCTGCTTTTCGACCTTCTTCTGCTTGGCTTCCTTGATTTCGTAGGTGTATAGACCATCGGCTAGCAACTGGTTGAACTCAACCTCGTCGCCGACCTTGACCAGGACCTTCTGCTTCACAGGCTTGCCGTTGGCAACGAACTTCTCAAGAGCGTATTCGTAAACAGCCTTGACCTGCTTGGCAGGCTTCTCGTGCTGGCTAGGAACCTTCTTGATTTCGTCAACCTCGAAGTCGGACTCGACGCGGATCTTCTCGGAGGTGATTTCGACAACCTTGCCACCGAAGTGAGCGACGACTGCCTTACCGGCGACGTCGGTTGCCGGAACCTTCGAACCGTCCTTGTCGTCGTGAGCAACAACAACCTGCTTGAGGACGTTGTCGGTACCCGACTTCAGGATTACCTCGCGAACGACACCATCGCGCTTTGGTAGCACGTGCTGACGGTCAACGATTTCGATGCGACCTGGCCAGAAAGCCATCTGAGCGACCTTCGAAGCCTGGCGCCAACCGACACGAGCTTCTAGCAAGTCGGTAACACCGTTCAGACCCTGGGTGATGTCGTACGAGATTAGACGCTCGACACGAACCTTCTTACCGCCGATCGACTTCAGAATGGTCTGCTTCTTAGCTTCCTGCGCAGCACCACCGGTGTGGAAGGTACGCATGGTCAGCTGGGTTCCAGGCTCACCGATCGACTGTGCGGCGATGATACCGACAGCCTCACCGAGCTCTACGCGGCGACCGCTGGCAAGCGAGACACCGTAGCACTGAGCACAAACACCCTGAACCGACTCACAGGTGAGCGCGCTGCGGACGTTGACCCACTCGACGTTGTTCTCGAAGAACAGTGCGAGGGCCTTGGCGTCAACTGCGGTGCCTGCCTTGGCGAGGGTCTTGCCGCCAGCCACGACATCCTGCTGGAGGGTGCGGTGTAGAACGGTAAGTTCGGCCTGGTCCTTAGCCCAGTTGCCGTCGGCGTCCTTCAGTGGCTTCTCGAGTCCACGGCTGGTGCCACAGTCTTCGTCGCGGATGATGACATCCTGTGCGACGTCAACTAGACGACGGGTTAGGTAACCGGCGGCCGCGGTCTTCATCGCGGTGTCGGCGTTACCCTTACGGGCACCGGTCGCGTTGATGAAGTACTCGCTCGCGGTTAGTCCGAGTAGGTAGTTACCCTTTACAGGCATCGGAGCGAAGTCACCGGACGAGGTGGCAACTGGGCCACGCATACCGATGATCGAACGAATCTGGAGCCAGTTACCACGAGCACCCGATTCGACCATGGTCTTAATCGCGTTGCCGGTAGGAATAGCCTTCTTCAGCTCGGCTTCGATCTCGTTGGTGGTCTTCAGCCAGAGCGCACCAAGTGCGTCACGGCGCTGAAGGTCAGACGATAGACCCTGCTCGAACTTCTCCTGAGCCTCGGTGTGTAGCTTCTCGGCCGCGGTAACCATGGTTGCGCGCAGCTTGTCGAAGTTACCCGACGAGTCGAAGTTGGCGTCAGAGATCGACATCGAAACACCCGAACGAGTTGCCCAGTGGAAACCGGCATCCTTGATGCGGTCCAGGGTCTGTGCAACCAGGGTGCGGTCGAAGCCTTCAACCAGCTCGGTCACAATCTGACCGATCTGCTTCTTGCCGACCTGCTCCTCAACGTAGCGGAAGCCAACAGGCAGTGCGTCGTTGAATAGGGCGCGACCGAAGGTGGTTTCGCGTAGCTCGCCACGGGTGCGAATGCGAACCTTGGCCTGGAGGTCAAGAGCCTTGGCGTCGTAAGCCAGCTCGGCCTCGGCAATCGAACCGAATGCCTTGCCCTCGCCAACTGCGCCTTCCTTCTCAGTGGTCAGGTGGTACAGACCAATGATCATGTCCTGGGTAGGCACTGCCACTGGGCGGCCGTCCGAAGGCTTGAGGATGTTGTTCGATGCGAGCATCAGAACGCGAGCCTCGGCCTGTGCCTCTAGCGATAGAGGTACGTGGACTGCCATCTGGTCACCGTCGAAGTCAGCGTTGAACGCGGTACATACGAGTGGGTGTAGCTGGATTGCCTTGCCTTCGACGAGGACTGGCTCGAAAGCCTGGATACCTAGACGGTGAAGGGTCGGTGCACGGTTTAGTAGCACCGGACGCTCGCGAATGACTTCTTCGAGAACTTCCCAAACCTGTGGACGGCTGCGCTCGACCATACGCTTGGCACCCTTGATGTTCTGGGCGTAGCCAAGGTCTTCGAGGCGCTTCATGACGAAAGGCTTGAAGAGTTCGAGAGCCATCAGCTTCGGCAGACCACACTGGTGGAGCTTGAGCTGTGGACCGACAACGATAACCGAACGACCCGAGTAGTCAACGCGCTTACCCAGAAGGTTCTGGCGGAAGCGTCCCTGCTTACCCTTCAGGAGGTCCGAGAGCGACTTCAGTGCGCGGTTACCGGTACCGGTTACGGCACGGCCACGGCGACCGTTGTCGAACAGTGCGTCAACAGCCTCCTGAAGCATGCGCTTCTCGTTGTTGATGATCGTGCGCGGAACAGTCTCGAGCTCTAGGAACTTCTGCAGACGGTTGTTGCGGTTGATCACACGACGGTAGAGGTCGTTTAGGTCGGAGGTCGCGAAGCGGCCACCGTCTAGCTGAACCATTGGGCGGATTTCTGGCGGAAGAACCGGCAGAACGTCTAGCACCATGGCAGCCGGAGCGGTTCCCGACTGGATGAACGAGTTGACGACCTTCAGACGCTTGATCGCGTAGGTCTGCTTGGTGCCCTTCGAGGTGGCAATGCGCTCACGAAGTTCGGCAGCAACCTTCTCGCCTTCGAACGCAACGAGCATCTGCTGGATAGCTTCTGCACCGATTGCGACGTTGAAGTAGTCACCGTAGTTGTAGTGGAAGGCATCGAAGATGTCGTCGTACTGAACCAGGGTGCCTTCTTTGGCGGTTAGGTACAAACGCCATGCGAACTGCTCGCGCTGTAGGCTCTCGCGACGCTCGCGACGGCCGTACTCGCGCACGATCTTGTCGGTCTTCTTCTTGAAGGCAGCGAGGAGGTCCTTGACGACCTTCGAAGCTGGCTCAAGTGGCTTCTGGTTCCAGAAGCCTTCAGGGTCGCGCATTTCTGCGGCGACGAGCTGGTCAACGCTCTTGGCGATGTCCTGCGGAACCCACTCAGGGAGCTCCCAGAACTTCGGAGCGGCCTGCATCTTTAGACCTTCGGCCTCAAGTGCGGCGATCTCGTCGGCAGCAACCTCGTACATCTCGGCTTCGCGAGCCTCGAGCATTTCGCTCATGCGGGCCACGTAGTCTTCGCGGTCGAAGTCGGCGTTGTAGTCCTTCTCCTCCTGGTTGACGCTCATGACGCGGTAGGCGGCGAAGTAGATGATCTTGTCTAGGTCCTTAGGAGCAAGGTCTAGGAGGTAGCCGAGGCGGCTAGGAACACCCTTGTAGTACCAGATGTGGGTGACCGGGGCGGCAAGGGTGATGTGACCCATGCGCTCGCGGCGAACCGACGACTTGGTTACCTGAACGCCACAGCGCTCACAGACGACGTCCTTGTAGCGAGCACGCTTGTACTTGCCACAGGAGCACTCCCAGTCCTTGGTAGGACCGAAGATACGCTCACAGAACAGACCGTCCTTCTCAGGCTTGAGGGTGCGGTAGTTGATGGTTTCCGGCTTCTTGACCTCACCAGACGACCAAGACTTGATGTCTTCTGAAGTGGCAAGACCTACGCGGATTGCTTCGAAAGCTTCAACCTGCATGATTGGTTTCCTCTATTCCTTTGAAATCTCTTAGTAGCTGTCGCTGCGGAAGGTGTCGTCCATCGCCAGTGACTCGTCGCGAGACAGGTTGATACCCATCTCTTCGGCGGCACGGTCGATCTGGAAGTCGTCGTCTTCGTCTTTCAGGGCAACAACGTTGCCGGCTGCATCGAGAACCTCGATGTTTAGGGCAAGCGACTGCATTTCCTTGGCGAGAACGCGGAACGACTCAGGGATACCTGGGGCCTGAATGTTCTGGCCGGTGACGATCGCCTCGTAGGTCTTGATACGACCCGAGATGTCGTCGGACTTGATGGTTAGTAGCTCCTGGAGGGTGTGAGCCGCTCCGTAGGCCTGAAGGGCCCAAACTTCCATCTCACCGAAGCGCTGTCCACCGAACTGCGCCTTACCACCGAGTGGCTGCTGAGTGATCATGCTGTAAGGACCAGTCGAACGAGCGTGGATCTTGTCGTCAACTAGGTGGTGCAGCTTGAGCACGTACATGTAACCGACTGCGATTGGAGCAGGGAACTTCTCTCCCGAGCGGCCGTCGAACAAGGTTGCCTTACCGGTTGAGTCAACCAGCTTCTTCTTGTTCTCCTTCTCCCACTCGTTTGGCAGGGTTGCCTCGAGTAGCGAAACGATTTCGTCCTTCGACGCGCCGTCGAACACCGGAGTCGCAACCTTGGTGCCCGGGGTGCCCGAGTGCATCGAAGGGGTCAACTTGGTGATGTGTGCCTGGAACTGCTTCGAGACACCGGCTACGTCCCAACCCTGAGCTGCGATCCAGCCGAGGTGGGTTTCGAGGACCTGACCGAAGTTCATACGACCCGGGATACCCAGTGGGTTTAGGACGATGTGAACAGGGGTTCCGTCTTCGAGGAACGGCATGTCTTCGACAGGAAGGATCTTCGAGATAACACCCTTGTTACCGTGGCGACCAGCAAGCTTGTCACCCTCGGTAATCTTGCGCTTCTGAGCGATCTGGACGACGACGCGGGTTAGAACACCAGCACCGAGGTCTTCCTGAGCAACGATGACGGTGTCGTCACCCATTAGCTCGCCGGCCTTGTCTTCGGTCGCGAAGACCTTGACGCCGATAACGGTTCCGCCCTCACCGTGAGGAACCTTGAGGCTCGACTCGCGAACCTCGCGACCCTTGTCGGCGAAGATGGCTCGGAGCAAACGCTCTTCTGGGGTTAGCTCGGTCTCACCCTTAGGTGTGACCTTACCGACCAAGATGTCGCCCGAGCGAACCTCGGCACCGACGCGGATGATGCCGCGCTCGTCTAGGTGAGACAGGCTCTCTAGACCGATGTTTGGTAGGTCGCGGGTGATTTCTTCGTCACCTAGCTTGATGGTACGGGCGTCAACCTCGTACTCCTCGATGTGGATCGACGAAAGGGTGTCGTCCTTTACGAGGTCCTGCGAGATGATGATCGCGTCTTCGAAGTTGTGGCCTTCCCACGGCATGAATGCCACGAGCAGGTTCTTACCTAGAGCTAGTTCACCGTTGTCGGTCGAAGGACCGTCGGCTAGAACAACGCCGGCCTCAACGCGGTCGCCCTGCTGGACGATTGCGCGCTGGTTGATTGCGGTGCCCTGGTTCGAACGCTCGAACTTGCGGAGCTTGTAGGTGGTGTGTGCGCCGCCGTCTTCAAGAACGACGATCTCGTCGGCCGAGACCGACTCGACAACACCGGCACCCGAGTTGATCACGATCGCACCCGAGTCGAACGCCGCGATGCGCTCCATACCGGTACCGACCAGTGGGGCGTCGCTGCGAACTAGCGGAACAGCCTGACGCTGCATGTTCGCACCCATCAGTGCACGCGACGAGTCGTCGTGCTCGAGGAACGGGATCAACGAGGTCGAAACCGATGCCAGCTGGCGAGGCGAGATGTCGATGTAGTCAACGAGAGCCGACTCAACTTCGACGACTTCACCGCGGAAACGTGCGATTACACGCTCTGCGTTTAGGTCAACGTCTGCTGCTGCAACAACCTTGCCAAGCTCGGCTGCGGCGTCGAGGTACTCGATCTTGCCGGTTGCCTTGCGGTTGGTCACCTTGTTGTAAGGGGTTTCGATGAAACCGAAGGTGTTGATGCGTGCGTAAGAAGTTAGCGAACCGATTAGACCGATGTTCGGACCTTCAGGGGTCTCAACCGGGCACATGCGGCCGTAGTGCGACGGGTGAACGTCACGGACTTCCATCTGAGCGCGCTCACGAGCGATACCACCAGGGCCGAGGGCCGAGAGGCGACGCATGTGGGCTAGACCAGCAAGCGGGTTGTTCTGGTCCATGAACTGCGAGAGCTGGCTTGCGCCGAAGAACTCCTTGATTGCCGAAACAACCGGACGCAGGTTGATCAGGGTCTGCGGGGTGATCGCCTCGATGTCCTGGGTGGACATACGCTCGCGAACAACACGCTCCATACGGCTTAGACCGATACGGACCTGGTTCTGGATCAGTTCGCCAACCGAGCGGATGCGACGGTTAGAGAAGTCGTCGATGTCGTCTGCAGAGACGTCAACCTTGGCCTTCTTGCCACCCATGTTGAGCGAGAACTCTAGACGAGCTCCGGCCTTAGGGGCATCGGCGTTGGCGATGCTCTGGTCGTACATCAATAGGTACTTGAGGGTGCCAACGATGTCGTTGACGGTTAGGACGGTTGCGTCCTCGGCCTCAGAAACACCGAGCTTGCGGTTTAGCTTGTGGCGACCAACGCGAGCGAGGTTGTAGCGCTTCTGCTCGAAGTAGGTCGAACGTAGCCAAGCCTCGGCGGTGTCGGGGCCGGCAGCTTCGCCGCGAACCTTGCGGTAGAGCTCGCGTAGAGCGTCTTCCTTGGTGATGATCGGGTTCGGGAAAACCTTCGACTCGTCGTAAGCGAGGGTGTTCTCGATCAGGTTCATGTCGAAGTTCCACTTCGGCTGCGAAGCCTTTACTGCGCCTTCGATGTCCTTGAACTCGTCGATGATCTGCTCGCGGGTTAGGCCGAGAGCCTTCAGGAAGATGGTTGCCGAAACCTTGGTCTTGCGGTCTACCTGAACCTGGACGATTGGCTTACCGAAACGTGCGACAGGCTTGCGCTCGTCGCCAACCCACTCGGTTAGGAACTCGAGGTACGAACCACGCGAAGGGATGATCTGACCCTTGGTGTTCGAGAGGTTCAAGTTACCGGTGGTTGCCGCCTGGGTCGAGAAGTAAACACCTGGCGAACGGACTAGCTGCGAAACGACGACGCGCTCGGTTCCGTTGATGATGAAGGTTCCCTTGTCGGTCATGACCGGGAAGTCACCCATGAATACGGTCTGGCTCTTGATTTCACCGGTTAGGTAGTTGGTGAACTCAGCCTTGATGTATAGCGGCTGGGTGTAGCTCTTGCCCTTGATCTTGCACTCGTCTGGCGAGTGAGCTGGGTCGTAAAGCTCTGGGTTGGCGAAGGCCAGACCCATCTTTGCGTCAGCAGGGTTGTTCGAGTCTTCGATCGGAGATAGCTCCTCGAAGATCTCCTCAAGACCAGTCTTTGCCTCGGCGCCGACGATGTCGCGCCATGCCTGGTTACCGATGAGCCAGTCAAAGCTCTCGATCTGCAGACTTAGCAGGTTAGGAATTGATACAGGTTCGTTGACCTTTGCAAACGACGGGCGCGAAGCCGAGCGGTCGTTCTTGAGGTTCTTTGCGTTCTTAGCAGCCAAGGTAATCCATCCAGGGGAATAGTTGTGGGCATTGAGATCGCAACCCGAAAACCGGCGCCGCCACAATATGCGGTCACAACGCGCGCGCCACAATATGCGCACGGGGTGTTTGGGAGCAAACCACTACTCTATAACGATTTAGCCAAGAAATACAAAAAGTTTTTTCTAGCAACCGGTGATAGCGGTATTAATCTCCTCGGCGAGCGCTTTGGCATCTTTCACACCGACGATGATTCGGCTGTAGGTGTGCCCTTTGAGGTTGATTTGCAGGACTTCCTGCCCCGAAAGCCAGTTCACGAACAAAACTTCGCGACGCTTCAGGAAAGTGCCGCCGACCATGACCCAAGGCATTGCGATGCCGATGCGAAAACCGAGGATCTTCCACCAGCCCTTGCCCAGCGCCTGAGCGCCAACCACCTGGGTAGCGCTCGCCTTCGTGCTGACGTGCACGCCGAGGAATGCTTCGAGCGGCGACAGCTTGACCTGTAGGCCCGCTGGTGAAATGGTGACTTTTGCCATACGCCAATTATGGCAAACAAAAAAGAGCCCTGAATTTTCAAGGCTCTTTTCGGTGGCGGTGTCGGTGGGATTTGAACCCACGTTGGACTCTCGCCCAAACAACATTTCGAGTGTTGCACCTTCGGCCGCTCGGACACGACACCGTGGGATAGATTACTACATCGGAGGTAATAGTGAGTACAGAGGGTTCTACCAGAGCGATCTTCGCGGCATTGGGCGCGAACATCGGAATTGCGGTCACAAAGTTCATTGCGGCCGGTGTGAGTGGTTCGGCATCGATGATGGCCGAAGGTATTCACTCGGTTGCCGACTCTGGCAACCAGGTGCTCCTACTCATTGGCGGTAAGCGCGCTAAGCGCGAAGCCACCAAGACCCACCCGTTCGGTTACGGCCGCTCGCGCTACATCTACGCGTTCATGGTTTCGATCGTGCTGTTCTCTGTCGGCGGCATGTTTTCGATTACCGAGGGTTTCGCCAAGCTTTCCCACCCCCACGAACTCACCAACGCGTGGCTGCCGCTTTTGGTTTTGGCTGTGAGCATCGGCCTAGAGTCGTTCAGTCTTTACACCGCGCTCAAGGCGGCCAAAGAAGAACGTGGCCGCACCAGCCTCGTCAAGTTCATCCGTCACGCAAAGAGCCCCGAGCTGCCGGTTGTTCTGCTCGAAGACATGGCCGCTCTGCTGGGTCTGATTTTTGCGTTCATCGGTGTCGGCATGGCTGTGGTCACTCACGATCCGATTTGGGATGCCATCGGCACGCTAGCCATCGGTGTTCTTCTGGTCGCCGTGGCAATCATCCTCGGCATCGAAACCAGCAGCTTGCTCGTTGGTGAAGGCGCAAACGACAAAGATGCCAAGAAGATTTATGACGCGATTGAATCAACCGAAGGCGTTGACTCGCTGATTCACATCAAGACTCTTTACCTAGGGCCTGACGAGTTGATGGTTGCCGCGAAGATCGGCGTGAGCAAGGACTCGACTGCCGAGAAGATTGCCGAAACCATCGACCTAGCCGAGAAGCGGATTCGCGAAGCTGTTCCGGCTGCGCGAGTTATCTACTTAGAACCAGACATCCTTCGTGCCTCGAAGAAGGCCGTCAAGACCTCAGCGCACTGAGCTTCAAGCACGCCGGGGATTACCTCGACGGGGGTTCCGAGGCGACCGTCGCGGAGTAGGTCATAGAGCGAACCGGCTGCTCCGACTCGCTCGTCCCATGCGCCAAAGACCACTCTTGGGATTCGCGCTGCCGTGATTGCCCCGGCGCACATGACGCAGGGCTCGAGAGTCACGACAAGGGTTAGGTCGTCCAAGCGCCAGGAGCCGCGGGCTTTAGCTGCTTTTCGGATCGCCACGATTTCGGCGTGACCGGTTGGGTCGCCGTTTAGTTCTTTGTCGTTGCGTCCGGTGGCGATGATTTCGCCGTTTGAATCGATCAGCACAGCTCCAACCGGAACGTCTTCGCCGCACGCGGCAGCCTCGGCGAGTGCTGCGTTCATAGCTGCATGCCAACGTTCCACGGCGCTCTCCTTTCGGTTAGATTTAGCCTATGCGAGTCATTGTTGCCGACCACCCACTGATCACCCACAAACTTACTGTTCTGCGCGATAAAAACACCCCCTCACCGGTGTTCCGCCAGCTGGTTGAAGAGTTGGTGACGCTTCTCGCTTACGAAGCAACCAGGGACGTCCGGGTTGAAAGCATCGCGATCGAGACACCTGTGACCCGGGCTAACGGCGTTCGACTCAGCCGCCCTCGCCCGATCATCGTGCCGATTCTTCGCGCCGGTTTGGGCATGCTCGAGGGAATCATCAAGTTGCTGCCAACCGCTCAGGTCGGGTTTCTGGGCATCAAGCGCGACGAAGAAACGCTTGAGCCGCACACCTACGCGAACCGTTTGCCAGAGGATCTCAACGGACGACAGGTTTACATCGTTGACCCGATGCTCGCCACCGGCGGCACTTTGATCGACTCGATCGACTACGTGTTCGAGCGCGGGGCCACCGAGGTCACTGCGATCTGCCTGATTGGAGCGCCAGAGGGCGTCGAGGCTGTTCGGGCTCACGTCGGCGATAAGAACGTAACGCTCGTCCTAGGCGCTCTAGACGAAAAGCTCAACGAGGTCGGCTACATCGTTCCTGGGCTCGGGGACGCCGGCGACCGCCTCTACGGTTTGGCCGACTAGTTCGACTTGTTCGAAAACTAAACCGCGCCATATAATTGGGCTATGACTAACGCCAAGAACTTCAGCGCTTCAATGCGTGGCGTTATGTGTATGCGCTAGTGCCGCTACCCGCCAGTGTTGTTCGGGTATGCAGAAGGCACCAACACCCCAGCTTTCCCCCAATTTTTCGCATACTCAAAAAGGTTTAGACAATGCCAAACGAAACTGAAGCAAGAGGGTTCGCACTTTACGTCGGACTCGATGAAGCCCAAGCCGCCGAGGCTGGCACCAATCTCACCGAAGTCGTAACCGCGCTTCGAGCAAAACTCAACGAACTGATCCCGACCGGGGTCGAAACCTATGCGGCGGTCGCGCTATCGCCAAAGGGTCTTGGCGGCCGAAACATCGACGTCGTTCGAGCAGCCCTAAAGGACCCTCGCGTCAGCGAGCCCGATGAAGACGACGACGAGCCGCTGGGCATCGTGGTCGATGTTCCGCGTCGCAAGGTTTTTGCCGACGGCGTTAGCGCGAACCTGACCTTCAAAGAGTTCGAGTTGCTCAACTACCTGATCGAGCACCAGGGCGAGACGATCAGTCGTCGCGAACTAGTCGAGCTGGTCTGGGACGACGAAGACGACAGCGCAGTGAACGAGCGCACCATCGACGTTCACATTCGACGCCTTCGTGCCAAGATCGCCGGCTACGAAGACATCATTCGCACCGTTCGCGGTGGCGGTTACCGCTTCGACAAACACCCGGACGTCACCGTCGAGGACTACCAGATTTAGGCTTGGCTGGTGAGCGAAGCCCTCGAACAACTCGTCGAACTGACCCTGGAGTCGGTTGAGCTGGGCAATCTCACCCCAATCGTCCTAATTGACGGCCGAGCTGGCAGCGGCAAGAGCACGCTGGCAGAGGCTTTGAAGAACCGGCTGTTCAAAGAAGGCGAATCCCTCCCCCGCGTAATTCACATGGACGACCTCTACGAAGGTTGGCGCGGTTTGGAAGCCGGTGCCGACATCCTTCGACGCCTCATTCTCTCGCCGCTTGCCAAAGGGGTCGGTGCCAGTTGGCAAGAGTGGGACTGGACTCTCGGCGAGCGCAATAAATGGCGTGAGTTTCGCGGCGGCACTCCCCTGATTATCGAAGGTTGCGGTGCGCTAAACCGAGCCTCGGCCGAACACAGTGAGATCAGAGTTTGGCTCGAGGTTCCCGAGGATGTTCGTTTTGAGCGCTGGGTTGCCCGCGAGGGTTCAAGCGAGCACTGGGCCGAATGGTCGGCGCAAGAACTTGAGTTTTACGCTCGGGAGCGCAGTGCCGAACTGGCTAACTTGATTTTCGGTTAGCCAACCAAGAACGAATACCCATGACGATTGACGCGGTGATGAAACCGGCGGCGATCAGGTAACTGGCGTTCTTCACGGCAGGGATGCTGGCGGCGTAGAAGCCGGCCAGGTTG
>JACCDI011408177.1_pt1 | contig 16094 bp, 16 predicted proteins | sample 7442791 | NCBI WGS metagenome assembly JACCDI01 (sample SAMN15323434, study PRJNA562643) | freshwater metagenome | isolation source: river surface water | place: USA:Blue River Watershed | collected 2017-08-15 | reverse complement strand
GGTATAAATGTATGTATAGTATGCATGAAGTGATGACACGCCAATTTTTTTCAGAAAGTTCTGAACATGACACAAACGGACAGAAGTGGAGTAAACAAAACAAATGGAAAGAAGCGGAGTATCAAAAAAATATTACAAAAATGTATTAAGGTAAATATCTATAAAATACTACTACAACCAAAGTACCTAGACAACCAAGTAAAAAAGTACAGAATTCTACGAACAATGACAAAACAATGAAAACTAACATTCATTTTTTTGTGCAAAATAAGTCCTCTCTATTCAGTAACAATGTCAGGTATGAAGATATGGTCGTACTAACATATAGTCTAACAATTTGATTGCATTCTGGGAATCCCTACCTTTCATTGTGTGTCTGGGTTCAACTTAAAAGATCTTGATAGTCTTCAAACAGAAGATCACTTGAAGCAAGTACTCCATATCAAGAAATTTTAATACAATTATTTGCATTTTTAACAACCATGACTGCTGATTCATTGGTGGATTAAGGAGTTGGTGGAAGGTTAGGATCAATGGGGTTTGGTTCCATCTTTCTACCTCTCATCACATATGGAAGTTTGAAGTTTGATTTGAGATCATCATTGAATGAATATCTTTCCATCTGATGTATTTTGCCATGGCTACATGTAATACATGATGATGTTGGTGGTTCAAGGTTAGTGAGTAAATCTGAAATAGGTGATCAGGACCATATCATTGTTTTGTTGTTTATGTCTATACAACCTCTATTCCAACTGAACTACATTCATCCCCAACGTGATGTTGTTTTGTTCCTTCCATTGTAAATTTTTCATGTGATATATTTTGAAGGAAAAAGTAGTTATACTTATGTGATGTGGAGACCATATACATAATAGTATTACAAATAGATTATGAAGATTCTGTTATTGGCAGATAATAAGTCAGCTTGTATCTGGTAAATAGGTTTCATTTATGTAGGGTTATCTCGTGGTTTGTTTGCTCAAATTAAATTTGCCCAGAATGGGCTAAACATCAAGTGAAGGGGTGAGTGATGCACGGGATGTATTGAACATAAGAAACTTGTCCTCTTGGAAGACACTGAATCAGTGATTATTTTTCTGTATGTCTTCACATAGGAATTTGCTTGAAATTATTGCTAATCCATTGTCTTCCTGAGATGACGAATTTTTCGAAAAATTGCAAAATCCGTCCTCTAGAGGACTATTGGACGAGTTTTGTTATACGGGTTAAAGTAATTTTCCATTGATTTTGCCCGTTCACACACAAGTTGTCAAAAAACAACATGAAATTGCAGGCAACGGGAACATAAGGTGCTCTAGGCACTAGAGACTGGCTGGATCGAGGACGATGAACGGTTAGCAGAAACGATACGGGATACGAGGAAGGTCATATTATTTCATCGATTCCAGCAGTTTTAAAGCAACAACCCGAAGCTTTTCGAGAATGAATTCATCCGAAAGGCTCACAGAGGATTCTGTGATACTAACTGATAATGAAAGAGACGAATCCCTATGCCCTTCAAAACCTGTTTCCACTTTAAAACCAGATCCACCATTCACTCAAATTGATTCCTCAATCACCAGACCGTTTGTAGCCGAGACTACGCAGGTGGTAGGGTTGCCTCCATCAATTGTTCATTCAGCGACAAAAACGTTAGCAATAACATTTCCACGGTGCTCAATTTGCCACACAGAATGGTTTGCCGCATCCATAGACCCATCCATACCAAAAGAGAAGGAAAAGAAACCTCCACCAGTGGAAAATTTATTGCCCATGCCCATATGCAAGTGCACTACGCGACTAGCCATTCCTCCTTTGCCTTTTAGAATCACTTCCACTGATGACTCCGAAAACAGTACTGCAACTGATATCATGCTTACACTTTCAAAAATTTCTTGCCATCAGTTCAACCATTTGGCTTTGTGCAGGGGTTGTTTGGAGAAAAGAATCGCCACGACAAATGAGGTTCAGCAGCATGAGTATCATGACAACCGGCCGAATGGACAGCCTAATGTTTCATTTTCTTTGGATGTCAAATGCGTCCAATGTCAACAGAAATTCTTAATTAGACCATTGCAAAAGCTGTTAGAAAAAGGACGGAAACATTCGCACTACAAGTCAACAACTGCGAGTGATAAAAGGGGGGGAAATAAATCCTTGAAGTCGGTCGAATGGTTCGACGCGGTAGAGGCAACAATTGATCTTGTAAAATGGGTTAAAATGGAAAGCAGAAAAGGAAAAAGGCGGGTCTGCAGGGAAAGAAAACAAATGAACACACTATGTCACCTTGAAAAAACTGACTCAACGCAAGAGAAATGTTGGTGGAAAAAGTACGGTTGCTGCAGCGCAGACGGCTACGGATCAAGTGATGGATGCTATTCAGACTTATGCAATAGCGACGAGGATTCTTTTTCAGATGCATGTCAACCTCCAAAAAAAAGAGGCCCCGAACTAGGAAAAGGTGAACTTTTGGAAGAACTAAAGCGCAAGGACCCGAAATTTCGAATGGAGAAAGAGGATGAAGAGTATGTTAAGACGTTTATTGAAAATGAAGAAGAGGAACTGAAGAAAATGGAAGAGAAAGACCAAGAGTTGGCGCAACAACTGTTGAAGCAAGAAGAAGAAGAAATGAAGGAAACAGAACACAAAGATCGCGAATTGGCAGAAAAATTGCATTTAGCGTCCAAGATAACACCGATGAGAACTAGATCCAGAAAGCTTCCAGACGGAGTTAGCAGTACGATTGTGGATGCTCTCAAAAGAAAGCACGGTACTCGGGGTGAAATAGATGAAAATGAACCACCTCGCGACAAAGGAAGCGCTTGTTCAATTGACTTGACAACCGACGATTCAAGTGAAAGAAACGATGCATCAATGCCTGCAAAAACATATCTCTCTAATTACGAGGTCACTCCTGTGAAGCGATTTAAAATATCACCATCACAAAATACCTCGCGGAGCATCATATCCCCAATACCCACGCCAGAAACTAAGAAATCTCCCACTCATCAGTCTTCAAATGGACACTGTAAGGAGCAATTGACGAAGCAACACACTACACCAGTGAAGAGAAACAGCGACACAATCATTACGACACTGAAATCGCCGCCGTTGTTAACAGGAGAACAACAAATCGAAATGAAAAATATATTGCATCAAAGCTCTTGCAAGGGTCCTGAAGTGGACAAAAATGATTTGCAGCAAATTGTTGCCATGGGATTTCTCGAGGATAATGCGCGAAACTGTCTTAGAGATGCCAACGGTGATGTTGATCTTGCTGTTAGTATGTTACTTTCCCAAGGTGCAGATTGTAGCTAGAGATGTGGATTCTCCATTCTTCACCAAAGTTTTGAACATCGAATAATATACCAACACAGGCATTGGATTGGTATCAATTCATGAGCTCCGAAGTAATCTCATATCATAGACGAACCGCCTCTGGATTTATGGAAAATCTATGTGCGGTACATGGGATCGGTTATCGTGTTTAGTTTACTTGTTAATAACTATGACGATGGTAATTATGCGCTGGTTTGCGATGTTGTATTCACCCAGTTATCGCACTTACCGAAATTTGGTGTAAGGTAGAATGTTAAATGGTGATATAATTACTACTTATCAAGCTTTATCAGAATCACGCCGAAACAATAATTTCTTTAGTGTTCCACAACCTCAGAAAACACTCTGCGTTGATGTTTTAGTGCTGAAGATGCCTACCTCATCTTCGTCTGAGCTAGGTAAGCACCAACAAATAGTATTGACACATCAATTACAATTCCCATCGTTCAATTCAATTGACAGCTACTTTCCCAATAATTTCAGAAGGTTCTGAAACAAGTGGCTTTGCTTTGCACCATCTCCCTCCTTTCCTGTTTCTAGTCATAGCAAATTATAGTAAGAGTAACTTAATTTGCAATCCTGAGCTTTGGCATTGGAAAATATATCTTTAAATATAATTTCATGCCCCTTGCCCAGATCCTTCTGCAAAAACATGCTTCGCCAACTTCTAACTTCAGCAGTTGACTTGCCGCTTGTTGCCTAGTTGAAAAGAGAGAATGCTGGCAGTTAGACTCTACAAGTCATATCACAAGCAACATTTCTCCTTGTCTTGATATTGTTTGGGTGGTCACACTGCTGTGGGTCATGATGATAGACCCTTGGCTCCTGTTCTTGGATGTGCCGATGGAATTGATAGGAGGGCATTTGTTCGGAGACATTGTGGCTGAATTAATCAACTTGTTTTCAGATGTAGTGGATGAAAGCATTGCAAGACCACCCTCAATTATCATGATTGTTTAGACTGAGTATTTACCCAAGTACATTGCCATTGCCATGTCCAATCTGGTCAAGTGCATTCCATTCTCACCCTTTATTATTCTGAGATCATATCCAACTGCTGCAACTCCTTCTTCCAAAGTATCCACCATCATTTTTGATGTTACATACTCCATCCTGCCATTTCTTCCAACCGCAGAGATGGGGTTTTTGATAGTTGCTTTGGACTAAGTTTGGATCCTATTCACAATTGCAGCCCAATGACTAATTGGACATGGCAGGTCATTGCCTGGCACCATTTGTGACACTGTATCCATCTGCTTCTCCTTCGTTTGCCACTCAAACGTGATTGCTACACAATCCACATACTCTAATATCCTCTCTCCATGGTCCCACTCTTGACCCTTGCAGAATAAACAAATATTCTGAAGCTGAAGTACATTTGTCCATCGCTTTTCCAAGCTCAGCATCTTAAGGTACTTGCAAGACCAAAATGCAAACAATAAGGCACCTATTGCAAGTTGACTGATTGTTTACTCACTTTCAGTCATTTGGTGCTTGGCAATGTCCGTGGGTGCTCAAATAGGTAATGCGTTCTGTTGCACTAAGTTTGGGTATTTGTTGAAAGTGTGAAACTGGCAAGATAAAAGTCAGCTGAGCCTGCCATCCTCATCCTGAGTTGGATTTGGCCTGTCATGTTCTCTGAAGTTCAATAACACAAATAAAATGGAATTTATTACTGTGCTCTCAGCCAGGAAGTTGAGGTTTGGTTGTGAAAATCATTCCTCAAGGAGAGCCGTGTTTCTCCCAAAATTCAAAATTGTAAAGAAAGACATCATCAATTAGTTGGAAATGATAACATAATGATGTTGTTGTGAAGCAACAAAATGAGTTTGTCATTGAATTCTCAAAAAAAATGTAACGTCCAACAACATTTTTCATTTTGCCATATCTGAGTCATACAACAGAGGTGTGTCATACACCCATAACATGTGATTGCTGATCTAACTTCATTATTTGTTTATATTTGCAATAGTTTAAAATTTACTGATTTGAAGAAAAAAATTCTGACCACAACCCACAACCACCACTCCTCCCTCGCAGTCTTGTGAGGAGGAGCTGCAAAAATCAGCAACCTTTGCCATGATGGCAACAATCGCAGCCCGCCATTTCAGTGGCAATTTCTCTTGTGACAGGCCATTCTAGCTGTTACAGCTGCACCAATGGGTGCTCCCCACTAGCAACAATGCTGGCTTGTTTGATTGTTGCCAGGCGTGGAGAGGCTGCTATTTAGCTGGTCATATTAGCCTTGACACTGCATGGACCATGCAAAAATTAAAAAAAAATCTAGTAAAATATTTTAGCTTGAGAATTGTTTTTTTCAGACATGTTGAATTCAGATGCTTGTTTTTAGACACAACTTCAGACATGCAGTTTGGAACAACTTTATACTAATTCCTAAATCTTGTGTAGAGTTTGGACCTCCTCAACTTTGTTTCAATATTATTTTTTCTTACAATTATAATCTTGCGTCTTCATCTGAATTTGATGCCTCTAAATTGTTTACACTTTTTTCGATTATCAAAATTGAATAATGGTAATTGTAGTAATTTGCTGAAAATAATTAATCATCATGATATGCTCATCCAAAATGGAGGATGCCATGGTCAACAATAATTTTTGCCTTCCTGAAAAATTGGATATAGAAAAAAGATGGATAAATTTTTTATTGCTTAATCAAATTATTTAAATGATTTTGAGTAGTTACAATATTTTTCATTTATTTAAGTGCTTTTTTGGTTGTTTTTAAGCTTGTAAAATAATGTCATATTATTGATGTGTCACAATGACATTTTTGTCAAAATGGGCTTAAGTAAAACCCCTGTGACATAGCCTGAGATGGAAGCTTGTAATATGTAATTACTCATAATGACCTGATGACAACAGCGTGACATACTTTTAAAATTTGTCACAACAAACTGCACTTCCAACTAAGCATCATCATTGCTTCCAATGGATCCACACCATTTGACCAATTGGTCCCACACCCAATCTTGGTCCTCATGTTCTTCTCCCATAACTATTCCTTTACATGCAGTCTCTGCAGCAGTGAGGTCAGCCAGGAGACAATTCATTTTGGCAATTGATGAATGCCAAAGTTCTCCAGTACTTGTGATGGGGCACAAGATTTAAAGATTCTGGTGAGTTTTTCATCACTCCAATCATCATCTCAAGAGAAAGCAATGAAGACAATATTACAGCCACCCAAAAACCATTGACTGTAGTCTTTGATCATCAAAGATGAGAATTGTTTGACATGCTTCCTTGCCAAATCTCTCCTAACTGCCACTCTTTCTGGATTGTCTCATTTCACCTCCTGGAAGTTTGTCTTTTTTATCCACCCTTCAAATGTAAAGCCGTCCATCATCAACAGCATGTGATCCCTATCACTGAAGTCACCATCAATGACATTAACCTACAGCAGGATAATTGATACAAGGTGCTCAAGGAGATTGTTGGAGGCCCAGAAGAGGAGCTTGGGAGGGAGAAGTGCCAAGCTTTACCTTGAGGGTTGTAGCTGCCAAGTCTGATTGGGCATGAGTCTGGTCGTATTTTGTGAGTTGGCTTGAGAAATGGGATATAATTGATTTCAATCCCATTGTGGTCAATTGCAAGGAAATGGATTTCCTTGTCAATCTTGATAATTTTGCAATTCTTCAAGCATTTATACAGCTCTCTGAGGAAACTCAGAAAATGATGGACAAAACGTCCAAGGAGAGTGAATCTGTTGATGTTTTGCTTGAGTTCTTTTTCATGGGTGACTCCTTAGTCAATTATTCCTCTTATATTCTTTGACCACACATTGAATTTGTTTGTTGGAAGAGACATAAGGAGCTAATGGAAATAAAAATCCACCCTAGAACCATCATTCCTTTTTCCAGGGATGCTTCTGCCTCAAGTTTGTTGTGGGATTCCATTTCCTCTCTTGGTAACAGCTTGTTCTTGTGCTGTGGACAAGCAATCCTGTCAAATGCATGTAAAGTCAATCCTTCCATCCTGTCCACATTATCATCAACATCCACTGTGAGAGCAATTACAACATTGATGTAGACATCTACAACACTTTTTGGATCCATAGGCAAGTTGATCACTTATTCTTTTGCTTGTGCAAGTGGGAAATGGTTTTTTGCAAACTTTGTAAAATCAACAAATTTTTGCATGCACTTGCAGAATATTTGGGCCCCATGAATTGCGACTGATAGGAAGATAGTGGATTGGCAAAATTACTTTGGAAATTTAAGACATTTCATTTGCATGATCACAGACTAAAAATAATGGTGATAGTTAACTATCATAGATATTAATGGTGTCAATTAAACATTGCCAATGAAAACTGTGATAGTTAACTATCACCAATAATGTTGGTGACAGTTACCTATTGTGGTAGAATAAGTGTAATATTGTAAACATGCACATATCAATAATAACAGTTAATCATTGCCAACAATAATTGTGATAGTTAACTATCACCACTAAAATCTGTGACAGTTGACTATCACAGTTAATAATGGTGATAGTTCTTCAGTCTCGTGTGTCCATGTAAAAATAAAATTAATTGCTAAAAAATTATCACCATTCCATTGTCTTCCAGGTTGCAAATTGTCTCCAAAACCACTCCTTGTATGGCCCTAGTGCTCTGCCAAAGGTTAAATGCACAGACATCATTGCAATATCTTCATTAGGAAGTTTTGTGCTAGTTTGAAAAGCCACTATGTGATTAAGATGGATTCGAATTAAGGCCAATTTGAAATCGAACAAAAAATCCCCTTTATTGGATAATTCTTCGAAACAGCCACCATCCAGTTTGCTAATCATTTGATTCAGTTAACAAACATGCCAGAAAAGGGGAGTCCCTTCTCAGCTTGGAAATTCACTAAAGTCTATGGGCTGAATCTGTAGGACTGATCATGAGTCAATCAGTCCTGTTCCACAATTCTTCTGTGCTCTTCAATGGTATTCTGGTTCATTTTGTTCATTGGAGCTATGAAAGAGTTTGGAATCTTTGGTATCTTCAAAAGTGTCAGCAGAAGAGCATATCTGTGTGTGACATCCTGTTCAGGCTTCTTCTTGGCTCATTTGTGATTTCCAAATTCAATTGTATCCAACTATTCCTGATGCCTGGCTTCCATATAACCTCTTCCAATGGCCAATCCAATCCTTTCCTCAACAAATTCTCTGAGCGGCCCCAGTTTGGGTGCATTCCAAACATCTCTTCTAGCACCTTGACTTGTCAAAACTGGATTTGCATTCAAGCTGTGTGCCTTTTGGGGGCTACTGCTTCATCAATATTGAATTCGTGTTTGGACAAGAGAAAGCAATTCTTCTGAGTGGATTCTTGTGTGTTAGCTCAAAGACAAACTCTGAGGCTCTGAGCTTTTCTGCTGGTAATGCCAACATTTTTCAATCACCTTAATCAAGTTGGGTAACCTCCATTTCTTGACCATTGACTGGTTTGATTCCGTGAGTGTTTTGAGAAGATGCAGAGATTTGCATTTGTTATATTCTATTTGCTGATTGCTATGATTGGATCTTGATCAATCTCAGCTGCAAGAGTCTTTACCATATGGTTGATCAAAATTGATCATTGCAAGTTTAAATGAATTTTTGGTTTGAAAATTTTCTTACCTTATTCCCCTCTTGTGAGATGTTTCCATCTCTAATATTCTCTTCACTTGACCAGGAATTGATCAAAATTTACCCACATTGTAGACTCACCAAGAGTTTCTCTTTTCCTTGTTGATCAAAACTTTTTAATGCTGCCAGAATATTTGACGTTTTTGGTTGTTTTTTCACTTGATTCCTTTGACCAAGATGCTTCCACTTTGGTTTTCTTACAATCAATTAAGTCAATCACTACCAACTTATTTTCTTCATTTTGGTTGTCATTGTTTTGATTTAACCAGGGTGAGACTGGTCCAGGGTCCACTTCCTCTTTGTTTGCACCATTTTCTTCTCTTTTTAATCTGGGAAGAGGTTTCATGTTATTTGTTGCCATCTTTCATACTTGAGGGGCATCTGTTCCATTGTTTGATAAAGAGCTAAATGTGCTTCATTTGTTGGGTTTTTTAATCAGGCCAGACACTGTTAGATCCTGGACTGAGGACTCAATCTTCCTTACTCAACTTGTTGAGGTAATTCATGTAACTTGTCTCCTTCTCCACTGGAATTTCATGACAGGGGACATGGCTGGTAGCATTGTTGCAGTCAAGAAAATAGTCTCCTCTTGAGTACCAGCAAGGACAGATGTTGCTCTTATCATCCTACTCTGGACCCACTTCAAGGTCTTCTTGATCTTGAAGAGAGACTAATCTTCATCCTCTTATATCTTGAATTCATTGAATTGCCCTTTCTTCTTGATGTTCTTGTGCTTTTATCATATCCACCTTTCTTGGATTATTTGGAGGGAGGAGATCCGTCATCTTATAAATTGATTACTAGGGTTGGGAACTTTGATAAGAAAGTTTTTGGAAGCTTGCAGTCAAAGTTCCCATTCAACACTTGTTCTTTGATGCTGCTGAATTCCATGATGTGATCATCCACCATCAATCAATCCCTTCTTGAATCCCTGCACTGCCTCATCCATCTTTGTGTTTGGAAGTTGATTGTATAGAGAACTTCAGCACAGAAGAATTTATCTAACGCTGCTGCGTCCATGAAATTTTTGTGGTGATTCTGTTTCCAAGACAAGATGCAAGCTGGGACGCATTGCCAAAAATATTTCTACGCAACCTTTGAAACAGGCAATCTGACTGCTCATTTCATGTAAGTTGTTGGAACTGTTATCACCTGCTTTGTTGACTTTGTGATCTTGCTCACAGTTCACCAATTGAGTTTGGCCATTGGTCAAAGTCAGGTGGAGGGTGACTCATCTTGAATCTTGATTTTGTTGGAGGGGAGTGCATTGGGTTGAGCAGAACGCAGAGAAATTGGTTGTGGACCTGTGGGAGCTGTAATTGGTTTGCATATGCCCTCTCTTCAGAGTACTTTGATAACCTCTCTGTCAGCTGGCGCATGGCGGTTGTATCCTGTTAACTTGGCAGTACTTTGCTTGCAGCCACCAGCAGGATGATTACCATGGTGTGGCAGTCGATCTGATGTGCCTTCAGTTCACTGTTGTTTGGTATCAACAGTATTCTCAATGCCTTGATTTTTGGTGGAATACTTCACAAGCCCAGCTGACAAGAGCATTGTAGTGCACCCTGATCTTGTCCTTGAGGTCTTGGTCCTACCCACAATAGTTTTGGATAAAATTGCCACTGGCTTAGTTGGCAGAGATGATAATTTTGAATGGGCAGTTGGTGTCTTCCTCGAGGTTGGATTTTTCAGCCAAGGTGCTGGGAGAAAGATGTTAGCTGTATCACAAGTCACCACCATGGTGTCATCAGGTATGGATATGGATTTTATCCCTTTCACTGCCGCTTTGGCATCAATAAAATTCAAATTCAGGCAGCAAACATTCACATCTACAACAGCATGCATCTTGACTGTTTGCACTGCCATTGCTTGGGCGCCTAAACCAACCAATGCTATGACTTTGTTCTTGGGGCTCATCCTTGTTCAGCTGAAATTTAATGAACAGTGAAAGATTTGAATTTTCCTCTCAGCGTCAGTGAAGGAAGATGGACTTGAGTTCTTTGGTGAAATTTTTGGTCCTCCTTTCATCATTGCCATTGTCTAGTGCATCAGTGAACAATTTGGTGTTCTTTTTAGCATTGTTGTCCTCAGGCTGATAAGAATGGAAGGCTTTGAAAGAGGCTGCTGGATGGGCACTCATGATTTCTACAAATTTACATTGGCAAGAAATTGGGGAGGTTGTTGCTGTGGCAAAATTAAAATTTGTGAAATTTTTCACTTTAAGAAAAAGAAAGTTCACAATTTTCTTCTCCATTTTCTGCCATGCAGAATATTCAATAACTCAGCCGTAAAAAGTTACAGCCTGTCCACTTTCAACAGGTTACCTAATGCATCTGGTTCATTTCTGCCCCTAGCAAGGGTGCAAACAACTGACATCTCATCCTCACAATAGCTCCTAGTAGCTCTCCTCATCACCCCCTAAAGTCATAATGTTGTAATTGTCCTGCTCATCCCAGCCAATACCAAGAAGGAACCCAAATAATATCCACAAATTTGAAATTCCATTCCTTTTTGAACTGATTAGAAATTGATCCCAACATGAGCCAATGTAGCTTGTGCTGTCCAGTGAGAGAGTTCATGTCTGACTGTCTTTGAGATCACCATGGTTACCATAGTCCTATAGCCAGCAGTGCAATATTTTTAAGTAGAATAGTGTTTCCAATTAGATACACATCTTCACAACACAAAATTTGAAAATCTCATCCATACTGACTAAACAATTTTTGTGCAAATAATGTTCAATTCTTGAGTGATGCACCAAATGAATGACATACACTCCTTTGAGGGCATTGGGAAGAGATTAAGTTGTACAGCTTGTTTGTTGTGCAATGAAAATTGATGTATTTTGTAGGTTTGACAAATATTGTCTCTGAATGCATATCTTAAATAAAGACAAATTGATTAATCATGTTTGTTTGTATTACAATTGATATTGCTGTTGTTTGTTGCCATGTGTTGTGAAAAATGAAGTAAAGGCTTTGGACCAAAAGAAGTTTCCAAATATTATTATGGGATTCAGGATTACTCACCCCAGCTCACATCAAGGATATGTCTCTTCCTTCTCCTTCTTTTCCTCCATCCATTATGGTTCCAGAATGGTCAGTGCAAACACCACTCTTACTTACCCATTTTCTATGACCAGCATAAAATTCAAAGGTCATTCCAAATTTCAATCCTTTCCAGAGTTGAATTCAAAATTTGCCATCACACTTAAGAGCAAGATTGATTCCTTGTCCCAACTTAAGAGAAATTTCTACATCAAGGCATATTGAGCTGGATTACCATGTGAATTTTTAGTGCTCCATGTTGTAAAATTTTTTTCTTTGTTTTTTAACTAATTGCTTCAAATAAGTTGTCATTATAAGCTGCTATTGGATGCATCCAATAAATTCCCCATCAAATTTTTTGCCTCCATTTAAGGCACTTGCACATCTGTTTGTCATGTAACATGGAAAGGGTTTGGCAAACTATCCTACTATGGGCCTTCTCTTGAAGTTTTCAAGATTCAAGTAAATTTTGCAAAAGCATCATTAGTATAGTTATATGTAGAAGCAAAACTCAGCCTTCATGCATCATGAATCATGACCAAGGCAATTAAAATTATGAAAGATGATTGTCAAATAAAATTGAATGATATCCAGACCATCTCCCTTCCAAAGGAAAAGATTCTTGACCTGAGCTGGGAGATTGGCATACCACAACAATTTCCCAAATTAGTTTGAAACGGACTTAGGAAATAATGCTCACAAAGTGTATGAGTTGAATTTCCATTGTTTTTTATGGTAGCTACCAGTTATTGTCAAAAGTTTGGACACATTGCAGATAACTAGTAAATATTGCTCTACAACCAAAAAGTTGTTAGTAAAAGTTGCTCAGGATGGTCCCAGGGAAGTGTGTGCAAAGGTGTTTTGGTCTGCATGGGGATTTAATGGAGTTACAGGGTCATATGTGTTAGATTTTTGGGATCAAAAATTGTCAAAAGTTTGGACAATCATGTACACCTTAGTATTATTTCTATGTAGGAACATCAGCTGTTGAGGGTTCACTTTTGGGCAAACCAATCATCTAACAAAATTTGCACAATAAAGTGTGCATGGCTGCAATAATGGCAGTAAGACTGCAAAAAATCATGTGAACCCATCAAATTTTCATTTTGGAACATTGATGGTGTGACTTTGAGCGGTCATAACTAAGTCAAAACTTCGAGTGACCCCTATTACATCATAACAATGAGTGCAGAATTTTGTGAGGAATCATTATCATGATCTCACGTCAAAAACCATAGTTCAAAAGTTATTATTCATTTACTAAAAGTGTCCAAACTTAGGGTTCAATTTGGTGTGTCCAAACTTTTGACAACAACTGGTAGTAGTGTTGAAAAAGCTTTTAAGAGTCATCCTATAAGAGTGGTGGTTGTTGACGGAGGAGAGACAGGGGGGTGTGGTGTATTGTATGTTCGGAACAGACAAAACATGAACAGCATCTGCCTCTGATTATTCCACGTGGAATCACTATCATTACATTTGTTATTGACGTCATGATGACTTTTTGTCGTCATGCTTACGTAGTTCTCACCTTAAAAGTACAAGTTCCTATGGAGCATTCAAATCCGGTTTGAAATAGAGGTGACGCGTCCGCTCGAACACGTGTTATCGATCGTCCATATATTGTCATACAACGCAAAAGACACAAAGTACTATCACCATATTAATATATTGTAATAAAATAGATATAAAAAAACAATTATTACTCTGATAGAGCGAGATAATAGCATGTATTTTTTACGAACGAACAAAAACAATAAGTTTCTATTCCAACCTACGATACTCGCATCGCACTTTTTTGGACTCTTGCAATACATTCGAAGACAGCCAGAATTGTACGGAACGATCGTTGTCAATAAGACATATTATTAGTCTCGCGAGATCGTGCCACTGATTGTCCTTGTCTTCCCTTATCATAAAAATTTTCGCATCATCAAAGAACATTGGTAAAATTCCTCTTTCTCCTACAAATCCTATTTCCACCTCTTCGAGCTGCTCTGCGTCTGCGTCCTCCAATCATCTTTGTGATTGAATAACATTGTCAGCAATCTCCATATCGTATTTCAACATGCTCGCCACGACTACATTCTCGCGCCGCCTTATCACGAAACAGCATCAGCTCTGTCGCTCTCCCATGGTAGTGAAGCGAACCAGCACAAATACAACATCCACGGAAGTAGTGAAAGAGGCTGCAATGAAAGCGGATATTGGGAAGTCATTTGCTGAACGCAATCCCTTTCTTTTTCAACTCGGTGTTGCCACAGCCAAAACTTCAGCCGCGGATGTGATGGTGCAAGTTGTAGTCGAGAAGAAGAAGATCGATGAACTGGACCTCAAAAGAAATGCAATCTTCGTTGTGTTCGGCTTTGCTTATCTTGGAGGATTTCAATACTGGCTTATGGTGACCAAGTTCAGCAAATGGTTTCCGACTCGTGATCGCTTCTCGAAGTTATCACTGGGTGAAAAACTGAAGGATACCGCGGGCATGATCGATGCCCTTAAAATGGTGGCATTTGATGTGTGCGTTCATCTCCCCCTTATCTATTTTCCCGCCTACTATACATGCAAAGAGATTGTCACTGGAACATCATGGAATCCGATTGATTGGGTTAAGGATGGATGCACAAAATATTGGGGAAACAAAGAAGAGGATCTCACTGCCATGATCAAGCTCTGGGGGCCTTCCGACTGCATCCAATTTAGCATGCCCATTCACATTAGCATGCCATTCAGGCATATGGTGAGCTTCTTCTGGACAGCTTATGTTAGTTTTACGCGTGGTTCAGTGAGCGACGACGAGGAGGGCATTCGTACTCTCAAGAGGCGATTGAGTGTATCTGGTGATAGTGCCTAAATACATCAAATTTTATGGCACAACTTTTTGTCGTGGTGAGCGTTCCATTACGTAATAATTTAAGACTGTACCACGCGGGGTAACCAGGAAAATGTTTTGTATCTATTATGGCACCTACCAAAATAGGTCGCACGTTGCTGGTGAAAGTATGTTGAATAGTAAATTATATTATATTGATACCATAATAACTTTCTAATTTAGTTTATTTTTCAATCTTTTCATCCAATAATGAGCAGCGCAAGCCATGTAAAGTTTGTCTGTAACGACGACAGAGTCGGTGTGTGAGCTCTCGTTACCTGAGGCGCACAACGGTTGCAAAGTGAGATGACAGAATCTCTGGTTCGTTGAAGCAGAGTCAATAGGTACGACACGGGCCCGAATGTCTGTGACCCCTTCTAACTCAGGAGATTTAGAAAGAAGACCGATAGTAGCAGCGGTGGAACTCAACCCGACCCAAAGCTCCTCTATTACTTGAGCCTCGGCGATAAGCCGGTGATTGTACCAGTTATTCAGTGTTCCAGAATTGAAGTCGAAGCAAATGTCGACACATAAGAGGTCGCCAATAGTAGCAGTGATGAAGCGCAGTAATCTAACACACTCAGACAGCCCCACAACGTAGTTGCGAAGTTTTCTAGACCTAAGTATCATCTTCGAGTCGTCTTTCTCACGATTCGCAGAAAGATATGTGAGAACTCGGGTCCCTATTTGCAGATCATCATTGACGTTTGAGATGATGATTTTCCATTGCTGGTAAATACTACAGTTTTCGATCGCTATCTGCTCACTCAGAAAGATGCACCTCTCCAGTTGAAGTCGCCGAGCTTCCATGTTCTTCATCAAGACCCAAAAACGTCCGAAGTAAAAGTATTTTTAAGCTACAGATCAAAGGTGGACATCATGTCTATTCGAATAGAACGTACCTCAGAATTCCTTGCGACACATTTATCAAAGCATTCTAAAATAGACACATCGCAATCTCCTTCGTTATGAAGAATTTCATCGAGGCCTTTTAAGTTGCAAAGCCTTTTCCTAAGGTGAGAAAAAATCTCGTGTGCATTCGTGGACTGATCAGGATCTTGCTTGACGCCTTCAAAACCTGCCCAATCATCATCGTGACCGCTAGCATCTTTGACACCTGAGTCCGACAGATGATCCGAGGAACCATACGGCGAAAAATCTCCAAAACCTTTTGACGCAATATGAGAGATGCTATCCTCCTTGTC
>JACCDI010420817.1_pt1 | contig 16100 bp, 6 predicted proteins | sample 7442791 | NCBI WGS metagenome assembly JACCDI01 (sample SAMN15323434, study PRJNA562643) | freshwater metagenome | isolation source: river surface water | place: USA:Blue River Watershed | collected 2017-08-15 | reverse complement strand
GTCCCTCTTTGGGCAAAGTTTTAAGCCAAACGATGGAATTTTTGTAGGAGCAATGCTCACTCCACATCACCGAAAAAATAGATAACTCGGTAAAATTGGGTGTTCTTCCTAAAATTTCTTTGATTTTTTCAAATTCTTCAGGCAAAAGGCCTAATTCTTTAGCGGTTTCGAGGCTGGCTGGCTGATTTGTTTCCAATTTTTTGAGGGATTTTAGAATGCTTGATCAAAAGTAGGAAAAGCGAATGAATTGCAGAAGAAAGCAGGGAAATTCTTGAGCCTTATTTTTACACATGGATATCCACATTTAAAAAATTTCAAAAATTCTTAGTCTATTTTCTAATAAAATTCAAAAATTGATCAATTTTTATCAACAAAATCAGAATTTATCAACTTTTTAATCCTCATTTTTAACAATTATGCTTATTTTTGAGCATTAAAAATCTTAAAAAAGAAAAAAATCATGTCAAATCTCAGATTTCAGGCATTAAATGCTGTTCTAACACGTACAATTCCGGAAGTTAAGACTCCTTCGAGCAAAATTTCGGATTTTTTCGGCTCAAATGTGTTCGATAAAAAGAAAATGAAGGAATTTTTATCGAAAGAAGCCTACCAAAGTATCATCAATTCGATAGAATTGGGTGAAACGGTAAATAGAGAAGTGTCTGAACAGATTGCTTCAGCCATGAAAGCATGGGCCATGAGCAAAGGAGCCACACATTATACCCATTGGTTCCAGCCATTAACTGGCAGCACTGCTGAGAAACATGATTCTTTCTTCGAGCCAACCAGCGATGGATCGGCTATTGAGAAGTTTTCTGGCGATGCTTTGGTGCAACAAGAACCCGATGCATCCAGTTTCCCGAACGGCGGAATCCGTAATACCTTTGAAGCTCGTGGATATACCGCTTGGGATCCTTCCTCTCCTGCCTTCATTATAGAAAGCGGCAGCGGAAAAACCTTGTGTATCCCAACTGTATTTGTGTCGTACACTGGTGAAGCTCTGGATTATAAAGCACCTTTGTTAAAGGCATTATCAGCAATGGACAAAGCCGCTGTTGATGTTTGCCATTATTTTGATAAATCGATAACCAAAGTAAATGCTTCTCTAGGTATCGAACAGGAGTATTTTCTGGTGGATTTAGCCTTGTACAATGCCCGTCCTGATTTATTGTTAACTGGACGCACCTTGTTCGGTCACATGTCTGCCAAAGGGCAGCAATTGGAAGACCATTATTTCGGAACCATTCCGGAGCGTGTATATGCGTACATGCTCGATTTTGAAACCGAGTGTTTAAAACTGGGTATTCCTTTAAAGACTCGTCACAATGAGGTAGCTCCATCGCAATTTGAGTGTGCACCCATTTACGAAGAAATCAACTTGGCCATTGATCATAACCAGCTATTGATGGATGTGATGGACAAAGTGGCTAAGAGACATAATTTCAAGGTTTTATTACACGAAAAACCGTATGCCGGCGTAAACGGATCGGGTAAGCACAATAACTGGAGTTTAATTACCAATACCGGTAAAAACCTGTTGTCACCAGGCAAAACACCTAAAAACAACTTGATGTTCCTGGCCTTCTTTGTGAACACCATCAAAGCAGTTTACGAGCATGCCGATCTGTTGAGAGCGTCTATTGCTTCGGTAAACAACGATCACCGTTTAGGCGCAAACGAAGCTCCTCCGGCCATCATTTCCATCTTCTTGGGTAGTCAATTGAATGAGGTATTGGATGAATTAGAAAGCTCACGCATCAGCAAAAAAATAAAAGATGACAATGCTTTGTGGCTGGGTATTCCTAAAATTCCTCAAATTCTACTCGATAATACCGATCGTAACCGTACTTCGCCTTTTGCCTTTACCGGCAACAAGTTCGAGTTCCGTGCGGTGGGTTCTTCTGCTAACTCTTCTGCACCAATGACCGTTTTAAACACTATTGTTGCCGATCAATTGGTGAAGTTCAAAGCAGAAGTAGATAAATTGATCAAGAAAGGGGAGAAAAAAGACATCGCTTTATTAACCATCATCAAAAAATACATCAAAGAATCAAAAGCGATTCGCTTTGAGGGCAATGGTTACAGTGAAGAATGGGAGAAAGAAGCTGAAAAACGCGGTTTATCTAACATTAAAACCACACCGAAAGCTTTAGATGCGTATGTGAGTGAAAAAACTACGGATTTGTTTACCAAATTGAATGTTTTCAACGACCGTGAAGCACATGCCCGCCACGAAATCTTACTTGAAAGCTTTTATAAAAAATTACAGATTGAAGCCCGTGTGATCGGCGAATTGGTGAACAGTACCATAATTCCGTCTGCTATTGAATACCAAAGCAAACTGATTCAGAATGTTCAGGGTTTGATGGCTATTGGCTTAGATAAAGATCATTTCCAAGCTCAACTGGAACTCATCAAAAAGATCTCTACGCATGTCAACTTTATCAAATCGAATGTTGACAAAATGGTAGAAGAACGCAAGAAAGCCAATGCGATTGAGGATCTCAGAGCACGATCAATTGCTTACGACGAAAAGGTTAAGACCTATTTCGAACCGATTCGTTATCACGTAGATAAGCTGGAGCAATTGGTAGATGACGGTCAGTGGCCACTACCTAAGTTTAGAGAATTGTTGTTTATTAAATAGAAAACAAAAACCCCGCCCGAGCGGGGTTTTTTATTGGATTCTTTTGCCTAATTCCTAACTTTACAGCATGTCCGACCAAAAATATCAGCAACGCGGCGTTTCGGCCGGCAAGGAAGACGTTCATGCGGCGATCAAAAACATAGATAAGGGTCTTTATCCAAAAGCCTTCTGCAAGATTATCCCTGATATTTTAGGTGGTGATGCCGATTGGTGCAATATTATGCATGCGGATGGTGCAGGCACAAAGTCATCTTTGGCTTATGTGTATTGGAGAGAAACGGGTGATTTGTCGGTTTGGAATGGCATTGCCCAAGATGCCATTATTATGAATCTGGATGATTTGCTTTGTGTTGGTGCGACCGATAACATTCTTTTATCTTCTACCATTGGTCGGAACAAAAACTTAATCCCGGGCGAAGTAATTGCCGAAATCATTAATGGAACAGAGGAAATACTAGCTGCGCTCAGAGCGCTGGGTATTGGTATCTATTCTACTGGAGGCGAAACCGCTGACGTGGGCGATTTGGTGCGAACGATTATTGTTGATTCGACCGTAACCTGCCGAATGAAACGCTCTGAGGTGATATCGAATGATCGCATTCAGGCCGGGGATGTTATTGTTGGTCTTGCTTCTTATGGTCAAGCTTCGTATGAGAAGGAGTATAATGGTGGCATGGGCTCAAATGGTTTAACTTCCGCACGCCACGATGTGTTTCATAAATATGTGGCTGAGAAATATCCGGAAAGTTACGACCCGGCAGTCCCATATGAACTCATTTTTGCAGGAAACAAAAGACTGACTGATTTAATAGAAATCTCTGGAGGAAATACGGTTAGCTCAGGGAAATTAGTGCTCTCGCCTACCCGAACCTATGCCCCTGTGATTAAAAAAATACTCGATCAATACCGCTCTGAAATTCACGGGATGGTACATTGCAGCGGCGGCGCTCAAACCAAGGTCTTGCACTTTATAGACAACTTGCACATCATCAAGGATAATTTATTCCCGGTGCCGCCATTGTTTAAATTGATACAGGAGCAATCCACTACCGATTGGCAGGAAATGTATAAGGTATTCAATATGGGACATCGTATGGAGTTGTATGTGCCTGAAACTATTGCAGGTAATTTGATTGCTATTTCAGAATCGTTTGGTATTGATGCGCAAATAATTGGCCGTGTTGAAAATGCCAATCAGAAGCAAGTGACCATTCGTTCTGAGTTTGGAGAGTTTACTTACCATTAAACAACTCATCTAAAAAATCACAGCAATAAAAAAGCCCTTCGAAATTTCGAAGGGCTTTTTTATTGAGTAGATTACTCTGTATTAGTTGAACAAGTATCTTACTCCGAATTGACCTGACCAAGCTGAACCAAAACCAGATACTCCATAACCTAAACCGTTAGCTGGAGGTCTAAATTGGAAACCACCACCTGAACTGGTTGTATAAGTTACTAAGGTATTTGCCTGGTTGCTCACAGTATACTGACGACCCCATTCTTTGTTTAACAAGTTACCCACGTTGATGATATCAAAAGTAAGTTGAAGACGGTTTTTAGTGCCTTTAACTAGACCTCCTATATCCTGAGTAATACGTACATCGAACTGATTTTCCCAAGGAGTTTCAGCACCGTTACGCTCAGTATATTGACCTCTCTTAGTACTCAAGTAAGGATCACTTTCAATGAAGGCATTGAAAGCAGCCCACTGCTGATCAGCAGTCATTGCAGGTAAATTTCCTGAAGCTGACAATGCAACAAACTTCATCTCGCTTTGGAAACGAGGAACATACAATAAGTCATTAGATCTTGCTCCATCACCATTCAAGTCACCATTATACAAATAGGTGAACGGAAGACCTGAACGACCGATGTAGAATAATGAGAAACCGGTTGAGAAGTTTTTACCCTTACCGTAGCTAATTTTATAATCTAATGATCCAATTACACGATTTTTAGTCTGGAAATTAGACGTAGCTAAATCAGGTGAGTTTGGAGAGTTAACAGTTTGTACGAATTCCCAGTTAGAGAATGCCACACTGCTGGTACCATCATTAACAGAAGTTGCTCTGTTTCTGGTATAAGCAACCATTGCTGATAAACCAAAATCAAAAGCTTTTTGCAACTGACCAGTAATACTGTAGGTATAACCTTTATTCGTGTTGCTTAACAATAACACGTTAGTAAAATTGGTAGAGTTAGCTTTTGCACCGTAAGCAGCACGAGTATCGTTACCGTTGGTTAAAGCAGGGTTGATTTTAGCAGTAGAAGGCAATAAGTTGATATCAGAATAAACAACGTTATTCAAGGTTTTAGAGTAAATACCTTCTAAAGTACCTGTGATACCAAAAGGAAGTTTCAAATCAACAGCCAAGTTGTTTCTGAAGACTTGAGGTACTTTGAAATCTTGCGTAACTAAGTTAATTTGTTTAGTAGCAACTGGAGATATTAAAGCAGCCTTTTGGTTGTTTGGATCTGATACAAAAGTTAGCGGTGATGCAACAGATGTAGTTCTGTTGATATCATTAAATAACATACCACTGTTTGAGTATTGGTTAGACAACCATACAAACGGTACACGTCCACTGAAAATACCAGAACCACCTCTAATTTGGATAGAACGGTCACCTTTAACATCGTAGTTAAATCCTAAACGTGGTGCCCAAAGTGGTTTTTGAGAAGGCGTACGGTCTGTTGCCATGCCAACAAAATTGGTAACCACTAAGTTGTTACGCAAAGGCTTGTCGCCAAATACCGGCAAATCCATTCGTAAACCAGCAGTTAACTTTAAACCTTTGGCAGCTTCGAATTCATCCTGAACATAAAAACCTAACTGAGCAGCAGTAAATTTAGCTTCTGGTCTATCAACACCTGGAATAGCAGAATACGTGGCTTGGATTTGATTTGGCTTTCCAGCCAAGAAATCGGCCATGTTGTTATACGTCCAACGACCATTGTAGTTGTTCATAAACAAGTTGCGGAATTTGAAGAACTCATTATGCGTTCCTAAAGTCAAGTTGTGCTTACCTAAACTCAATTTGAAGTTATCTGTAAGTTCAATTACATCTTGATCTAACTGGTTGGCAACTGAACTTCTTTCAGAACCAATTTGTGCGGTGTTTGAAGCAAATCCGTCAATTGCTCTAATCTCAATGAATGGGAACAATTGACCCGCTGTTGTACGGAAGTCTCTAACGCTGGTGTAGCCTAGAATTAAGTTATTTGAAGCTCTATCGCTGATTTTAGAACGCAATTCTAAAACACCTACGTTTTGTTTGTTGTTAAATTTATAAGCATTATTTCCGAAACGGAACAAAGTAGCACTTCTTGAAATGTTGTCATCAAATGCTTCGATGTAGTTGTAACGCAATGTCAATTGGTTTTTAGCATTGATGTTCCAATCTAATTTTGCAAATACTTTATCGTTTTCTGTACGAGCATCCTGTACTCCGTAAGAACCTACATCATATCCCCAAGTAGCTAATGCATAATCAGCAATTTGTTTAGCAGTAGCTGAAGAAATGGCAGAACCTGCTTCACCAGCATTGTTGATTAAAGGAGATTTAATGCGTTGCGATTCAGCGTTAACGAAGAAGAACAATTTATCTTTAATGATAGGACCACCTACACGGAAACCATACTGGTTATTGGTATAACCCGGTGTTTTCAAGTTGGTAAGTACGTTAGGACCTAAAGTGCTTTCGTTACGACCAAAGAAATAAGCAGAACCCTCAAATTGGTTTGTACCAGAACGAGTAACCGCATTGATACCACCACCTGTAAAGTTACCTAATGAAACATCGTATGGTGCCAACACTACCTGAATCTCTTGAATCGCATCTAGAGAGATAGGCTGCGTGTTTGCCTGACCACCCGGAGTACCAGATGAAGCTAAACCAAATACGTCATTGTTTACCGCACCATCCACAGTAATGCTATTGAAACGGTTGTTGTTTCCACCAAATGAATTGGTTCCTGTAGCTTGTGGAGTTAAACGGGTAAAATCTTGCAATGAACGGTTTAAGGTAGGTAGTTTTTCCAACTGATCTTTACTAATGCTTGTTGCAGCACCAGTACGCTTGCTGTTAAATACATTATCCTTAGTACCTACTACCACAATTTCTTGTAGTTGTTGACCGCCAGCTTCCAATACCGGATTCAAAGTAAGTGTTTCACCCAATTTCAGGTAAACATCAGTTACTTTGAAGCTACGGTAACCTAGGTAGCTAACTTCAATAGTGTAAGGTCCACCAACACGTAGGTTAGATAGAGTAAATCTACCGTTTGCATTGGTAGAGCCACCATAAACCGTACCGGTTGGCGTGTGAATAGCTTTAACGGAAGCACCGATCAAAGTTTCATTGGCATCTTTGACCGTACCCGATAAACTACTTGTGGTAACCTGAGCAAACAAGCTTACACTCGTAAACACAAGCACCAATGAGTAAAGTAATTTTTTCATCATAATTTGGTGTTAATAAATGGTTTAATTGATGTATTTTTAATTATACACCGCAAATATAATCAGCTTCCGGCAAAGTTTGGCTGTGCAAACATTAACTATTTGTAAATTATTGCAAACAGATTGAGCATAGTTTTCAACATTTTAGCGGTTTTATACAGTTAAAAACTGTCAAAACTCAAAATTAAAGCCTTTTTAACTGCTAAAGAGATGATTCCAATTTCATGGTGCCAATGCAATTGCTTAGTTTTGACGATCAAATTTTTCAGATTAGCATAAACATGAATTACGATCTAATAGTTATTGGAAGTGGCCCAGGAGGGTATGTTGCAGCTATCCGTGCTGCTCAATTAGGTTTAAAAACTGCAATTATTGAGAAAGAATCATTAGGTGGAATTTGCTTGAATTGGGGCTGTATTCCGACTAAGGCTTTGTTGAAAAGTGCTCAGGTTTTTGAATACATCAATCATGCTGAAGAGTACGGTTTAAAAGTTAACCAAGCTGAAGTTGATTTCAAATCTGTGGTTAAACGTAGCCGTGATGTGGCAGAGGGCATGAGCAAAGGGATACAATTCCTGATGAAAAAGAATAAAATCGATGTCATCATGGGTACCGCGAAGATTAAAACTGGCGGAAAAGTTCAGGTTTTAGGAGCCGATGGTTCTAACCAAGAATTAACTGCAAAGCATACGATTCTAGCCACTGGAGGTCGTTCTAGAGAACTTCCTAATCTGAAACAAGATGGCAAAAAAGTAATTGGCTACCGCCAAGCGATGGTTTTGCCTGAACAACCCAAATCATTGGTTGTAGTGGGATCTGGAGCCATTGGTGTTGAATTTGCTTATTTCTACAATTCAATTGGCACACAAGTTACCATTGTAGAATACTTGGATAACATTGTTCCGGTAGAAGACGAGGAAATTTCTAAACAACTATTGAGAAGTTTCAAAAAAGCTGGTATAACCATCATGACCGGCGCTAATGTTGAATCGGTAGACACTTCAGGTAAGGGCTGTAAAGTTCAAGTTAAAACTGCTACCGGCGTAGAAACGCTCGAATGCGATATCGTTTTATCTGCAGTAGGCGTAACACCAAATATTGAAAACATTGGCTTAGAAGAAGTAGGTGTAAAAACCGATAAGGGCCGTGTTTTAGTAGATGATTTTTACCAAACCAATATCCCTGGTGTATATGCCATTGGTGATATTGTGAAAGGTCAGGCCTTGGCTCACGTGGCTTCTGCTGAAGGCATTATCTGCGTTGAAAAAATTGCCGGACATCATCCTGAACCATTAAATTACAACAACATTCCTGGATGTACGTACTGCTCTCCAGAAATTGCTTCGGTAGGTTATACTGAAAAAGCCGCTAAAGAAGCAGGATACGAAATCAAAGTAGGAAAATTCCCATTCTCTGCATCAGGTAAAGCAAGTGCTGCTGGCGCTAAAGATGGTTTCGTGAAAGTAATTTTCGACGCTAAATACGGTGAATTCTTAGGCGCTCACCTGATTGGTGCCAATGTAACAGAAATGATTGCCGAAGTGGTTGTTGCCCGCAAATTGGAAACCACGGGTATGGATATTGTAAAAGCAGTTCACCCTCACCCTACCATGAGTGAGGCGATTATGGAAGCTGCCGCAGATGCTTACGGTGAAGTAATTCACTTGTAAAATACCTCAAATATGAAAAAAGGCTCCTCAATTGAGGAGCCTTTTTGTTTCCAAACCTAGTTGACCCTAATGAGCGGTACCGCTTTTTGCGTAATCAACTCGTTTAAGGCTTTTACTTCTTGATCTTTAATCTGCTTGAACTGATTCAATTGTGCATCAATTTGTGCTGCAAGCTCAGCATAAACTTCTTTCACTTGCTTACTTGGTGCAGCATAACCCGAAGCTGCTACATCATATACACCCGAGAGTTTATCGTTTAATCGGATTGGGAAATTAAGCACATCCTGACCACTTTTTGCCTTCGTTTGGTACAACGTTTCCTCAATGGTGGTCAGTTTTTTAACCATCATATCCGCTTTATCTTTTACCTCTTTTGGAGTTTCTTTACCACGGCTCAACACTAAATCGTTGATTTGAGTGCGAATTTTTCGGATCTGTTGAATCGCCTTCTGAGTTTCCGTAAACTTATCTCTAACCTGGATCAGGAAGTTCAGCTGATCTTCGTAATCTTTGGCAGTCATACTATAATTTGGATCAGGCTTAACCGTAAATTCTACAGATGCGGTATCCTTACCTGAAACAATTAAAGCACGGTATTTACCCGGAATTGCTTTCGGACTCCCAACCGCTCCATTCCATAAAATCATACCATCAGCACGTTCAGCAGCCGGATAATCCAGATTCCAAACAAACTGATTCATTCCATATTTTACTTCAATCTTCTCAACATCTTTACCCTGAGTACTGTAGGTTCTTACCCATTTGTTTTTGCTGTCATACAACGAAATAGAAACTTTTGTACTATCGCTAGCCTGCTTGAGATAATAATTAATAATAGCGCCATTCGGCGGATTTTGACCTACATTCTTGGCATTTGGATTTACAAATCCGGCACGTCTGTAACTTTCGCTTGGAGTAAATACGTGCAAGTTTTTTGCAGCAATACCAGCAGCCAATTGCTGGATAGTAGACAAATCATCCAATACCCAGAAAGCACGACCTTGTGTAGCCACAATCAAATCGTTTTCCTTGATCGTTAAATCGGTAATCGGCACTTCTGGCAAATTCAGTTGGAAAGGCTTCCAATTTGCACCGTCATCGTAAGAAATATACATCCCATACTCGGTTCCTGCATACAATAAGCCCGCACGTTTTTGATCGGCACGAACTACTCTTGCAAAATGATTGAAAGGAATACCATTGGTTATTAATTTCCAAGATTTACCATAATCCTCAGTTTTATAAATGTATGGTCTAAAATCATCAGATTTATAACGAGTACCAACCACATATGCACCACCTTTTCTAAACGGATCAACATCAATACTGTTGAACATCATCCACTCGGGCATTCCTTTTGGAGTTACATTTTGCCAGTTCTTTCCACCATCTTTACTTACAAACAGCAAACCATCGTCACTTCCTGACCATAACAAATCGGGCTCCTGAGCTGACTCGGTTGCGGTGAAAATCGTACTGTAATATTCCACGCTGGTATTATCTTTCGTGATCGGACCTCCGCTCGGACCCTGCTTACTCTTATCGTTTCGGGTCAAATCCGGACTAATGGCTTCCCATGACTGACCTTCGTTTTCGGTTTTAAACAACACATTTCCGGCCGCATATAAGCGCTTAGGGTTATTTGGTGAAAAGAAAATAGGGAAATTCCATTGGAAACGGTACTTCAACACATCAGCACCTGAACCCATCGGATTATCCGGCCAAACCGAAACTGCTCTGTTTTCGCCAGTGCGGTGATCTAAACGAGACAAATAACCTCCATAATTACCACCATATACAATATCAGAATTTAGCGGATCGGCCACCACATAGCCAGATTCAGCTCCTGCAGTCGATTCCCAATCTTCATTAGTAATTGCACCGCCGTAAGTTCTAGACATAATTCGAATGGTCGAATTATCCTGTTGGGCACCTAAAATGCGATATGGGAAATGATTATCGGTACTTACACGATAAATCTGGGCTGTGGGTTGTGTATTGTAATCGCTCCAATTGGCGCCACCGTCAAAGCTAACTTGAGCTCCACCATCATCAGCCACGATCATTCGGTTCGGATCATTAGGGTCAATCCATAAATCATGGTGATCGCTATGTGGCGTACGAATTGGTTGGAAACTTCTTCCGCCATCTCTCGAACGCAAGAAACTTACATTTAACACGTAAACCTGATTGTCGTTTTTTGGATCTACAAAAACCTTGCTATAATACCAAGCCCGCTGACGAATTTCATTATCGCTATTCATCTTAATCCAAGTCTCGCCGGCATCATCCGAACGGAATAAACCGCCGGTTTTTGATTCAATAATACTATACACCCGATCTGGATTGGATGGGCTTATCGCAACACCCAAAATACCTAAGGTATCTTTAGGCAAACCTTTATTTCGAGAAATATTTCTCCAAGTTTCTCCACCATCGGTACTTTTCCAAAGGCCACTACCCTCACCACCACTTTCCATACTGTGAGGTGTTCTAATCACACGCCAGGTAGTTGCGTAAAGCACCTTCGGATTTCCAGGCTCCATCACCAGATCAACCGCTCCAGCTAAATTGTTCGAGAACAATACCCGTTTCCAGGTTTTACCTCCATCTACAGTTTTATAAACTCCTCGCTCTTCATTTGGGCCAAACAAATGTCCGGTTGCAGCTACCCAAACAATATCCGGGTTTTTCGGATGAATGACTATGCGCACAATATGACGGGTATCTTTCAATCCAATATTTTTCCAGGTTCTACCTCCATCATCACTCTTCCACATGCCCTCCAAACCCTCGCTAACATTACCACGCATGGTATTTTCCCCTTGCCCAACATACATAATGGATGGATCGGATGGAGCTAAGGCAAGGGCACCAATAGTACTGCCAAAATACTTATCCGAAATGTTCTTCCAATTGCTGCCACCGTCCGAAGTTTTCCAAACACCACCGCCTGTAGCGCCCATGTAAAACACATTTTTCTGATTCGGATCACCAACTACTGCAGCACTCCTCCCTCCTCTGAATGGACCAATCAAGCGGTATTTTAAATTACTGTAAAGCACACTATCGTAAGCATACTTCGAACTAGACCCAAGGTTTGATTTACTGCTTTTCTGAGCAAAAACACCCGCAGAAAAGCCAAAAAGGGCAATTAGGCATAAAATTTTTTTCATCTGAGATTCATTTGGTTAATCTAATTTAAATCTATTTTTCAGAAAATTCGCCCAGTTCAGTTTTCGTAAAGGATAAATTACATCTTATATTTAGCTACTATTCTTAACCCCATGAAATTACACACTATAGATACCGGTTTTTTTAAGCTCGACGGCGGCGCCATGTTTGGTGTAGTGCCTAAAACCATTTGGCAAAAATTAGTCCAGCCTGATGTAAACAACTTATGCACCTGGGCCATGCGTTGCCTGCTAATTGAAGACGGCAACCGATTAATTCTGATTGACAATGGCATTGGCGATAAACAAGACGCAAAATTCATGGGGCATTACCATTTACATGGCGATGATTCCTTGGATAAATCGTTAGCCAAGCTCGGCTTTGCCCGAAAAGACATCACCGATGTATTTTTAACACATTTACATTTCGACCATTGTGGAGGCTCTATCATCCGCGAAGGCGAAAAACTGAAACCCGCTTTTGAAAATGCTACCTACTGGAGCAACGATAAACATTGGGAATGGGCGGTTCATCCAAACGACAGAGAAAAGGCATCTTTTTTGAAAGAAAACATCCTTCCTATTCAAGAAAGCGGGCAACTAAAATTTGTAGCTACAGAAGATGGGGTCGATTTTTCAGAACACATGAAAGTACGTTTTGCTTACGGCCATACCGACGCTATGATGCTCCCTCAAATTGAGTACAAAGGAAGAACGATTGTTTACATGGCCGACTTATTACCATCAACGGCCCACATTCCATTACCCTACGTGATGGCTTACGACATGTTTCCCTTACAAACACTAAAAGAAAAGAAAGCATTTTTAGAGGAAGCCGTAACTAATGACTATGTACTTTACTTTGAGCACGATGCACAAAATGAATGCTGCACCCTTCAGCAAACAGAAAAAGGCATTCGCGTAAGCGAAACGTATAAACTCAGCGAATTATAGGACAACAACATATTGGAAAAAAGCCTACTAAATCTTACTTTAGTAGGCTTTGGTATTTATTAAATGCAGCTCACCCGATTAGAAATAAAAGGCTTTAAAAGCTTCGGCGATAAGATCACCATCAACTTTAATGAGGGTGTAACCGCCATTGTGGGGCCAAACGGTTGCGGAAAATCAAACGTGGTGGATGCCATTCGTTGGGTATTAGGTGAGCAAAGTACCCGCATGCTCCGTTCTGAAAAGATGGAGAACATCATTTTTAACGGAACAAAAACACGTAAACCTTCAAACCTGGCAGAGGTTTCTTTAACCTTCGATAACACCAAAAACATTCTGCCAACCGAGTATTCGCAGGTTACGTTAACCCGCAAATTGTACCGTACCGGGGAGAGCGAATACCGCTTAAACGATGTACAATGCCGATTAAAAGATATTACGGATCTGTTTCTGGATACCGGTATTGGCTCCGACTCCTACTCTATCATCGAGTTGAAAATGATCGATGAGATCATCGCCAATAAAGAAAATTCACGCCGGGCTTTGTTTGAAGAAGCATCGGGTATTTCGAAATACAAACTCCGCAAAAAGCAAACCTTCTCTAAACTAAAAGATACCGAAGCCGACCTGAGTCGTGTAGAAGATATTTTGTTTGAGATCGACAAAAACCTAAAAACACTCGAAAATCAAGCTAAAAAAGCAGAACGTTACTATAAACTCAAAGAGCAATACAAGGCCTTGAGTGTCATGCTGGCTTCCTTTCGTATCATTAGCTTCCGCGATGCGCTTGAAACTTTAGAAAAACAAGAGCAGCAACAAGTCGAAGAACGCTTGGGTATTAGTGCTTCCATTGATACCTTGGAGGCTGCACTTCAACAGCAAAAGCTGGACAGTTTAAGCAAAGAGAAAAACCTGGCCACGCAACAAAAAGCCACTAATGAATTTGTGGCTAAGATTAGGGCTTACGAGAGTGAGAAAAAACTAAAAAACGAGCAATTGCGTTTTTTAGAGGAGAAAGAAACTCGCCTTAAACAGGAATTAGAAACGGATAAAAACCAGCTCAATCACGTTATTTATAACCAAAAACGCTTGCAAGAAGAACTTGCTCACGAAAATGACCTGTTCAAAACATTGCAAGCTGGATTAGAGAAACAAAAAGCCAACCTCGACGCTCAGCGACTAAAACAGCAAGAAGCCAAAACTGAACTTGATCAGTTAACTAAAGCCAATCAAACCTTTCAGAACGAATTGCATCAGCTGGAAAAAGACTTGGCTATTTTACATATACAGCGAGATGCTTTACAACAGGAAAGCACCCGAAATGTTAGTGATGCAGAAAGCAAAGAAGCTGAACTGAATGAATTTAATAAAGTTTTAGCCGAATTGGAACAGCGCTTGCAAACCCAAAATCAGGAATTTGAGCTGGCCAAGAAACTGGAAAATGAGTTGCAAGAGCAAATTCAGCAAACGCAAGAAAACCTAGAAAAACACAAGCAAGATCAAAATAGCGAAAGCCGAAAGCTAGATGCCAAACAGAACGAATACAACCTCACCAAATCCATGGTCGACAATCTGGAAGGTTTTCCAGAATCTATTCGTTTCTTAAAAAAGAACGCCGATTGGACAAAACAAGCTCCCCTATTTTCAGACATTCTGTTCTGTAAAGAAGAATACCGTATTGCGATAGAGAACTATCTGGAACCGGTAATGAACCATTACGTGGTACAAACACAAGCCGAAGCGGTAAAAGCAATTCAATTACTCAGCGATTCGGCACAAGGTCGTGCTAACTTTTTCATTTTAGATGCGGTAAAACCAGCTAAACCGAAATCGGAAGCCAAAAACAGCAATCTAATAGCCGCCTTAGAAATTATTGAGGTAGACAAACAGTACCTTCCACTTTGCGAAATGCTATTGCACGGGGTTTATTTAATCAAATATGGCGAAGAAGAAGAACTGATCTCTGCCCTTCCGACTGGGGATGAAGTGATTTTGAGCAGCAGCGGCAAATACAGCAAAAACCGTTTGGGAATGGCCGGTGGCTCGGTGGGATTATTTGAAGGAAAACGTATTGGTAGGGCAAAAAACCTAGAAAATCTTGCTAAAGAAATAAAAAAACTTGAAACAGATTTGAGCAAACTGGCTACCGCAATAGCACAAGAAAGCCAGAAATTGGAAGCACTGAAAGCTTCCTCACAAAAAACACAACTACAACAACAAGAGTTGGCACTCAACAGCCTGAACAACGAATACATTTCGGTAAAAACCAAGCAAGAACAATACCTGGCCTTTATCGAAAACAGTCGCAACCGCAAGCAGGATATAGAAACCAAACTCCAAAGTATCGCTGCTGAGATTGAAAAAACTGAACCTCGATTGGCTGAAATGAAAGCGGAGAAAGAGATCAAACAAGATGCTCTGGCTCAAAAGCAACAAGATTACCAGGTATTAGCCGATGAAGTGAACAACCTATCTACGGCTTACAACCAAGAAAACATCCGTTTTCACCAGCAACAAAACAAAGTTTCGGGACTCGAAAAAGATCTGGAATACCGTAACAGTCAACACGCCAGCTTAAGCAGTCGCATTGAGGCCAACTCAGTCGAATTGGATAAAACCCAAGCGGGCATGAAAGAAACCCTGCAACATGTAGACCATTCTGATGGCGACCTGATTGCCATGTATGAACAAAAAGAAAGTCTGGAAAAAGGATTGCACGACTTGGAGCAGGAATATTATGCTTCTAAAGGTATCATTACCGAAACAGAAAACACCATTAGCGAAAAAAGGCGTACCAAAGAACAGGCCGAATATTTAGCGAACGAGATCAAGGATAAGAAAACCAATCTGAAATTAGAACTGAATGCACTAAAAGAGCGTTTGGCGGTTGAATTCAACATCGATATTAACGACTTGCTGGATGCCGAAATCCCGCAAGGAGAAAACGAAGACGATTTACGCGATAAAACTGAACGCATGAAGCGTCAGATTGAAGATTTTGGCGGTATCAATCCGATGGCCATGGAAGCTTATCAGGAAATGAATGAGCGTTACCACTTCATTCAAGTACAGAAAAAAGACCTGATGGATGCCAAGGAATCGCTGTTGGAAACCATCAAAGAAATTGACGATACCGCGAAGGCCAAGTTCATGGAGGCCTTTACCCAAGTTCGTGAACATTTTATTGAAGTATTCCG